>Ga0181525_10004338_pt1 | contig 10931 bp, 9 predicted proteins | sample PEATcosm2014_Bin_48_FD_121100 | JGI IMG/M metagenome (GOLD analysis project Ga0181525, IMG submission 121100) | Peatland microbial communities from MTU Mesocosm Facility, Houghton, MI, USA - PEATcosm2014_Bin06_10_metaG | ecosystem: Environmental > Terrestrial > Soil > Wetlands > Peat | place... | reverse complement strand
ATGCTGGGGTCGTCCGGGTTGATCCAGATGGTGTGATAGTCGTCGCCGCCGGGCGCGCCTTTGATGGCCGTGAAGGTCGCGCCGCCATCCATCGAGCGGTACGTGGACGTGTTGGCGATGTAGATGACGTCTTTGTCTTTCGGATCCACGCGCACGCCGGCGAAATCGGAGCCGCGGCCCCAAACGCGCTCGTCGCGGCTGATGCGCCGCCAGTTGGCGCCCGCGTCGCCGGAGCGGTAGACGCCGCCTTCTTTTGCATCAACCAGCGCGTAGATGCGCCGCGGATCGCTGGGCGCGATGGCGATGCCGATGCGTCCCAAACCTTCGGCCACCGTGGGCAGTCCACCGGTAAGCAGCTGCCAGGTGCTGCCGCCGTCGGTGGATTTGAACAGCCCGCTGCCGGGGCCTTTGAACGATTCGCCAATCTCCCAGGGCGCCTGACGCGCGGCCCACAGCACGGCATACACGGTGTGCGCGTTGGAGGGATCGAAGGCCAGGTCCACCGCGCCGGTGTTTTCGTCCTTGTAAAGCACCTTCTGCCAGGTTGCGCCGCCATCGGTGGAGCGGAAGACGCCGCGTTCGGCGTTGGGGCCGTAGGGATGGCCGAGCGCCGCCGCGAAGACGCGCTGCGGGTCGTGCGGATCGACGATGATGGCGGAGATCTGCTGCGCGTCGCGGAGCGCGAGGTGCTGCCAGGTTTGGCCCGCGTCGGTCGATTTGTAGATGCCGTCGCCTACGGAAAGGTCCGGCCGCTGGAGACCTTCGCCGCTGCCTACATAGATGATGCGCGGATCGGATGGCGCCACCGCCAGCGCGCCAATGGAGCCGGTGTCTTGCTCGTCGAAGATCGGTTTCCAGACGCGTCCGGCGTCGGTCGACTTCCAAACGCCGCCGTTGTTCGCGGCGATGTAGAAGACGTTCGGCTGGCCGGGCACACCGCTGGCGGCCACGGTGCGTCCGCCGCGAAACGGCCCGATCATGCGCCAGCGGAGACCGCTGTAGGGTTCGGGGCCGAAGGGCTGCGCGCAGGCAATGGGTACAAGCAGCAGGGCGGCGAGCAGCCACTTCGGCAGGGCGCTCATGCCTGCCCGCCGCCGAATGCGGCTGCCGCGCGCTGCTGCACCTCCTCAGGGGTGGGGTCTTCAATATGCGTGGCGATGGCCCATACGAAGCCGGCGGGATCGCGAAGCTGGCCGTAGCGATCGCCCCAGAATTGATCCTGCAACGGGAACACCACCTGGCAGCCGTTGGCCAGTGCCTGCGCCCAGGTGGCGTCGGCGTCCGGGACGTAAAGGCTCAGCCGCAGAGGCCAGTTGCCTTCGGCGATGGGCGGACCGCCCATTTCCGGGAACGTGTCGTTGAGCATCATGAGCGTGTCGCCGATCTTTACGGTGGCGTGCATCAGCTTGCCGCCGGGTCCGGGGGATCGGCTGATCTCAACGGCGTTGAAGGCGCGTTTCAGAAATTCGATGTAGCCGGCGCAACCGGGCACGGTAAGGTGTACGGTGAGCGTGGAGAATCCGGCAGGAATGGGTTGGGACGCTTTTGCCATTCACTCTTTATACACGATTCCCGCCTTCATCACAAAGCGCACCTTCTGCAAGGTGCGGACGTTGCTGAGCGGATCGCCCTCCACGGCGATGACGTCCGCCCATTTGCCCGGCTCGAGCGCGCCGGCGCGATCGGACCAGCCCATCAGCTCTGCGGCATTGATCGTCCCGGTCTGCACCGCGGCCAGCGGCGTCATGCCGAGTTTCGTCACGTAGACTTCCACTTCGTGCGCGTTCAGGCCGTGCGGATAGACGGCGGCGTCTGTGCCCAGCGCGACCTTCACGCCGGCGGCGATGGCTTTCCGCTGGTTCTCGACGACGACGGCGCTGACGTCGATCATCTTCTTCTGGAACATCGCGGGCAGGTGCCCGTTCTCCCTCATCCAATCGATCAGGTACAGCGTCGGTACCAGCCAGGTCCCGCGCTGCTTCATGGCGGCGATATCGTCCGCGTCGATGTAGGTGCCGTGTTCGATGGAATCCACGCCAGCCTGCGTGGCAAAAAGGATTCCCTCCGCGCCATGCGCGTGCGCCGCCACTTTGCGGCCCAGCCGGTGCGCATCGGCCACCAGGGCTTTCAATTCGTCGAGGCTGTATTGGCTGGCCTGCGGATCGTCGCCCTTCGAAAGCACGCCGCCGGTGGCGCACACTTTGATCAGATCAGCGCCATACTTAATGTTCTGCCGCACGCGCTGTTGGACTGCCGCAATGCCGTCCGCCACGCCTTCCGCGGTGGCGTGGTATTCGGCGGGCAGGAAGTTGTTGTCGCAATGTCCGCCGCTGATGCTCAGTGGCGGTCCGCTCACCTGCATGTGCGGTCCCGGGATGTGCCCCGCGTCGATATAGTCGCGCAGAGCCACATCGGAGTAGCCGGATGCGCCGACGTTGCGCACGCTGGTGAATCCGGCTTCGAGCGTGATCTTGGCGAAGCGGACGCCGTTGAGCGCTTCGCGCACGGGGTCGGTCGAGAGGCGCGTATAGGGGTCGAAGTCGTTGGCGAAGGTGAGGTGCGTGTGGACGTCGATCAGGCCGGGAAGCACGGTCAAGGAGCGGAGATCGATTTCGCGGTCACCGGCTTCGGCGGGCGTGGATGCGGTGGCGGCAATCGCGGCGATGCGGCCGCCGGCGACCACGATGGTCTGATCGGCCGGCTCCGCGCCGGTGCGGACGTTGAGTACGTGGCCGGCGCGAATCAGCGTCCTGGGTTGCTGCGCGGCCACGGCTGCGGCGAATAGTACTGTCAGTGTAATGGGGCGGCGGAATGACATTTCGGGAGTATAACACTCCGCCGGTGGGGCGAAGGCTTAATGTCGCTTATGCTCGAACTGTGGGGCAGTCCCTCGGCCTGCGCGGCCCCAGGCCCCGCTCTCGCTCTGAAAATGGAGACATAGAGCCTGCCCCACATATGGTGCGCGTTATGCTGAGATAGTGAGCGAGAGACTCTACTACACGGATTCCTACTTGCGGGATTTCCGCGCGCGGGTCACGGACCGGGCGGACGGCGGGCGCCGCATCTACCTGGACCGCACCGCGTTCTATCCGTCGTCGGGCGGGCAGCCGTACGACACAGGCTCGATCGGCGGCGCGCCGCTGGTGGAGGTAGTGGACGAAGGCGACCGCATCGCGCACATCGTGGCGGCGGCCATCGACGCGGGCGAGGTGGACTGCCGCATCGACTGGGCCCGGCGCTTCGATCACATGCAGCAGCACAGCGGACAGCATCTGCTCTCGGCGGTGTTCGTAGAGCGGTTCGGTATCTCGACCGTCAGCTTCCACCTGGGGCAAGAGAGTTCCACCATCGACCTGGAGACGGCTGCGCTCGATCCCGCGCGGGTGCTGGAAGCCGAGCGCCGCGCCAACGAAGCCGTTTTTGAGAACCGGCCGCTCGCGGTCTCTTTCGAAGACGCCGGCGAAACGCGCGATTTGCGCAAGCCGTCGGAGCGCGCCGGCACGCTACGCATCGTCACCATCGAGGGTCTGGATCGCAGCGCCTGCGGCGGCACGCACGTGGCTCGCACAGGAGAGATCGGGCCCGTCCTGCTGCGCAAGCTGGAGCGCATCCGCAATACCGTGCGCGTGGAGTTCCTCTGCGGCGGACGGGCTGTAAGCCGCGCGCGCGCCGATTTCGACGCGCTCTCGCGCGTGGCGCAGTTGGTCTCCGGATCGCTCGACGAAGCGCCGGCAGTGGTGGCCGCGCAGTTGGAAGCGGCGCGCAATGCCGATAAGCTGCGCCGCAAGCTGGAAGCGGACCTGGCGCAGTTCCAAGGCAGGGACCTGTACTCCGCCACTGCGCCGGACGAAGCCGGGGTGCGGCGCGCGCTGCGCCGCCTGCCGTCCGGCAACCTGGAGGACCTGCGCGCCATCGCGCAAAGCTTCACCGCACAATCGAAAGCCGTGTTCGTGGCGTCGCTTGAGGAGCCGCCCGCACTGCTGCTAGCCGTCTCGGCCGATAGCGGCGTGGATGCGGGTAAGCTGCTGAAGGGAGCGCTCATGCAGGCTGGCGGACGAGGCGGCGGCAATCAGCGAATGGCGCAAGGCAGCCTGCCCAGCCGCGAAGCGCTGGAGCAGGTGCTGAGCCAGTTCAGAATATCTTGATCCGCAGGAACTTCTGCGGATCTTCGCGAAACTCCTTCAGGTTGGATTGCAGCTCTTGTAGCTCGCCGGTCAGCGACTCATACGTCTGCGCGTTCGTGAGCATCTGCCCCATGGCGCCCTCGCCGGAGTTCAGCGTGTCCACGTTTTGGACCCAGCCAGCCAGGAGCCGGTTCCATGCGACATACATGGCGTCACTCGCGATCAGTTCACCGCCGGAGCCTTTGCCCGCATGTAGATCCGCCAGCGTCTGGCGGATCTGCACGAGTTGATCGCGGATCTGATCGTACTGGGCGGAGTCCCGCAGCAAGGGGTTCGCCTGAAATTGCGCGAGCCGGTCGTCCAGTTGCCGCAGCGATGCGCTGAGGCTGTCGTACATGGTAGCGGTGTACAAGGCTTTTCCCAAATCGGTCTGCGATCCGGTAGCGGCGTGCAGCTCCTTTTCCACCTTGGCCACGCCATCGAGAAACTGGTGATACAGATCGTCACTCATCACGAATTGGCCGAGGGGTCCCTTGCCGGCCTGGATGTCCTGGATAATCTGATCGATGGCGCGCAGCTGCTGGTCGAACTGCCGCAGATCGATGTTCTGCATGAAGTTGGATGGCGGCGGGAAGTGCAACTCGCCGCCGGCCCGCACGTGCCGCGGGCTTCTCCCCATGTTGATGTTGACGTAAACGTCGCCCAGCATGTTGGCGCTATCGAGGGTGGTGACGGAGTCCTCTGGAATGTATGGCAGGAACTCCTCCTGAATCTTCAGGCGCACCTCCACCACGCGATCGGGGCCCTTTGCGCGGGAGAGGTTGACGGACTCGACCCTGCCGATCTTGACGCCGTTCAGCAGGACATCGGCGCCCGCATCGAGACCCGTCGAATCGGGAACATAGGTAGTCAGGTAGGTCTTCGGCTTCAGCCACGATCCGCCGCTCAGCAGAAAGACCAGCACCGCCAGCACGGCAATGGCGGACACTGCCACAGTGACGATGCGGATCTTCGCCCAGCGCAGCTTATGGGGAGAAGGCATGCTTCTTCTCGATTGTAGCGTCAGTGACGGCTCAAGTTTTCAAAGAGGAAAAGGCCGCTCTTGCCGGCCACCGCGAAGTCCAGGCGGCCATGGCCGTACAGGTCGGCCACGGGGATCTGCATGCCGCCTCCCGTGCGGGTGCTGTAATCCACGACGTGCTTCACCCATTCGATGGTCTGGCCACCATCCAGGCGCATGAATTCGTACCAGTAAATGCCCAGCGGCTCGCGCCCGCCCGGATCGTGGCCGTTGTGCGCCATGTAGCGCTTGCCGGTAAGCAAATCCTTCTGGCCGTCACCGTTCAGATCGACCAGGGTGAGGGCATGCGCCTGCGACCAGCTTTCGTCGATGATGTGCTTGGTCCAGTGGCCGTCGGCGTCCTGCTCCATCCAGAAGATGCCATAGTTATGCGCCATCGACGTGATGATGTCAGGGCGGCCATCGCCGTTCACGTCGTAGACGTAGATGAAGCCGGTATCGCCGAGATCAAAATCGGGATGCCACTTCCAGACGCCGTTGCGCGGATCGGGCGGGGCTTCGAACCAGCCCTTGGGCGTGATGATATCGTTGCGGCCATCGCCGTTGACGTCGCCCGCACCGATGCCGTGGCCCCAGCTTTTGGGGCTGACGATGTGCTTGACGAACTCGCCGTTTTTCGCCTCGTACCAGGCTAGGGGCATGTTGGTGTCGCCGAATTCGGGAAGCACTTCGTGGGCTTTGCCATCGTTGTCGAGGTCCACCAGGAAGGCGAACTCCACTGGCGAGCCGGTCTCGATCATGTGATTCTTCCATTCGCCGGCGGCGGGGCCGGGGTTCTCGCTCCAGAAGAGCCGGTGCGCGAACCACGAGCAACTCACGATATCCACGCGGCCGTCGCCATTGACGTCCAGCGGCAGATCCGAGAAATTATCGATGTAGTTGTTGGTGTAGGGGAGGGAGCGAAACTTGTGCTTGATCCAGCGGGGGCCTTCGTACCAGTTTTCGCCAGAGACAATGTCCGGCCGGCCGTCGCCATTGATATCGGCGATGGCGCAGCTTTCGTTGGCGCCCAGGTCGAGGGTGTGTTTCTCGAACGGGATATCGGCGGGGCGGGTGGCGGTGTAGGCGACGACTCCGGCCAGGCAGATGCAGGCGGCAAACACGAGACGGGGCATGCCGCGATTGTAACTCGGGTTATGCTGAATGATTATGCGAAAGCTATTTGGCGTGCTCGTTCTGGCGATTGTTTGTTTGGGGCAGGAGGCGGGCGATCCGTGGGCCAAAGCGGATCTGATGGAGCCGGCGGCGCTGGTTGAAGCATTGCACTCGGCCAAACCTCCCGTCATCTTATGCACGGCGTTTTCGGTACTGTATAGGAGCAAGCGCATCCCGCATGCGCTGGAGGCCGGGCCGGGGTCGAAGCCCGAAGGGATCGCCCTGCTGAAGAAGGCGGCCGCGGATTTGCCGAAGGATGCCGATATCGTCGTTTATTGCGGCTGCTGCCCGATGGACCGGTGCCCAAACATCCGGCCCGCGTACCGCGCGCTGCGGGAGATGGGCTTTCAGCATGTGCGCGTGCTGAATATCCCGACGAACATGCATGCGGATTGGTTCGGCAAAGGGTATCCGGCCGAAGGCAGCGGGACGGGCGAGGGTCACTCGTAGCGGGGCGCGGCCTGAGCGGCCGCCGTAGTCCGAGGGCCTGCCCCAACAGCGAGGAATTGGCCCGTGTAAGAACCCGGCGCCTTGGCAATCTGAGCGGGAGTGCCGGTGGCCACCACATAGCCGCCTCGATCGCCGCCTTCGGGTCCCAGATCGATGACCCAATCCGCCGCTTTGATCACTTCCAGGTTGTGCTCGATGATCAGCAGGCTGGCGCCGTTCTCGATCAGCCGCCCGAAGGCCGCCAGCAGCTTGGCGATATCGTCGAAGTGCAGGCCGGTAGTGGGTTCGTCGAAGATGTAAAGCGTGCCCGCGCAGGAGGCCTGTCCCAAATGCGCGGCCAGCTTCACGCGCTGCGCCTCGCCGCCGGAAAGCGTGGTGGCCGATTGTCCCAACCGCAGATAGCCCAGCCCCACATCGGCCAGCACTTGTAGCTTCTGTGTGAGGCGCTTCTGGCCGCGGAAGAAATCCAGCGCCTCATCGACGGTCAGTTGCAGGACTTCGTGGATGTTCAGCCCGTTATATTTTATTTCGAGGACGCCGGTCTTGAAGCGCGTGCCTTTGCACTCGTCGCAGATCAGCTCGACATCGGCCAGGAACTGCATCTCGACCGTGACGGTGCCATCTCCCTGGCAGGTTTCGCAGCGCCCGCCTGGGATGTTGAACGAGAAGTGGCCGGCGGTGTAGCCGCGCTTTTCGGCGTCACGCGTGGAGGCGAAGAGCTGCCGGATCAGGTCGAACACCTTGATATAAGTGACCGGGTTGGAGCGCGGGGTGCGGCCGATGGGCGACTGATCGATCATGATGGTTTCGCGGATCGGTTCGGCGCCCTCGATCCTGCGGCAGGCGAGCTTCAGCGCCGGCTCCGGCGAGGCTTCGCCGGGTGCCGCAGGTTCGCTTTCGAGCGCCGGCGCTTTGTGCAGCGCCTGCATGGAGCGATAGATGACGTCGTGCACCAGCGTGGATTTGCCGGAGCCAGATACGCCGGTGATTACCACCATGGAGTCCAGGGGGATTTCTACGTCGATGTTCTTGAGGTTGTGGGTGCGGGCGCCGTAGAATTTTATTTTAGCCCGGAGGGCGGCCTTAGAGGCCGCCGCAGGCCGAGGGCCTGCCCCACAAAACTCACCCCTCAGATAACGGCCTGTGAGAGAGTTTCCGGTAAGGATAAGGTCCGGGAAGGAGCCTTCGTAGACGATTTCGCCGCCGTGCTCGCCCGCGCCGGGGCCCAGGTCCACGATATGGTCGGCGGCCCGCATGACGTCCGGGTCGTGCTCCACGACCAGGATGGTGTTGCCAATTTCGCGCAGCTCGTGCAGGATGCGGATCAGACGCCCTGTATCGCGCGCATGCAGCCCGATGGATGGCTCGTCGAGCACGTAGCAGGCGCCGACCAAGCGCGATCCCAAACAGGTGGCGAGCTGGATGCGCTGTGCTTCGCCGCCGGAGAGCGTGGCCGAGAGACGGTCGAGGGTCAGGTAATCGAGACCCACATCGTTCAGAAACTTAAGCCGCTGCCGGATCTCGACCAGGATCTTCTCGGCGATGGCGGTTTCTTCAGGCGAAAGGCGCAACGCCTCGAAGAAGGCCAGCGCATCGGCGATGTTCATGCGCACCACATCGTGGATGTTGCGCTCGAACACGCGGACAAAGAGCGCCTCTTTGCGCAGGCGCGCGCCGCGGCAATCCGGGCACGCGGCATAGCCCCTGTAGCGGCTCAAGAACACGCGCACGTGCAGCTTGTATTTCTTGGTTTCGAGGTATTCGAAGAAGCTGCGGATGGCCGCGAAGACCGTCTCCTGCTCCTTTTCGGTCAGGTCGCAGAAGGGCACTGTCAGGCGCACGCCCTTGCTGCGCGCGGTCTTGCGAAAATTGCCCAGCCAAGAGCGATGTTTGGGCTTGGTCCACGGGTCGACCGCGCCATCCTCAAGGGTTTTGGTCTTGTCCGGGATGGCCAAATCCATATCGAAGTCGATGGTGTTGCCGAAGCCCTGGCAGCGCGGGCAGGCGCCGAAGGGATTATTGAAGCTGAACAGGCGCGGTTCGGGATCGGCGAATGTTTGGCCGCACTGCTTGCAGGCGAATTTTTCGCTGAACCGAAGCGGCAGGCTGACGGCAGCGCCTGCCCCACCGGCGGGCTCCAGCACGATCTCGCCCGCTTCGCGATAGCCGATCTCGACGGTATCGACCATGCGCTGGCGCAGATCGGGACCCTGTTCGGCGGGGATTGCGAGGCGATCGACCAGCACGAACAGGGGCTTGGAAAAGTCTATATCGAGCAGCGATTCGGGCGTGGAGAATTCGAAGATGCGCCCCACTTGAAACAGCCGGTTGAAGCCCTTCTTGCGCAGATCGAAGAGATGATCGCGCAGCGCCTGCGTGTTGGGGTGGGCCTCCGCGCCGACGGGAAACAGGGCGTACCAGCGCGAGCCGGCGGGCAGGGCCAGCAGCCGCTGGGCAACCTGATCCACCGTATCGCGTTCCACCCGCATGCCGCAGTTGGGGCAAATAGTACGGCCCACGCGCGCGAACAGCAGCCGCAGAAAGTCATAGCATTCCGTGGACGTGGCCACCGTGGACCGCGGATTCCGCGTGGTGTTCTTCTGCCGGATGGCGATGGCGGGTGCGATGCCGTCGATATCCTCGACCGCGGGCTTTTCCATGCGCTCCAGAAACTGGCGGGCGTAGGCGGAAAGCGATTCGACGTAGCGGCGCTGGCCCTCGGCATAGATGGTATCGAAGGCCAGGGACGATTTGCCGGAGCCGGACACACCCGTGATGACAGTCAACTGGTTGTGCGGCAACGACAGCGAAATATTCTTGAGGTTGTGGACCCGCGCGCCGCGAATCCGGATGTATTCTTGCAAGCCGATTTCAGTATAGCAGTGGGGTCAAGGGCGGATGGTGGTTACGCCGTTTTTCCGACCTTCAGAGCCGCTCGTTGAGGTCGTTATCGGAGACTTCCAAACGATGCATCCGGGCGAAATTGCCGCGCGCGAAACGCTCCAGGCCGCGCAGGATTTCGGTCTGCATATCGCGCATGGTCTCCAGGGTCCGCGCTTCCGTTTCGCGGATGGTTTCCAGTGTCCGCGCTTCCGAGTCGCGCATGGTCTGATGCAATTGATCGAAGCGCCGGATCAGTTCTTCGTCTGTCATGCCTGTTCTCCCGTTTCGCGCGCCCTCTCTTTTTCCGCCAGCCACTGCTGAACCACCTCAACCTTGTCCAGGCGGCTTTCGTGCGCAGTCGCTACGTGGTGCAGTTCGCGGGCGGCATCCGCCAGTTTTGAAGTTACGTCCTTTAGGGCGAGACAGTCTTCCTTGAGCGCGAGAGTCTCATCGTACAGGCGGGCCAAGGAGTTCCAGAATTCCATCTTCTCGTGCTCGGTCACGCTTTTCCTCCTCTTTAGTTTACCGCGGCTATGGTGCGGCCGCCCTAAACGTGGCGGTCAGCCCGTCCAGCGTCGCGCTGGCGGTTATCACGTCATGGGGAATCAGCATGTACGACCACGGCTTTCCGCCGTACGTTCTCGCGTGGGCCGAGGCGTGCTTGCACCACTCCATCGCCGCCCGCGCCTTTGCCAGCACGACCTCGTCCGTCATCTCGGTTGCGCGCTTCGGTTCGCACAGCAGCTTTTCGGTCTTGGTTTCCACGGCGAAGTCCGGCTCGTACGGTAACTCCTGATGCGCGTGGCGGTAGAAGATCTGGAACTGGGTCTTTGCCGGTTTGAACCACTTCTCGACCGTTTCGTCGTTTTCGAGGATTACAGCGAAGCGCCGCTCGGGATCCGAGTCGAATTTCTGCACCTGATAGAGGCACTTGCGGAACCCTCCGAAGAGGATGCTCCGAATGTATTGCTTCTCGTCCACGGGCGCGCGGAAATTGACGGGCGCTTCGCCGGCCGGACGGGTGTAGTTGTTCTCGCGAAGGGTCGTGACGCCCTGAGTTACCGTTACTTCGAAGCCCGTTTCCTTGGTCCAAACGTGGGATTGCATCTGCGCGTGGATCAACTCCGCCAGCTTGCGCTCGTGGTAGCGCACGACGTTCAGTAGCGTGTCTTCGTCATGGTGCAGGGTTCGCAGATGCGCGACCATCTGGCCCGCAAGCTTGTACAACAGGTCGGCCT
>Ga0181525_10004337_pt1 | contig 10932 bp, 10 predicted proteins | sample PEATcosm2014_Bin_48_FD_121100 | JGI IMG/M metagenome (GOLD analysis project Ga0181525, IMG submission 121100) | Peatland microbial communities from MTU Mesocosm Facility, Houghton, MI, USA - PEATcosm2014_Bin06_10_metaG | ecosystem: Environmental > Terrestrial > Soil > Wetlands > Peat | place... | reverse complement strand
TGATGGCCGGGTACGCGCTGGGCGCATTGCTCGTGCCGCTGCTGGTGCACTTGGGAGGCGACCGGCTTGCGCTGCTAGGGGTGGCCGCCGTGCTGCCGCTCGCGGCCGTGGTCGGCGGTCGTGCCGTGTTCCGCCTGGACGCCGAGACCCCCGTCCCAGTCGTGGAGACCGCGCTGCTGCGCTCGCTTCCGCTTTTCGCCGAACTGCCCGCACCCGCGATCGAGGGCCTGGCGGCGGCCCTCACGCCGGTGCATCTGCCGGTCGGCGCGGTCCTGATCCGGCAGGGTGACCTGGGAGATGCCTACTACGCGATCGCCGCGGGTGAACTGGACGCCCTGCAGGACGGGCATTTCCTGCGCCGGTGCGGACGCGGCGACGGAATAGGTGAGATCGCGCTGCTGCGCGCCATCCCGCGCACCGCGACCGTGATCGCGCATTCCGCCGCGACCGTGTATGAGCTCAAGGGGGACCTTTTCCTGACGGCGGTGCTCGGGCACGCACCGACCCGACAGCAGGCGGATCGCATCGCCGACGCGCGGCTGGCCTCCGGAGCCGCGCCTGGCATACCGGAAGCCGGCCCGGCCGAGTGAGACGGAGACAGATGTGGAGCACCCGCTGGCAATGGACATCGAGGCGATGCGGCGCGCCGGTTACGCGACCGTCGATATGCTCGTCGCCCGGCTGGCCGACCCCGAGACCGATCCGGTGCTGCGCCGCGCCGGCGCGGCCGAGATGCGGGCCCGGCTCGGCGGCCCGCCGCCGGAGCAGGCAGGGGACTACGGCGCGGTTCTGGCGCGGGTGGTCACGGACGTGCTGCCGTATGCGGCGCGGACCGATCACCCCGGATACTTCGCCTTCGTGCCGAGCTTCACCACCTGGCCTGCCGCGCTGGCCGAACTGATGGCCGCCGCGGCCAACCCGTACTGCGGGGCGTGGATGGAATCGGCCGGCGCCGCTCAGGTCGAGCTCGAGGTCACCGACTGGTTCCGCACCTGGCTCGGAATGCCCGCCGGTGCCGCTGGCGTGCTCGTGAGCGGCGGCTCGGCCGCCAACCTCACGGCGCTGCTCGTCGCGCGCGAGGCCGCCGGAGGGCCTTCCGGGGACACCGTCGTGTACGTGTCGGACCAGGCTCACTCGTCCCTCGCCCGGACCGCGCGGGCGATGGGCCTGCGCCCCGAGCAGGTGCGGGTGCTGCCGACCGACGATCGCTGGCGGCTTATGCCGGACACGGTCGCCGCGGCCGTCCGGGCGGATCGCGGCGCGGGTCGGGTGCCCTTCGCCTTGTGCGCCAGCGCCGGATCGACGAACGCCGGGGCCGTTGATCCGCTCGGGGAGCTCGCCGATGTCTGCGCCGCGGAGGGACTGTGGCTGCACGTCGATGCCGCCTACGGCGGCTTCGCCGCGCTTACCCCGAAAGGGCGAGCGGCGCTGGCCGGGATCCACCGCGCCGACTCGGTGACGCTGGATCCGCACAAATGGCTCTACCAGCCCATGGAGTGCGGCTGCGTGCTGATCCGTGACGGTGCCCGTCTCGAGCGCACGTTCGCGATTCACCCCGACTATCTCGACAGCGACGCCACGCAGGGCCCCGGCGAGGTCAACTTCGCCGACCGGGGGTTGCAACTGTCCCGTGGCTTCCGGGCGCTCAAGATCTGGGTGACCGTGCACACGTTCGGCCTGGCCGCCTTCCGCGCCGCCATCCAGCGCAACCTCGATCTGGCGGAGTTCGCGGAGGCGCTGATCCGCAGCCATGCCGAACTCACCCTCATGGCGCCCGCGACGCTTGGGATCGTCTGTTTCCGCCGTGAATGGCCTGGCTGCGACGAGGCCGAAACCGAGCGCCGTGGTATGGCCCTCGCCGATGACCTGGAACGCAGCGGCGCTGCACTGGTCTCCACGACCCGCCTGGCCGGCCGGCACGCCATCCGGCTCTGCGTCCTGAACCCGACCAGCTCCGAAGAGCACGTCCGGCGGGTCATCGAGCATTTCGCCGGCGCGCCTGGCGCGTCGGCCGGGCCGCGTGGCGGGACCTACGCCGATTCCCGGGCCGATGTCATCGCCGACACCAGCAGCGACGTGCTGCGCACCGTCCCCATGCTCTCCGGCGTGACCGACTCAACCATCCACGCCGTCCGCGCCCGCGGCGTCGTAGTGGACGCCGCCGCCGGGGAGGAGATCATCCGCCGCTGGGATGCCGACCGGTCGTTCTATCTCGTGCTGTCCGGCCGCTACGACGTCAGCATCGAGGCCCGGCTGATCCGCACGCTCGGCCCCGGTGACCACTTCGGCGAGCTCGCCGCCCGCGACTGGGGAGGCGGCTACGGCTATGCCCGTACCGCCACGGTCAGCTGCGCGGAACCCGGCCGGCTTCTCAAACTGACCAGGGAGGACTTCCAGTGGCTTGTCGATGCAGAGCCGGCCGTCAAAGCAGGGCTCGCCAAGGCTCTGGCCGAACGCCTGCGGCATCGTTAAGGCATCCGGACTCACCCGAGTGCCACGGAGCGTCCTGGCTCAGTCCGCCGCCTCGTGGCCGAGGATGCGGTCGGCTAGGACTATGTCGCCGGACCAGCCGCAGGCGCCGCAGAAGCAGGCGAAGATGCGGTCCGGGCCCGACCAGTATTCGGTAGCGAGGCCCTGGCCGCCGTCGGCCAGGGATAGCGCGGCCGCGCACGCCGGGCAGTACCGCGGCGCGTCACGGCGGTGCCGCTCGGCGTCCGCGGGAAACCAGCCGCGGCGCACATCCGGACCCAGTGGGTCCAGGGGTCCCGCAGGGTCCGGGCGCGCGGTGACGATCCGCGTCAGCTCTCCGCCGCCTTTCGGTTCTCGTGGGCCTTGATGTGGAGTTTCTTCAGGGCGTCGGCCTGCGGGCTGAACCGTGAGGAGGCCCGGTCGATGAAGTCGATGGCGAAGGTGGGGCCGGAGTCGAACTTGTTCTTCTCGCACGGCAGCTCGATCCGGTCGCGGTAGTCACGGTAGACCCCGAGCGGGTCCTCGCCGCGGGCGACCCGGCCCATCTGCTCCTTGAACATCCGGCGCAGCATCGTCACCCCGATGTCGGAGCGGCCGAGGTGCTCGACCGTGCGGTCGGTGATCGCGCCCTGGGTCACCCAGGCCATCATGTCCTGGCCCTCGACGTAGTCCACCCGGTGCCGGCCGCTGGCGTCGTAGACCGGGATCTGGTAGTCGGGCACCTGCGGCTGGTCCGGGTACTCGACCCCGGCCGGCGCGTGCACGGTGTACAGCATGAACCGGGTGGTGGTGCGGTCGACCGGCACCCGGATCTGCATCTGCTCGATGTTGGCGCCGCCGACCCGCATGTTGTACGGGAACACCAGCGGGTGGCCGATCTTCCAGTCGTCGTCCTCCTCGCTGGCGCCCTCGACCACCCGGCGCTTGATGATGCCCCACTCGAACTCGTCGAAGCCGACCTTGACGTGCTTCTTGCCGAACGAGGCCGGCGCGCCGAACCCCTGCTGCCTGGCCATGAACTCGAAGAACCGGCCGTGCAGCCACTCGGTATGGTGCGGGTCGACCGCGTTCTCCATGATCTGCACGAAGTTGCACGGCAGCTCGGTCCAGCCGATGTCGCGCACGCCGTCCATCACGAACACGTCGAACCGCGGCAGCTCCGGCGCGGGCAACGGCCCGATGTACGCCCAGACCAGGCCGCCCATCTCGGCCGCCCGCCCGGCCCGGGCGCTCACCCGGGAACGGAAGTTGGTCTCCTCCCGCTCGGCCGGCTGGTCCAGGCACGACCCGTCGGCGCCGAACAGCCAGCCGTGGTACGGGCAGCGCAGCCCGTCCGGCTCGACGACGCCGTAGCTGAGCGACGCCCGCCGGTGCGGGCACGCCTCGGGCAGGATGCCGTAGCTCCCGTCCGGCGTCTTGAACACGGCGAAGTCCTCGCCGAGCAGCCGGGCGGGCCGGACCGGGAACTCCTCAAGCTCGCGGGTGAACGCGACCGGGTACCAGTAGCGGCGCAGCAGCTCGCCCATCGGCGTGCCCGCCGCGACCTGGGTCAGCTCGTCGTTCTGTTCGGCGGTCAGCATGAAACAACTCCCGATTTAATCGATGACCGTGACCGTGCCGGCGCTGCCGTCCACCCGGAGGCGCTGCCCGGTCTTGATAGTCTTGGTGCCGAACGCCGTCCCGGTGACGGCGGGCAGCCCGTACTCGCGGCACACGATCGCGGCGTGGCTCATGATCCCGCCCACGTCGGTGACGGTGGCCGCGATCTTGCCGAACACCGGCGCCCAGCTCGGCGCGGTCAGCGGCGCGACCAGGATCTCGCCCTCGCGGAGCTCGCCGATGCCGTCGGCGGACAGGATCACCCTGGCCGGCCCCTCCGCGACGCCGGGCGAGGCGGCGAAGCCGGACAGGCTGCCGTCGGCCGTGGCTCCGCCCAGCCACTGCGCGATGCTGTCGGAGGTGATGCCCCACAGCATGATGGTGAACGGCTCGGTGATCACCTCGGGCGGCACGCCGAGCGCGGGCGGCGGCGACCACTTGCGCAGCGCGTCCATGATCGCGTTGCGGCGGGCCATTTCCCGCGGCCAGTACCTCGGCCCGCGCGACGGTGCGCCTACCGCCCAGCCGTGGTAGAGGTCGAACAGCACCTCGGGCACCTCGTGCCTGCTCAGCAGGAATATGTCGTCCGGCTCGGTGAAGAACTCCGCCGCCACCAGGACCCGGCCGAGGTCCCGCATCTTGCGCCAGACGATCGAGTGCGCCCAGTGCTCGACGTAGAAGTTGTGGTTCTCCACGTAGGGGAACACCGTGCGGGCCAGCCCGAGCTTGGCCTCGAACGCGGCGCGGTCCTCGGCCGAGTCGATCAGGTCGAGGTACTCCGCGACGATCCGGTCCCGCTCGGCGATGACGGCCTCCATCGGCCGCTCCAGCGTCTCGCCGCGCTGGACCTTGGCGATGTAGGCGCGCAGGAAGCCGAGCGGGATGTCCAGGTTCTCCAGCCACACCTTGTCGCTGTGGTAGAAGCCGCTGCCCGCGGAGAAGTTGAACCAGGGCTGCTTGGCCTCCTCCCAGGCGGCCAGCCACTTGTCGCCCTGCGGATCGCCGCTCAGCTCCGCAAGGATCGCCACGGAATCCGAGGCGAGGAACCGGTCCGCGAGCCCCAGTTCGACCGCCAGGGTGGCCAGCTTCTTGATCTCCTCGTCCGGCTGGAACAGGTCGACCTGGATGCCCGCCACCATCTTGGCGATCGCCTGGTCCGGGATGGACGGGAACGCCTGCTTGCAGAAGCCGAAGAAGTCCAGGTAGGCGGCGTAGCCGAGGTTGAGGAACTCGAAGTGGTAATGCCACAGCTTGAGCGTCAGGTCGACCAGCTTGTGGTACGTGGACAGCAGGTCCAGCGCGCTGCCGGTGCCCCGGCCCTCGGTGATGACGGCCATGTCCTCCCGGTGCGGGAGCGGCGAGAAGCCGATCGCCTCGAGCTCGTCGATGAGCGCCCGCACCTTGGGCATCCACGCGGCGTACAGCCGGTCCCAGTTCTGGAAGTAATAGCCCGCCCGCTCGGCGAACTCGGGCACCCGCGCGCCGATCTCTTCCGGGTCGGCCACCCCGACCGGCGAGAGGTACATGTACCCGTTGAGGAAGCGGATGTCCACGCCGAGGGCCGGCGGGATCACGTAGTGCCTGGTGTTGTACTGGGACAGCGCGATGATCGCGTACTCGAGGATGGTGGCGTCCCAGGGCGGTATCACCTCCGGCGTGTGCACGCCGTCCATGAACCAGAACATCGACTCCTCGTACTCGCGGCGGTCCTCGCTGAACACCGTGGAGTACGCGTACAGGTCCTGCCACCCCTCCGCTCCGGGCGGCGTCGGCATCTCGAACGGGCTGGGGAACCGGTCGGCCATGGTTGTCCTCCTTGAAGGAAGCTGCCGCCGGCCGGTCCCGGCCGCCGGATGATGGGTCTAGCCATGCCTCTCGGGCTTGCCCGAGATGGGGTTCATCAAGGTCGCCACGATGCTGGCGATCGGGTCGGAGCCCGCGGCCCACCGCGGCGCCTTGGCCCGGCGGCTCCACACCGTCTCCGGGCGGCTCTGCAGCAGCCAGACGCCGCGGTCGTCGAGCGCCCACTCCACGTCCTGCGGGAAGCCGTAGTGCTTCTCCGCCCGCCTGGCCACAGCGGCCACCGCGAGCACCTCCTCGTCGGTCAGGCACGGCGCGTCCCGCCGTTCCGCCGGCACGTCGAAGGCCTCCACCGTGCCCGACTCCGAAAGCCGGTACTCGGTCGCCTTGGCCGAGATCGTCCGCCTGGTGATCGTGAACATCACCTTGTCGACCAGGTAGTTGTCGGGCGTGACCGCGCCGCCGACGACGGCCTCGCCGAAGCCCCAGGACGCGTCGATGGCGATCTGCGACCGGTCGCCGTCCAGCGGGTTGAGGGTGAAGGCGACCCCGGCCGCGCGCGGCGCCACCATCTGCTGCACGCCGACGCTCATCGCCGGGTTCGCCCGGCCGAAGCCGCGCTCGATCCGGTAGGCGATGCCGCGGTCGGTGAACAGGCTGGCCCAGCAGCGCCGCACGTGTTCCACCACCGCGTCGCCGCCGCGTATCCACAGGTAGGTGTCGTGCTCGCCGGCGAAGCTCGCCTCCGGCTGGTCCTCGCAGGTCGCCGAGGAGCGGACCGCGACCGGGACCGCCGCGTCGTCGCACCGCCCGCAGAGCCGGGCATAGGAGTCCCTGATCGGCCCGGTCAGGCCGGCCGGCAGGTCGACCGAGGCGACCAGCGACCGAGCCTGCCGCCCGGCGGCCGCGACCGAGCCCGGGTCGCGCGGGTCGACGGAGGCCACCAGGGAATCGAGCCGCCCGGCCAGCCCGCCGTCGGCCAGCGCCTTGCGGTAGGCGTCGGCCGAGACCGCGAATCCGGGCGGCACCGGCAGGCCGGCCCCGACCAGCGTGCCGAGGCTCGCGTTCTTGCCGCCCAGCACGGCGGCGTCGGCGGGCTGGTAATCCTCGAACCACAGGATGTGTGCCACGCGCCTGTCACCCCTGCCGCGGTAGCGGATTTCCCCAGACCGTACGACGCGGGCGCCGGCCGGACCAACGTTCTTGTCCCGCATAGCAGAACGCAGTTACGGTTAACCATGCCCCCAGCACCGCCCGCAGCGGACCGCACCCTGCTCGTCTCGGTGCGCAACGCCGCCCGCGTGCTGCGCGCGTTCTCCCGGGCCGGCCAGGAGCTCGGCATCACCGAGCTGTCCCGCCAGCTGGGTCTGGGCAAGAGCACCGTGCACCGGCTTGTCACCACGCTGACCGCCGAACGCCTGCTTGAGCGCGGCAGCACCCCGGGCAGGTACCGGCTCGGCCTGGTGCTCTACGAGCTCGGCAGCAACGTCACCGAGCACGTGGACCTGCACCAGGCCGCGCTGCCGGTACTCACCACGCTGCGGCACGAGACCGGCGAGATGGTGCACGTGGCCGTGCTCGACGGGCTCGAGGTGGTCTACGTCGAGCGGCTGGAAAGCCTGAACCTGCTGCCGATCTTCCGCCAGGTCGGGCACCGGCTGCCGGCCTACTGGACCAGCTCGGGGAAGATCCTGCTGGCCGCGCTGCCGCCGGACGAGCTGGCCAGGCGGCTGGCGGACTGGAAGCCGACGGCGGGCACCCGGTGGACGATCACCGACAAGACCCGGCTGCTCGCCGAGCTCGCCGCGGTGGCCGAGCGCGGCTGGGCGCAGAACAACGAGGAGGGGCACCTGGGCATCGTCTCGGTCGGCGCGCCGGTCAGGGGCCGGGACGGGCGGGTGATGGCGTCGGTCAGCGTGGTCGGCGACAGCGCCCGGATGCGCAGCAACATGCGGCGGACCACCACGCTGGTGCTGGAGTCCGCCGGCCTCATTTCGCGTCGTCTGGGCTATCGCGCGCCCCGCGGGTGCGCCCCCGACTAGTCAGTGGATGCCGCGGTGCCCGCCGGCGTCCAGGTACAGCACGCTGCCGTGCAGCAGGTCGGCCTCCGGGTCGAGCAGCAGCTCAACCGCCCAGGCGAGCTCGTCGACGGTGGGCAGCCGGCCGAGGGAGTTCTGCGCCGCGTACTCGCTCCATACCTCCTCCTCGGCGACGCCGCGTTCGGCGGCCACCGCGGCCGCGATCCGGTGCAGCCGGGGCGTATCGGCGGGTCCCGGGCTGAGCGTGTGGGTGGTCACCCCGCGCGGCCCGTACAGCAGGCTGATCTGGCGCATCAGGTTGAACATCGCCGCGTTGACCGCGCCGGGCCCGGCCTCGTGCGCCCGCGGCTCGAGTCCGAGCGAGCCGGCGAACGCCACGAACCGCGACCCAGGCACCAGCCGGTCGCGGACCGCGTGCAGCAGCCGCAGCAGCCCGCCGACCTTGATGTTGCACCCCGCCGCCAGCGCGTCCGGGTCGATGCTGTCCGCCGACCCCCGCACCGGCAGCCCCGCCGCGAACACCGCCATCCGAACCGGACCGGTCAGCCCAGGTCTAGCCAGCGCCGCGCTGATCGCCTCGATCGCGTCGTTGCCGCCGATGTCCGCCGGGCACGCCGTCACCAGCTCGCAGTCCGCGGCGAGCGCCTTCAGCTCGTCCACCCCGCGCGCCACCGCCAGCACCGGCAGCCCCCGCCGGGTCAGCCGCCCGGTGACCGCCTTCCCGATGGTCCCGGTCGCCCCGACAACGACCGCCTGCCCAGCCGAGGTCAACAGGTCACGGCCCGGCGTGTTCGGCGTCGCGGGCGCGATCCGCGGCCGCCGCCCGGCGGGCGGCTACCTCGTCGCCGCGGGCCACGTCGGCCGGAACGCCGCCGATGCCCCAGGCCTCCGCGGGGAACTGGGTGATGTAGGTGCGGACCCGCTCGATCGGCGTGTCGAGGATCTCCGCGACCAGCGCGGCGACCCGGCTGTGCAGCTCGCGGATCTTCTCCGGCGGGCGGCCGTCCATCAGGTCGATGCGGACCAGTGGCATGTTCTGCTCCTTAGTACAGTACTCAGCTGCTGGCGGCGTACCCGCGCTCGGCGTAGGGGAACCCGCCCAGCTCAAGCCGGTCCAGGCCGGCCGCCTGCGGCGAGGCGTAGTAGGCGCGGATCTCGGCGATCAGCCCGGTGTCCGGGTCGAACCGGTACCACTCGTCGCCGCGCAGCACGACGCCCGACTTGGTCTTCTCGTGCGTCCACTCGATCACCGCCCGGTCGGTGTCCGGATCGCAGATGACCTCGTCGACGGTCCACCGCGAGCCGAGCGTCCGCACCGCCCAGGACCACTTCGCGCCGATCGTTTCGCCGCCGCGGAACGGCCCCTCGTACATGTCGGGCGGGAAGTAGTGCACCGCGCCCGGCGCGAACCAGGCCGCCACCGCCGCCGCGTCGCCGGTGTTGCAGGCGTCGAAGTAGCCGCGGATGACCTGCTCCATGCGCTTGGCCTTGGCCTGGCGGCCGCCGTCCTGCGGATCGCTCACGCCCCGAGCCTAGGCCGCCCTCGACCGCCAGCAAAGAACTTGTTCCGCATGCAGAAACGTGCACCACGGCCCGTTCTGCCGCATCCACTTCTACGGCCGGTTCGGATATGGCTCCCGCCCTGCGCGCATGGCCTGGCGATTGGCGGGAAGGTAGGCCTTGAACTGGACGCAAGGCAGACCAGATGGAGCAAACGGTGGTTGTCGGGGCTGAGCACCTGAACGGCGGGAGGCACGTCGTTCAGTTCTACAGCCACGACGACGAACTGGCCGACCGGGTGAGCGAGTATTTGCTGGGCGCGATCGAGGGCGGTGGCGTCGCGATCGTGATCGCGACCGTCTGGCACCGAAGGGCCTTCGAACGGCGGCTGGCCGCCGCCGGGGTGGACCTGGCGCAGGCCGCGCGCAGCGGCAGCTACCTGACGTTCGACGCGGCGCACGTGGTCGCCAAGCTGATGGCGGCCGACGGTTCCGAGGTGCCCGACCAGGCAGGCTTCGACCGGGTGGTCGGCGGCCTGATCCGCAGCGCGGTGGGCGGCGGCGGGCCGGTCCGCGCGTACGGGGAGATGGTGGCCCTGCTGTGGGACACCGGGCTGATCGACGCGGCGATCCGGCTCGAGGAGATGTGGAACGAGCTCGGCAGGCGGCACGCGTTCTCGCTGTTCTGCGGCTATTCGGCTGGTTCGGCCGCCGCCGAGGGCCGGTGCGACGCGTTCGCCGAGGTGTGCCGGCTGCACCAGGAGATCGTCGTCTCCGATACCACCGCCGGGTCCGGCGCGATGCAGACCTTCGCCTTCGGCGCCGAGGCGCCCGCGGAGGCCCGGCACTTCGCGGTCGCCGCGCTTGACCGCTGGGGCGCCGCTGACCTATGGGACGACGTGGCGCTCGTCGTGACCGAGCTGGCCGCGAACGCGATCGTGCACGCGCACTCGGGCTTCACCGTCACGATGTCCGCGCCCGGGGACGCGATCCGGATCTCGGTCCGCGACTCGCGGCCGTTGCCGGCCGGCCTGACCGAGGCGCTGCCGGCGGCGCAGATGCACGGCCTGGGCGCGGTGAACGCGCTGGCGAGCCGGTGGGGCGTCGACTCGCTCGGGCCCGCGGGCAAGGCCATCTGGGTCGAGCTGCGCCGGTAGTCAGACGAACGCGCCGGTGCCGGTGATCGCGCGCCCGACGATCAGCGTGTTGATCTCGCGGGTGCCCTCGTAGGAGTAGATCGCCTCGGCGTCGGCGACGAACCGGCCCACGTGGTTCTCCAGCAGGATGCCGTTCCCGCCGAGCAGCTCGCGCGCCCAGCCGACCGCCTCCCGCATCCGGACCGTGCAGAACGCCTTGGCCAGCGCGGAGTGGTGGTCCTCGGCCAGGTTGTCCTGCTGCAGTTCGGCCAGCCGCGAGCACAGGCAGGCCGACGAGGTGATGTTGGCGAGCATCCGCACCAGCAGGTCCTGGACCAGCTGGAAGCCCGCGATCGGGCGGCCGAACTGCTGGCGCTGGCGCGCGTAGGC
>Ga0181525_10004336_pt1 | contig 10933 bp, 8 predicted proteins | sample PEATcosm2014_Bin_48_FD_121100 | JGI IMG/M metagenome (GOLD analysis project Ga0181525, IMG submission 121100) | Peatland microbial communities from MTU Mesocosm Facility, Houghton, MI, USA - PEATcosm2014_Bin06_10_metaG | ecosystem: Environmental > Terrestrial > Soil > Wetlands > Peat | place... | reverse complement strand
GTGGTGACGTTGCACCACTTCACGTTGCCTCTTTGGGTCGCCGACCAAGGTGGCTTCGAGAATCCCGACATCGCTGCGTGGATGGGTGCGTACGCCAAGGTCGTCGGGGAATCGCTCGGCAGTCTCATCGGTATTGCGTGCACCGTCAATGAGCCAAACATCGTCGCGTTGATGGGTTATCTCATCGGGGCGTTTCCTCCCGCCCAGAGCGACTGGCAGCGTTTCTCGAACGTCAACACCGCGATGCGCGCGTGCCACGTAGCAATGCGTGATGCCCTTCGCGCCACCCCCGGGAACTATCCCATTGGCATGCCACTGTCAATGAACGAGTACGAAGCGCTGCCCGGAGGCGAGGAGCTCGTCGAGTCGATCCGACACGAGATGGAAGACGAATACTTGCGATCGGTTGGTGACGACGACTATCTCGGCGTGCAGTGCTACACGAAGATCGTCATCGGTCCCGACGGAAGGATCGCCAACCCCGAAGGCGAACTGACTGAAATGGGCTATCTCTTCTGGCCCCAAAGTGTCGAGTACACGCTTCGTCGTGCCGCGTCGATGGTCACGATCCCGATCATCATGACCGAGAACGGCATTGGGACCGACGACGACGAACAGCGAATCCGTTATCTGACGGGAGCGCTCGGGGGACTTCGCAACGTACTCGACGACGGCATCGACGTTCGCGGCTACTTTCAATGGTCGCTCCTCGACAACTTCGAATGGACCTTCGGCTACCGGCCGAAGTTTGGGATCGTCGCGGTCGATCGTGCGACGTTCGCTCGGACTCGCAAACCGTCGGCGCGGTGGTACGCCGAGGCGACCAAGAACTTCACGAGCTCGTCGAAATAGTTCGCTATTTCGTCACGGTGTGGGCCGCGAATCGAACGATAGATTGACCTCGAGCGCACTTGGCGACGAATTCGCGTTGTCCTTCGAAACGTCGCCCTACGAAGAGGAGAAGCATGTCGAACACACTCCCGAGGTACCAATTGGTCGGCCTCGACTGCCCCGATCCATTGGCGTTAGCGGGCTTCTACTCGCGACTCACCGGACTTCCCGTTGAACCCCTGGGTGACTTCGCTCCCGACGACGTGGAGTGGATCGAACTCGACAACGGAACCCATCCAACACTTGCGTTTCAGAAGGTCGATGGCTACGTCGCTCCGACGTGGCCCCAAGGGCCAGTACCCCAACAGCTCCATTTGGATTTCCTCGTCGATGACCTCGACGCCGGTGAACAGCACGTGCTCTCGATAGGTGCCACGAAACATGACGTACAACCGGGCACGACCTTCCGCGTGTACCTCGACCCCGTCGGACACCCCTTTTGTCTGGTCCTCACGAGCGACTGAGGGACCAACGAGGCGTTCTCGTCAAGTCATCAACTCATCAGACCTTGGTGCTTTGCGTTCAACACGTGCGTGTTGAGGAATTGAACCATGATTGACGCGCTCAAACGTCCGTAGTCCGGACGAATGTCGAACGCGTGTCCGAGTCCATCGAAGACGTGTAACTCCGCGCGCCCACCGGCCGCGATGATTGCCTCGTACATGTGCACGCTCTCGCTGCAATCCACTCGTTCGTCACGATTGCCCGTCAACAAGAGCGTGGGAGGGAAATCCGCACGGACGTGCGTGATCGGGCTCATCACGGTCAGTCGCTGCGCTGACACGTCCTCGCCCAAGAGGTAGCGCATCTCCGACGGCGACCGCGTTGCCTTAGTCATCTCGCTGTGAAAGTTAACGGGGGGATAGAACGCGACGGCCGCGGCCACGTCAAGGGACGATTGGCCCGCGACGAGCAAGGAAAGACAACCACCAGCCGAGTTGCCCGACACGGCCAACTTCGTAGCGGAGAGTCCGAGCGATGCGGCCTGTTCGTGAAGGTAGCCGAACGCCGTGAGTGCGTCGTCAACTTGAGCCGGCCATTTCGCCTCCCCGGCGAGTCGGTAGTCGCAGGCCATCGACGTATAGCCGGCGCGACCGAGCGCGACCGCGTACCCGCGAAGTTGCGTCCGGTCTCCCTGGACGAACGCCCCGCCAAAGATCAGGAGGACGCCACAGCCGTTGGGCGCGGGCGGTCGATAGAGATCGGCCAGGAGCTCGCGGTCCCCTCCGCGGCCGACGACGACGGTTTCCATTTCGACTCGCTCTGACACTCATCTCCCCCGAGTTCGTCGACGGCGACATCGTTTCTCGTACGTGTCGCCTGATTCGGTCGATAGTAATGGCTCATCGAGCACCCAAAGTTTGACGTCGTCAGTGGAGGCTGAGCAGTGCGACGCCGAGCGTGACGGCCATCGCGGGCGCCATGATCGCACGAGCCCGGCCCTCTTTGAAGATGACGACGCCGAAGAGCGCGGCCCACACCACACCGGTCTCGCGCAACGCGCTGACGACACCCAGGGGAGCCTTGGTCTGCGCGTAGAGAACGATCGTGTACGCCACGAGTGACATCAGCCCCGCGACGACGCCGCTCGTGATGGTGGAGGGCCGCTCGACCCAATTCCAGCCCCGACGAACGACGACCGCGATGACCCACAGTGTCGCCTGGAGCGCGAAGAGTACGACGGCGTAGCGCAGGGCGTCGTGGCTTCGTCGCACACCGAGTCCGTCGACCACGGTATAGACGGCGATCGCCACGCCGGTCGCGAGAGCCCAGTACACGCCCACTCGATCGAGATTCGTCGAGTTGCGAACGTACGCGACGCTGATGACACCCAGAACGATGAACATGATCCCCACGAGACCCTTGAGTCCGATTCGTTCACTCGCGAGGACGAGCCCTCCGAGCGACACCAGCAGTGGCGCCACTCCTCGTGCGATCGGATAGGCCCGCGAGAAGTTCGCTCGCTGGTACGAGCCCATCAGGAAGAGTTCATAACTAACGTGGCAGGCGACCGACGCCAGTACGAAGGGCCACGCCTGCGCCCGAGGAACGCCGACGAAGGGCAGCGCACACCAGCTGGCGACGGCGATGGCGAGGTTCATGAGTGCGAAACTCGTGCGCTGGCTCGCTATTGCCTTGGCGAGGGCGTTCCATGCCGCGTGTATCAGGCCCGCGAGCAGGACCAGGAGGACGATGGAAAGGCTCACGACAAAGTCGAATCGTCTCGCCTTCGCACGAAGCGAATCCTACGAGCGGTCCAGTGCTGCACCCGTGACGTCGGCCCCGGAGTGCGCACCGTACACCGTATAGACTTACGATTCGCGTCTCGGAGTCTCGACTTCGAGAACACCGAGGACCTGTGGTGCAGCTCGGAGTGCACGCCGCCCTGTCAAGGCGGAGGTCGCGGGTTCAAATCCCGTCAGGTCCGCTCGACACCCGAAAGGGTGACGAGGAGGTCGAGTAGCTCAGTCGGTAGAGCGCGCGCCTGAAAAGCGTGAGGTCACCGGATCGACGCCGGTCTCGACCACCAGAAAATGCCGCCCCACGGATTCTTCACGAACTCCGTGGGGCGGCTTTTTGCGTGGTGACCACTTCGGCGGGCGCGACTCGAATCCGGGTGTGACGTTGACTGGGAGTGCACTGCCACGTTCCCGTCATGACGAGGTTGCGACGGAGACGTTGAATCGCCAGTTGCTCATCACCGATCGTCGCGTGGACCAGACCGAGGGGCTCGATTCGTGCCACGACCTTGGCCCCCGTGAAGCGCTGCACGAAGTACGCGCTCACCCGCCCGCGATGACGACTCGACGTCGTGAGGGAACGGTAGAAATACTGTTCCTCTCGTACCTCGTCACTCATCGTCATCAGGCGAACGTAGCGAGCAGGTGTGACACAATGCCTCATGGAAAGTACGCGCACCGAGATACCACAGGTGCGACCGAGCTTCGCTCCCCAGCCCAGTGGCGTGGCGTGGCCGACGACGCAGTGGCCGAGGGGGACCTCGGCGCATCAAGAGGAACTCGAGCGGGTCGTTGACGAAATGTTCAGCGTCGAGGAACTCGGCGAAACGAACGCCGTGGTCGTCGTCCAGGGCGGCAAGGTGTTGGTGGAACGTTACGGTGGCGTACAGGCCCACTTCGATCGACCGAGCGAACCCATCACCGCGACGAGCCAACTGCTCTCGTGGTCGATGGCCAAGTCGATCCTCCACGCCATCGTTGGCACGCTCGTGGACGAGGGACGTCTCGATCCCGACCAATTGGCACCGGTGCCCGAATGGCGCGACGAGTCCGACCCACGCCACCAGATCCAAGTCCGTGACCTGCTGGCGATGCGCGACGGACTGGCCTTCGTCGAGGAGTACGAGATCGGTCAAACGAGCCACGTCATCGAAATGCTCTTCGGCGACGGCAAGGAGGACATGGCGGCCTTCACGACGGCGCTCCCCCTCGCCCATGAGCCGGGCACGTTCTACAACTACTCGAGTGGCACGACCAACGTGCTCAGCCGCATCGTCGCGGACCTCGTGGGCTACGCCGACGTCTACGACGACTACCTGCACGAGCGGCTGTTCACTCCACTTGGCATGACGAGTGCGGTGGCGTCCTTTGACGCGAGCGGCGTCTTCATCGCGTCCAGTTTCGTGCACGCGAGTGCACTCGATTTCGCCAAATTTGGTCTGCTGTACCTACGCGGGGGCGAGTGGGAAGGTGAGCGGATCATCTCGCGCGAGTGGGCCGCGACCGCGCAGATTCCACTCAGCGTTGAAGCGTCGAGCGGTCACTACTACTCCTGGAAGTGGTGGCTCGACGCCGACGAGTACGGCACGTACTGGGCCAACGGTTACGAGGGGCAGATGATCAACGTGGTGCCGGCCCTCGACGCTTTGATCCTGAGATTTGGTCACACGCCCGAGGAGCGGTCGCCTCAGCGGATCGCGTGGCGCAACCGAGTCGTGGCGGTGCTCGCGAAGTAGTTACTTCTCCTGGTCGGTGAATCCGAGGTCCGCCGCCGTGAAGAGCGCGTCGAATCGCCAACCTTCGTTCGCGGCCATGGCCTCCGCGGTCCCGCCGCGGTCGACGACCGCCAGCAGCAATATCACCTCGGCGCCGTAGTCACGAACGACGTGTGCCGCTTCCAAGAGACTGGTACCGCGGGTGACCGTGTCTTCGGTGATGACGACGCGGTCGCCCGGTTCGAGTGCCCCCGCGATTCGTCCCCCCGCGCCGTGATCCTTCACTTCCTTTCGAACACTGAACGCACGAAGTGCTCGCCCCCTCGTAGCGGCGACGCCCGCCGTGATGAACGACGCACCATCGGCTCCCATCGTCAGCCCTCCGATGGCGCTCGCGTCGCTCGGTATTCGCTCGAGCATCAACGTCGCGACGTCCACCATGACCTCAGGGGCGCAGATTGTCTTCTTGGAATCAATGAACCATGTCGAGGGCCGACCGGACTTCAAGACGAAGTCGCCACGTCGCACCGAATGCTCGAGGAGGTGCGCGCGGACTCGCTCACGTGCTTCGGTCATTCAAGGACCACCTTTCCACTGCCAAGTCGGACCGATCCGACGATGGTCGCTCCCACACCCTGAGCCCGCGCCATCGAGACGGCGGCCTCGGCCGCGCTCGGATCAACTGCCACCACCATGCCGAGTCCGCAGTTGAAGACGCGAACCATCTCGTCCGCGCTGACACGCCCGCGACGTTGCAGCTCGAAAAAGATCTCCGGGGTCTCGAAACTCTCCATGTCGATCACGGCGTCGAGCGCCGGCGGAAGTATCCGCACCACGTTGCCCATGATGCCGCCACCCGTGACGTGCGCGACGGCGTGCACCGCGCCACGCAGATCCGTCGTAAGTGCCGAAATGGTCGGCGCGTAGATGACCGACGGTAGGAGCAATTCGTCACCCAGCGAGCGATCCGAACCCTCCCACGCCGGCGCGCCGAAGTCCGTGCCCTCGTGGAACAACACCCGTCGCACCAGGGTGAATCCGTTCGAGCGAAGTCCCGGCGACGCGAGGCCAATGAGCGCGTCACCCTCTCGAACACGTTCTGGGCCGAGTTCCTCGCCACGCTCGATCACGCCCACGGCGAAACCGGCGACGTCGAGGTCGTCGGGGGCCATGACGCCACCGTGCTCGGCGGTCTCACCGCCGAGCAGTGCGGTGCGAGCCTGTCGACAACCTTCTGCGATGCCGGCGACCAGTTCTTCGAGTCGGGCGGGATCGAGTTTGCCGACGGCGACGTAGTCGAGCAGAAACAGCGGCTCGGCCCCGACGCAGGCGAGGTCGTCGACCAACATCGCGACGAGGTCGATACCGACCGTGTCATAACGCCCGACCAGTCGCGCGACCTCGAGTTTGGTGCCGACACCGTCGGCCGACGCGACGAGCACCGGCTCCTTGTACTTTGCGGTATCGAGAGCGAAGAGGCCGCCGAAGCCCCCTATACCGCCGAGGACTCCCGGGCGCTTCGTGCTCGCGACCACGTCCTTGATTCGATCGACTGCCTCGTCACCCGCTTCGATCGACACACCGGCACCGGCGTAGGTCATGCCGCCGTCGGGCTGGTCGAGCAGACGACTCACCAGCGACTGCCTGCGGTTCCCAACGCAACCGGCGTCGGTGCGGGGTAGTTGCCGGTCAGGCACGCGTCGCAGCACTCGCCGTCGAGTTGTATGGCCGCGCGAAGGTTTTCGAGGGTGATGAACTCCAACGAGTCCGAGCCAATGAACTCGTTCATGTCGGCGATCGAATGGTTCGCCGCGAGCAGGTCGTCACGATTCGGCGTGTCGATGCCGTAGTAACAGGGATTCATGAAGGGCGGCGACGAGATTCGCAGGTGCACTTCGCTCGCGCCGGCGTCGCGGAGCATCTTGACGATCTCGCGCGTGGTCGTGCCCCGGACGATCGAATCATCGACCACGATCAGTCGCTGTCCTTCGATGTTCTCGCGAAGTGGATTGAGCTTGCGACGTACGGTCGCGGCGCGCTTGTTCTGATCCGGTGAGATGAACGTCCGGCCGATGTAGCGATTCTTCACGAGGCCGTAGCCGAAGGGGATACCCGACGCCTTCGCGAAACCTTCCGCGGCGGGCACACCCGAGTCGGGAACGCCCATGACGATGTCGGCCTCGACGCTCGACTGCGCGGCGAGCAGTTCGCCCATGCGACGCCGTGTCGTGTGAACTTGGTGACCCATGAGGTAGGTGTCAGGACGAGCGAAGTAGACGAACTCGAAGATGCAAAGCTTCTGTTTCCCCGGTGCCGGTTCGAGGAGCTGGATCGAGGAGACACCCTTCTCAGTGATGGTCACCATCTCCCCGGGCTCTATCTCTCGAACGAACGTCGCGCCCACGACGTCGAGAGCCGGCGATTCCGACGCGACGATCCAGCCCTCGGGGGACTCTTCACTTCCGAGTCGGCCGAGGCAGAGGGGCCGAAACCCGAAGGGATCACGCACGGCGTGGATCTCATCTGCTTCGAGCACCACCATTGAGTAGGCGCCTTCGGTCTTTTCGAGGACGACGCCCAACGCCTTCGCCAGCGAGATCCCCGACTCGACCTCACGAGCGAGAAGCTCGGCGACGAGGTCGGAGTCCGAGAGCATGGACGTGAACTGGATGCCCGCTTCGTCAGCGAGTTGTGTCGTATTGGTGAGATTCCCGTTGTGCGCGATCGCGAAACCGGACGAACCGGCCGAGCGGTACACCGGCTGGGCGGCCGTCCAGTTGGCCGAGCCCGACGTCGAATAGCGCGTGTGACCGATCACCAAACTGCCCGCGAGGGCCCGCAACGTCGTTTCGGCGAACACGTGACTGACGAGTCCGTTGTCCTTGACGACCGTGATCTGTTGATTGTTGAATGTCGCCATGCCCGCCGACTCTTGGCCGCGGTGCTGAAGTGCGTAGAGCGCGTCGTAGCAAAGGTGCGAAACCGAGCGCCCGGGAGCGACGATGCCGACCACGCCGCACGCTTCTTTCACGCGCCCTCTCCACTCGAAATTGAAGTTCTCATCACAGAAGGCACTGGCACATTCTCACACACCAACGCTATCGGTGACACCACATCTGTACGCTCTTGTCGTGATAGATCTCCACACGCACTCGTCATTTTCCGACGGCTCGGACACGCCCGCGCAACTGGCGCAAAAGGCACGTGACGCGGGTATTTCGGCGATCGCCCTGACCGACCATGACACGACCCGCAGCCACGCCGAGATGGCGGTCGCCTGTGAGCGCCTGGGGATCGAACTGGTCGCCGGCGTCGAGGTTTCGCTACGTGATGATGCGTTCCCCCGCGGTCCGAGGGGTGCCGCGAAGCCGCGAAACGTGCACGTGCTCGCCTACTTCTTGCCCCAGGACCCCACGCATCCGGTCCAGTTGCAGTTGGCGAGTCTTCGTCGAGACCGCGAGAATCGCAATCAACGTCTGGTCGATCTCCTCTCGGAACAGGGATTCTCCGGTCTCACGCTGGACTATCTCACCGCGATGACGGGCAATGTCGATTCGATTGGCCGCCCCCACTTCGCTCGCGCCATGGTCGACCTCCATCCAGAACTCGTGGGCGAACCGAGCGTAGAGACGACGAATCGGATCTTCATAGAGTGGCTGGGCGTCGGCGGCCGCGCGTACGTGCCCAAGACGAGCATGGGGATCAAAGAGTTCGTCGCGGCTGCGGAGGGCTCGGGTACGGTGTTCTCGATCGCCCATCCCCTGATCAACTATCTTGACGAGATCAACCCCACCAGCATCGAGAAGACGATGCCGAGTGTCATGGATTCACTGCGTCAACGCGGCTTCAAGGGCATCGAAGCTCATTACGGCGGCACCAGCGCCGGCATTCGAGCCCTCATGGTGAAGCTCACCCGCGACGCGGGCATGATTCCCACGGGTGGCTCTGACTATCACGGCACGTACAAGCCGGACGTGGAGCTGGGACGGGGACGTTCGGGCGACCTGCACGTCCCCAATGAAGTACTCGACGAGCTCAAGGCCGCGCGTTAGCCCGCTTCGCTGAGCGCGTCTTCGAGCGCGTCGGTGCGCCTTGACGAGATGTCGGTCACCGAAAGGTCGATTTCGGATCCGATCCGTAGACGATTGCCACCGACGCTGCCGAGCGGCACGACCGCGACGCCCGCGCGCGACGCCCGCGCGCTGAACGCTGCGAGATCACTGGTCGCCATGACGAATCGCCCGGGAAACTCGCTGAAGAGTTCGGCGTGACCCTCGAGGGCGCCCAGGTCCGCGCCCAGTCCCGTGACCGCGACCATCTCGGCCAACGCAAGCGCCAGTCCGCCACCGCCCACGTCGTGTACGGCGGTGATGTCGCTTTCGTCGCCCGCGCAGATCCTCGAAATCTCACCCGCCACGAAGGCAAAGGTTGTGCTCAGCGACGCGGCGTCGAACGTGGGAATCTGGCCGCCTCGACGTCCGCGTCGAGTCGCCCACCTCGTCCCGCCCAGGGGGAACGCGTGCAGTCCACCGGCGTGGCGGGTCCCGACGAGGACGACCTCGTCGCCCTCGCGCCACGACCAACCGGGAGGCGGCGCGACGAGTGACTCGACCACCCCGAGGAGACCGACGACCGGTGTCGGGTCGATGTCGTGGCCGCCGCTCTCGTTGTACAGCGAGACGTTCCCGCCGATGACCGGGAGACCGAGGCCGCGGCAGGCCTCGGCCATGCCATCGATGGACTCTGAGAGCTGCCACATTACTTCGGGGTGTTCGGGATTGCCGAAGTTGAGGCAGTTCACGACGGCCTTCGCCGTCGCTCCGACGCAGGCCAAGTTGGCCACGCTCTCCGCGACCGTCAACGCCGTGCCGGCACGCGGGTCGAGCGCACACCACCTCGGATTGGAGTCAGTCGAGAGGGCGATCCCCCGTTCGGACATCGGCAGTCCCGGTCCCGCGAGTCGCAGGAGCGCGGCGTCACGTCCCGGACCGACCACCGTATTGAGGAAGAGCTGTGAGTCGTACTGGCGATAGACCCAGGAAGGGTCGATGAGCATCTCGAGCACGTCGTCCTCCGCCGAACCGGCCGGTTCGTCGTTCGTGGGGTCGTCAGCGACGACGGCGTCCAGGTCAGCCGGTCGGCGCCGAGGTCGATCGTAAAGCGGCGCCTCGTCGGCCAACGACGACGCCGGGACCTCCGCGAGGATCGCACCGTCGAAGCCGTCTCGAATGCGCAGCATCCCCACGGACGAACCGTCGCTACCCACGGTTGGTTCCACCACGTGCCCGATGACGGTCGCGCGTACTTCCCACTTCGCACACAGGGCGGCGACGGCGTCCCAACTCTCGGGCGTGATGATGGCGAGCATCCGCTCCTGGCTCTCAGACGTCATGATCTCGTAGGGAGCCATCCCCGGCTCGCGCAGTGGGATCGCGGTGACGTCGACGTCCATCCCGACCCCGCCCCGGGCCGCGGTCTCACAGGTCGCGCAGACGATGCCGGCACCGCCCAGGTCCTGAATACCGACCACCAGCTTCTCGTCGAGCAGCGCGAGGCAGGCCTCGATGAGGCGCTTCTCTTCGTAGGGGTCCCCGACCTGCACGCTCGGGCGCTTGGCGTCGTCGAGTGACTGAGCACCGTCGGCGCCGTCGAAGCCCGCCGACGCGAGGACCGACACACCGCCGATCCCGTCACGACCGGTCGTCGAACCGAGCAGTACGGCGAGGTTGCCCACGCCCGAGGCGACGCCGAGAACGAGGCGCTCTCTCGGCAAAGCGCCACAGCAGAGCACGTTGACGAGCGGATTCGACGCGTAGCAGTCATCGAAGGTCAACTCGCCGCCGATCGTCGGGACGCCCACCGAGTTTCCGTAGCCCGAGATGCCCGACACCACGCCTTCGACGAGCCAGCGCTGGCGGGCGTCGGTGAGTTCACCAAAGAAGAGCGGGTCCATCACCGCGAGGGGACGCGCTCCCATCGTGAACACGTCGCGGAGAATCCCGCCCACCCCAGTCGCCGCCCCCTGGTAGGGCTCGATCGCCGAAGGGTGGTTGTGGCTCTCGATGCGGATCGCGACCGCGATGCCGT
>Ga0181525_10004334_pt1 | contig 10937 bp, 16 predicted proteins | sample PEATcosm2014_Bin_48_FD_121100 | JGI IMG/M metagenome (GOLD analysis project Ga0181525, IMG submission 121100) | Peatland microbial communities from MTU Mesocosm Facility, Houghton, MI, USA - PEATcosm2014_Bin06_10_metaG | ecosystem: Environmental > Terrestrial > Soil > Wetlands > Peat | place... | reverse complement strand
TCAGCAGCAGCAGGTGCAGGAACTACGGTCAATATATTAACTGGAGTTTCTACTTCAGGAACTCAGACGGTTAACATAGCCACAGGTGCTGCAGCTTCAACTACAAATATTGGCAATACTACCGGTGCATCTGGTATCGCAGCGAACATTGGAACTGGAAACTTCCTATTAACAGGAGCAGCAAGTTCTACTATTACTCTAGGAACAGGATTAACAACAGGCACGATTCTTTTAGGAGGCACTGCACAGACAGGTACAATTACCGTTGGTTCTTCAACAGGAACGAACATTGTTGCCATAGGTGCAGGAACTGGTGCTACGACAGTTAATATTGCTGGTGGTGCAACGAATGCAAAAGCGGTCAATATTGCGACAGGTGCAGTAGCCAATGTTACGACTATAGGAACAACAACAGCTTCTTCCTCAGTGAATATTAACGCCCCTGCTGGTGGTGTTTTAATGGCTGGTGTTGCCGGTAATACTGTTTCTAATACCAACTATGTAACTATCAATACAAGTACTGGTGCTCTAGGATCATTAGCAATAGCAAACAAAGCAATAACTGAAGTAGTTGTTCAAACATTTACTTCTAATGGAAACTATACCCCAACTTCTGGCATGGTGTATTGCACTATTGAAGTTGTTGGTGGCGGCGGTGGCGGTGGCGGCTGTAGTACGACTGCTAGTGGAACAGTAAGTATGGCTGGCGGCGGTGGCGGTGGTGGCTATGCCCGTAAAACATCAACTGCGGCTTCTATAGGCGCTTCACAAACAGTGACTGTTGGAGCTGGTGGAACTGCCGGAGCAGCAGGTAATCACGCTGGAAGTACAGGTGGAACTTCTTCTGTAGGATCTATTTGTTCTGCAACTGGTGGCCTTGGTGGCGTTGGTGCCGGTGCTGGTGCGGGATCTACAGGATCTCTAGGAGGAAATGGTGGCGCAGGAACCGCGGGAGATTTTTTAGCATCAGGTCAAATAGGTGGCTATTCATTTAGTAACTTAACTACTCTTAGTTATGGTGCGTCGGGTGCTGGCGGTAATTCTATCTTTGGTGGTGGCGGACAACCTACTATTACAGGAGCTGTAGCTGCGGCAGGAAATGCAGGAAGCACCTACGGTGGTGGTGGAAGTGGAGCATATTGCTATACGAGTCAAACACAACAAGCAGGTGGCGCAGGCGGTGCGGGAATAGTTATTGTTACTGAATATGTATCGGCTTAGGAGATATCAATGAGCAATGGTTTATCAGGTATAAGTTCATTAGCCTACCAAGGCACAAATGCGCCTACGCCACCAAATATAACGGTTCAGAATGTAGCCCCTTTACCAACCAATTACCAGGGATTTTCAATAGGAGACTTCTGGGTATATCGTATAAGTAAAACGAGTAACAACAGTCAGTTATGGGTTTTAATGGGCCTATCTGGTAATGTTGCTAATTGGGTATTATTGTCTGGAAGCGTTGGTCCACTGTTACACTTAACGCCAAATATTCCAGGAGCGACAGTATTTCCTACTTTGACAGGTAATATCAATATATGGGGTGATGGGACAACCATAACAACAACATCTAATCCTTCGACCAATACTATTACTATAAGTGCAATAGGTGGCGAAGCGGCTAATAGTTTCCCTACAGATTCGGGTACTGCTGCACCTGTGGCTGGCGTGCTGAATATTAAAGGATTAGCAGGCGGCAATATATCTACTTCTGCGCCTGGTGCTTCAAATACTGTTGCTATAGCAATAACTGGTACTACGAATAACGCTATTCAAGTAGGTAATGTTACCGGATCATTAACATCTCTTACCGTTGTTAATGATGGCGTCTTAATAACGTCTAATACAGGAATACCATCATTGTTACCGAATGGAACAACGGGACAAGTATTAACCGCAACAACAGGAGGAGCGCCAAGTTGGGCATCCATATCTGCTGATGGTGCCGTTACAGAATTGCATGCCGATGATGGAAATAATGCGTTACCAACTGTGGCAGGCCTTATTAATATCCATGGTGGAAACAATATAGGAACAACAGCTGCTGTAGCTAATACAGTAACCATAAACGTTACAGGAACAACGAATCATGCTCTTCAGATAGGGAATGCTACTGGATCATTAACGTCGCTTGCTGCGGCAACTAATGGTCAGTTACCTATAGGTTCTACGGGTGCCAATCCGACTATAGCTACACTTACAGCAGGAACAGGTATATCCATAACGAATGGTGCTGGATCTATTACGATTGCTACAGCCAAGCCATACTTTCAAGCATCTCTCACTACAGGCGTTACTAACGTAACGGGTGATGCTACTCAATACACTATATTGTGGGATACCGTAGTAGTAGATACAGCCAGTGGATTTAGTACGTTGACTGGACAATATACGGTTCCTACAACAGGATTCTGGTTAATAACAGCTGGAGCATTTTTTACCAATTTTAACGCTAGTCATAATCAATTAACGTTTATTATCTATACTACGGGCGTTGGTCCTTGGTATCCATTTAGCGTTAATGCGGGCAATGTGTATATGCCTGGTGATAATGATGGCATTAGTGGTTCAGGTTCTATATTGATTCCATTAACCGCAGGTAATACGGTTCAAGTAGAAGTTATCGCTGCAGGATCTACAAAGACTGTAGGAATACATGGATCAGGTGTCGGTATTAACTACTTCTCTGGTGTATTAATTCAATAAATTGATTCTTCATCATAAGAACACCCCTCTTTTAACGGAGGGGTGTTTGCAGTGCATCTAATCCCATAAGGAGTTAGAATTTTTAATCCTTAAATAATCCTATTAATATAAACAAAGCAATTCCAAATATGATGAGATAGAAGAATGTTTTCTCGCAAAACATATTCCACTCTATATATTTTGTTTGTAATTCTATGTATTTTCTTGCTGTTTCGGGATCTAAGTTTATCGGTACTCTGCTATCCATATTATTTATCTCAGGAATTTTATTTTTATATTCTTTTCTAGTGCATCGCACAAGTGATCATCTATCTCTCCATAGAAGTGTCCCAATGATTCCCATATGGGATTGGTCTCATCCTTTGAGTATTGTATAAACAGTTCGAATCCATCTCGTGATTGATTGATTAATTTACAAGCAGCCCCAAAGGGAGCATGGTCATATTTTGAGGGGGCTCCATGACGGATGATAACGGTGCGCGACATTACTATTCCTTTTATTTTCTTGGATTATTTCTAGCATCTTTTATTTCACGGATGCGCTTTAAAGCAGGGAAATATTTACTACGAGGGATATCGGCTAAGTTCTGTATCTTCAATCCGTCGAGTACCATCTCTGCCACATCAGGATATTCTGCGAGCTCCAGGTTTAATTCTTCTAACTGCTCTTTTGTTATGGTTTCAGTGGTATCTTCTCGAGCATTATATTTTGTATTCAAAGCAACGCCCTTAGCAAATGTATCTCTACTGGTTGCTACACTGGCCTCGCCATCATCATCTTCATCGCCAACAACAACCCCAACCAACGATACATAACACATGCGCTTCATGTATGTGATAGTAGAAGATATGCTCTGTACGTCGTTTTTTGGAGGTACTATGCGCACTTTAGATTGCACCCATTCGCCAGAAGTATGCATAAGCTTAGTGGTGAGCCATTTGCCTTCATCGTTATCAGTGATGATCTGCATAACAGACAAGCCGTTCTTGGTTAGAGATGGCCGAGATGCTTGAACTACCGACATCAAGTCAGCATATGCACTCTTAAAGAAAGGATTGCTCTTATTCTCAGCTGCTACTTCGAATTCAGCTTGAGCTTTAGCCAAAGCAGTAGCAAGCTCTTTGATATCTGCGGATGAATGTGACTCAGGTTGCACGATCTTGCTATCGGTCATAGCTTGGATCTTCTTATAAAGATCGTTGATCATATCCTGAATTTTTATGAGTTCTATAGTATCCATTATTTTTCCTCAAATAAGTTCATCCATCGACGGCAATTTGTAGCTACAAAATCGCTATATTCTTTATGGCACCAATTGCATAAACATATTATATCTTTTTCTGTTCTTGGATCTGGAGTCCATACACGCCACGTTCCATTTTGGCATCCATGAGCTATGTTTTTTTCTTCTCTACATTCTTCACAATCGTCAATAATGATCTTGCATCGATAACATTGTTGCATTGCTAGTCCTTATTCATATCCGGGAATTTCTTTTCTTAATTGTTCTTTATGTTCTTCTTTAGTAGGCATTGTGAATATATCTGTAGGAAAAGAAACGCTCAGCATATTATTTGTATCAATGTTGCCTAATATTTTAGGTAGACTTTCGAAGAATGTATCGAATCCTTTTTCTTTCATAAGAGCTTCTAGAGAATCAACTTTCTCTTTAGGAAGCGTGTAAGTTACATTTACAAATGAGCAATCGCTATCATTATCGTGATATAGAAATTTTATTTCTCGTACTTCCATGATTTCCTCTGAGTGACTGGTTTCTGCGGTATTCGTCGTATCTTTCTATGGCTCTCTCAAAATAATATTGAGTTCCGTCATATGTTGTTGTATCGGTTAATGCATTGATATAATGAAACCCAAGTGGATTTATTTTCATGCAGTTGGTGATAATCTTTTCCACTTCATCATCATTTATCTTTTGAAAGAATTCTTCTCTAAGTTCTATTTTTGATTCTATAAGAGGGAATACATATATTCTTTCCATATCTGAATCATTTTTTTCTATGGTAGCTATGTAAAATCGTGATGCTTCTTTTTTATTATCATCTTTCTTGCAAGATTGCCAGATCAAGGCATGATCTACTTCTTGAGGATTTCCCTCAACATTTTCTTTTATAGAATGATCATAAACAATGACAACCATGAATCCTGATATTTTCAGCTTTCTAATAGTGTCTGACCATTCAAGATATTTCTTCTGTCGTTCGTCTAAAAAAGCCATTCGATTATTTACGATTTCTTTTAATTCTTCAAAATTCATATTGCTCTTTCTAGTAATATTAAGGTCCGCAGATAGTTAACATATCTGCCTCCATTCACAGAGTACTTTCTATTCTCTTCCGATTATAGAAAGCAGGACCATATTTTATTTATTGCATTGGTGTGATGAATGTAGGTATATTAAGTCTGTTGTATATTGGATGGCATTAGACGATATTCCTAAACCGGATAAAGAGGTATAAAATGGAAGGCTCTACTTTAAATCTTATATTCTTTTTGGGCTACTAATAATCCAATGTCCATTAGTTATCCTGTAGGCAATCATTACATACAGCTTCTTTATCATGATCGCTATTGACGATCATATATCTTCCCTCAAGAAGACTGAATAGTCCTGGCAATCCTTCTGAAGAAGACGTCTCTATTTCTTTTTCGCAATAATGACAAGGTATAGTAAAATCTTCCATTATTGTCCCTTTGATTTCATAAATAATTCTGAAATGCTTTCTATTTGTTCGTCCCATTTCTTTCGAGCATCACACAATTCATCGAATGCTTCTTTATCACCACCTAATCTGGCAAGAACGGCCATCAATGTTGTATGGCATGACGTGAATAATTGCTCTATATTTCGTATATGATTTATAAATTCTAATAATTTATCTTCTTCCATCATTATTGTCCCTTCATAGCCTTCTTCATATCTTTGTAAGCATCGGTTAATATTTCAGCAATTGGCTTGAACCATTTATTGCCTTGAAGAATGATCTTATCAACGCCCATGTTTTTGAGTTCTTGCCAAGGTTGTGCCATTTTCCATGCAAGGCAATTATGCATAATCGTTTGTTCATTAGTCCAATTAAGCGGCTCGCTGCCATTATCTTGTATGAACTGCTTCCATTGCGGAAGCGTCACGGTAATTTTTTGCCAAACATCATTGGTTTGTTTGATAAGTTCTTGACGAACTGGTTCGACTTGCTTAAAGAATGCGTCGATCTTGGCCATTTCTTTGCCGATGAATTCTGCTTCTGTAAGAATATCTTTAGTTTCTTTGGCATTCTGCCATTGCTCTAGTTCTAAAACCGCTTTCATGAGCTTGTTTTGGACGCTCTTTGCATCAAGCAATTCAACGTTGGTAAAGGAGAATGGTTGCATTCCTACAAATATATAATGCTTGCCTGCGGCTTTTTGTTTTTCTTCCCACGTTTTTAGTTCTTGTATTTCTTGTTCGGTGAATGTTCCCGATACATACCTTAAGAATCGTTGCTTGATTTGTTCGTTTCGTTCCTCTAATGCCCGCTTGATTTCTTTGCCGTCATCGAATTGTATTATTATTTCTTTCATTATCGTCCCTTTGATCTATATCTTCTATCGTATTTACTGTCTTCTATCTGGTCTTTCATGAACTTATCGTAGCATTCTGGCGAACAGTATTGCGCCGTAGCTCCTTCACGATAGGTATACTTTCTTTCTATAAGCGTATCTTTGAATTGTTGATAGCAATAATCACAGATCGGCATGATATCTCCTATAATTTTATGCCCAATTATTTGAGGATTGTTTCTTTAGATTCTTCTATATAAGCGCCTTCTATATACATGCTTTGCAAGGGAAGCGCGCAGACTATTCCCGGTATATGAGGGAATTCATTTTCAAGCCAGCAATTAGAAGGATTCTTTTTGGGTATCCAGAATAGCCAGAGTCGTGGATTTGATCCATGCGCTGATTTATACAATGGGCTCACATCTATTTTATATACTGCCCATTTCTTGAAGTCTTTTTCTTCTACTATCTCTCCACGATCTCCAAACCAATCTTGAAGATTCTTAAAGGTCCAGTCTTGTTTAATTTCCATCTTTTTCTCCCGATAGAAGTTGTTACTTGCTTATTATTGTAGCACGTAGTATAATAATGTCAACTATTAACAATAACAAAGGATAATAAGGCATGACGAACAATTCACTAACTATATATACGGCTTTATCAGAGGGGATAGATGTCCATCTTATTAGAGCAGAGATGGTAGCATTGCCTGCTGATGATGTTTCATTTTCTTTTATAGGTATCAATCCTGTAATAGGTAATAATTTTAGGAAGAAGATAGGAAGCATTATTGCTCGTAATAACATTGCCGTTAATGAAGCTAAGTACATCTTTAACCTATTGCCGGTCGATATGTATAAGAATGAGTCTTATTTTGACCTGTCTTTGGCTATTTTATTCTTTATTGCCAATCATAAGATAAACCAAGAGATCATAGATTTCCTAAAAGATGCTGTAGTAGTGGGTGAATTATCTCTTTCTGGCGATCTATTTCAGGTTAATAATGCATTATCTATAGCTCTCAGCCTGAAACAGATGGGCAAAAAGCGACTCGTGGTACCGGCATCTAACCGTACCGAATGCTCCTTAGTGCCTGATGTTGAGATATATAGTATTGAGAATATCCTCCAGGTATTTGATATTCAGAATTTCAAACGAGTAGATCATCAGGAGCAACAGCTTATATCTGCTCAATATGATCTTGATCTCAATCAGATTTACGGCCAGCAACAGGCAAAGCGCGCTTTAGAGATAGCAGCAGCGGGCAGGCATAACATTCTATTCTATGGCCCTCCTGGTTCTGGTAAGACTATGTTGGCTAAGCGCATCAGTACGATTATGCCTTCATTAACGCTTCAAGAGATGATAGAGACTACCCGTATCTATTCTTCAGCGGGTAAGTTAGAGAATAACAGGCCGATTCTCAATCCGCCGTTTAGGTCTCCCCATCATTCTACGTCCCATACTGGATTGATAGGAGGCGGACAGCCTCCGTATCCTGGAGAGATTAGTATGGCACATAATGGAGTTCTATTTTTGGATGAGTTCTTAGAGTTCTCTAAGTATTGCATGGAATCTCTGCGAGAATGCCTCGAAGAAAGAAGGATTCATTTAAAGAAGGGAAAGCATAATGCTACATATCCTGCGTCATTCATGTTGCTCGCTGCCCTTAACCCATGTCCGTGTGGTTATTTCGGGGATAAGAAAAACAAGTGTGTGTGCTCCTTGGCCAAGATTAAATATTACATGTCCAAGCTTTCTGGCCCACTTTTGGATCGTATTGATATGCAAGTTTGCCTTTCGGCGGTCGACTATTCTGATATCGAGTCAAGAGGATCGACGGAAGCATCAAGGGATGTTGCCAAGCGAGTTGATATGGCACGGTTGCGACAGTTCGATCGTAATAGTGAGGGTAAATATAATGGGCTCATCGCGGGTGAGTTTATGGATAGAAACGCTGCTTTTTCACGAGAAGCCCAAGAATACATGAAGGAAGCGTTTGAATTATTTGATCTGTCTATGCGTGGATTTCATAAAGTTATTAAAGTAGCGCGAACTATAGCGGATCTAGAGAATAGCGATGCGGTTGAAGTAGCTCATCTGAAAGAAGCATTGAGTTATAGAGGATTTGATAAGTTATTGAGGAAGTTTGATGTCATTGAATAGTCGTTCGCTTGCATTTTTGCGCGTTATAAAAGAAGGCTATTGGATTGGCCCTGCTCCATTTGGCTACAAGAGAATATTTGAATTTACTCCTCGAGAGATTCAAAGGGGAAAAGGGCGCAATCCAATTGTTGTTAATGAGCGAGAAGCTCTTCTTATAAAGGAAGTATTTGAATTGTATGCTACCGGTAATTATACGGCTATAAGTCTTGGAGAATATATCCATCAGAAGCATGGGCAGATATGGGGAAAGGCAAGGGTTCTAGAGATCATTGCTAATAAGTTTTATGCAGGATTTATGTGCTGGAATGGAGAATGGTATCCCCATAATTATCCTACTCTTATTTCTGAAGAATTATTTTATAAGGTGCAGAAGATAAGAGATACAAAAAAATCATTTTCCAAGTCTGCAAGCACTATTTCTCCTGACAAAAAAAGAAAGCGTTATGACAATACTCCGATTCCCAACTATAAATTGAAGCGATTAATGGATGGTCTTTGGCTTACGACCTATCCAAGAGGTTACAAAGTTATAAAAAATCCTCAGCCAAATCGTTTTCATTCGCGTGGAGAGGTATATGTATATGAAAGAGATAGCACAATAGTTAAAGATATAATGACATCGTATGCAACTGGCAACTATTCAGTTCTTTCGTTATCGAAATATATCAGTAGCAAATATACCGATATCAAGATGAGCACTCATAATGTTCATACGATTCTTACTAATAAGTTCTATATAGGGATTATGGAATATAAAGGAAAAGAGTTTCCGCATGTATATCCTACTTTTATATCGAAAGATCTCTTTGATCGAGTTCAATTTGTTTTAGCAAACAATACGAAACACAGCAGGGCTGAATATCAACCACCCGACAAACAGCAGATCACATTAACTGAGCAAGAACAAACGATCTATGATTGCCTATCAGTTCCATTAGATATAGAAGATCTTTCGCTACAATCGAATATTGCCCCATCAGAATTGAAGATAATGCTATCGGGGATGATTGATAGAAATATATTAAAGATAAATGAATATAAAGAGTATGTAAGGAGCGAGCATGGACAAAGATAAGAAAGCATTAGCGTTAGAGATACGACACTTGCTATTGGATTATATGGGGAAGAATAAGGCATCAGCTGTACAGATAGCAGATATGACGGGGATAAGTCGGCATACTTTAGCTCGTTTGCTGGAGGGCAAGAAGCCATGCAATTACGTGACATTGATGGTATTGAAGCATTTCTTTGAGAAGAAGGAAGAGTTTGTTGTAGAAGGACCGGTTGCGCTTCATTCTATGATGAAGAGATATAACAAATTGGGCAATGCAATGGTTCCATTACAAGAGGACGAAGTATGAAGTGGATTAGCGTAAAAGATAGATTGCCATCGCCAGGTAAAGGGATTGTATTTTTTCAGAAACCTTATCCCAATGGAATAGCAGTAGGATCTTACAGTTTAGAATTTGAGTTTGAACACGAAACGGGCCTTTCAGCAGATGAAGTAACGCATTGGATGTATGAAAAAGATATTCCAAAGCCAGGAGAAGAGGATTGATTTTGAACCTGAAAACAGCTAAAATAGACGCTATTGAAATGATAACTTTCTAAAAGCAAATCGCCAGCCTAAGCCAGCGATCTAACTTTTAGCTCTCTCCGTCCCACGACAAGATGATCGAGCGTTGAACAAAAAAGCCCACGTTTTAAGCGAGCTGTTTTGTTAGCACTAATTAAGTCTGTAAGAAACAAAACATTAATTAATTAAGTAAATATACGGAAAGTATAATTAACTAAAGAAGAGTATAGATGAACATCACTAAAAATCAAGAAGAATCTCAAATAAAGCCCTTAATCAAGGGACTTCTTGATAATAATAATGAGATTGAATTAGGAATTTTAGACCTTCTTATAGGTTTAGGCCATCAATTTACTCATGTTTTTCCTGCTCAGGATGGTTTTCTTTCTGAGCGTTTAAATTGCCATCGTATTACTGTTTGCCGAGCAGCAAAGAGACTTGCAAAAAAGGGGCTTATTAAGTATAAGCAACGAGGTTTCAATCAATCCTGCAACTATTATGTCAATCCCCTCATTTTTGAAGAGCGTGAACGCCTCAAAAAGAAGCTTCCTTCTTTGAGATATGTATTGTTAGTTTCTATGCTTTCCACCGCTGTTTTTAGTGGTGCCGCTACACTAACTGATATAGGTAATTATAAACCATATGAAAGAGTGATATTGCCCCCCGCAAAATCTCATTTTTACGAAGAAGGTTACACCGAAGAAGCAACAGAATGCATATTTATAAACAAGCAGGCAGCGCCATCGATGCAACTGCCTCAAAGAGAGAGTAGTATGGAAGAAAAAGCAGTTATACAGCTATTGGCAGACGCTTATGGCTTATCAAAACAACAAGAAGAGATGCTTGCTGGCTATTCAGATGCTGCCTTAGAGCATGCAGTTAAAGAGCTTTCAAAGCAGAAGGGGATAAACTCCCCGGTAAACTGGATTG
>Ga0181525_10004333_pt1 | contig 10937 bp, 11 predicted proteins | sample PEATcosm2014_Bin_48_FD_121100 | JGI IMG/M metagenome (GOLD analysis project Ga0181525, IMG submission 121100) | Peatland microbial communities from MTU Mesocosm Facility, Houghton, MI, USA - PEATcosm2014_Bin06_10_metaG | ecosystem: Environmental > Terrestrial > Soil > Wetlands > Peat | place... | reverse complement strand
GTCGCGGTGCTGGCCGACCCCCGGTACCGAGGTCGACTACCGCTCTTTGGCGGCGTGGAGCGCGCGCGCTTTCGTCGTCAGGTCCTCCCGGGCGACACCGTGTCACTCGAGTGTGAGATGACCAAGCTCTCCGCGCGCGGCGGCAAGGGCTTCGGTCGCGCCACCGTGTTGGGCGAGGTGGCCGCCGAGACGGAGCTGTTCTTCGTCCTGGCCGACGCCCCGTAGTTTCGTCGTAGGGCTAGCTGCGCCCGGGCAGCACCGCTTCGATGAACGTCGGTCCCGGCGTGGCGTAGGAGCGTTCGAGCGCCGAGCTCAGCCCCTCGGCGGTCGTCACCCGTTCGCTCTTCACGCCCATCGCCGCGGCCAGCCCCGCGAGCTCCAAGGTCGGGTCGTCGAGGTCGAGCAGACGCGCGCTGGCCGCTCCCGCGGCGCTCGCCCCGACGCGCTGGAGCTCGTAGTGCAAGATCGCGTAACTGCGATTGGCCAGACCCACGACGGTCACGTCGAGTCCCTCGCGCGCCATGGTCCACAGGGCTTGGCTCGTGTACATCATCGAGCCGTCGGACTCTAGGGCGAGGACTCGTCGCCGTGAGGCGACCGCGGCGCCGAGCGCCACGGGCAGGCCGTAGCCAATCGCGCCGCCGGTTAGGGTCATCCACTGATGTTCGGGCGCCGCTCGGGTGGCGCCGAACAGGTGCACCCCGCTGGTGTTGGACTCGTCGACCACGGTGACGCCCTCTTCTAAGGTCGCCCCGACCGCCGCGGCGAAGGCCTGCGTGGTGAGTGCTCCCGTCGGCGCGCTCGGACGCACTCCGGCCTCGACGCGCACCGCGGGGGCCTTCAACTCCTCGACCAGCGCGCGCAGCGCGACCCGGGTGTCGACGCCCGGTTCGACCAGGTCGACGATCTCGCTGTCCGGGGGGGCCAGGCGACCGGGCACCTGGGGATAGGCGAAGAAGCTCACGGGTTCGCGGGCGCCGAGGAGCACGAGCGCCTCGGTGTCTTTTAGTTGGTCGATCGCGAACTCACTGACGTAGAGCAGCCGCTCGGCGTCGGCGACACCCGCTCCGCGCGACACGACGGTGGGGAAGGTCTCGAGGATGAGCCGCGCCGAGGTCGCGTGGGCCACGCGACGCGCGAGTCCCAGCTCCTCGCTCGTGAGCGAGCCCCCGATGAGGATCGTGGTGCGCTTGGTGCGCAGGGCGTGCAGCGCGACCTCGAGCGCCTCTTCGTCGAGCGTCGCCGTCGTCCGCGACGCCCGGGGCCAGCTCGCGGGCGTCGCGTCGAGTTCGCCCCAGGACACGTCGGCGGGCAGGACGAGGGTGGCGACGCGTCCGGGCGGACCGTAACTCGCGCCGATCGCGGCGGCGGTGTCGTCCGCGAGTTGGCTCGAGTGCGCGGTGCGGCGATACCAACCCTCCAGTGGGGCCGCGAGCGACTCGACGTTGCTCTGGAGCGGCGCGTCGTAGACCGCGTGGTAGGTGGCGTGGTCGCCCACGACGTTGACGATCGGCACGTGCGCGCGCCGGGCGTTGTGAAGATTGGCCCACCCGTTCGCGAGGCCCGGGCCGAGGTGCAGTAGCGTCGCGGCCGGCGCTCCGGTGACGCGCGCGTAGCCGTCGGCGGCGCCCGTCGCGACCCCTTCGAAGAGACAGAGCACCCCACGCATCTCGGGCGCGTCGTCGAGGGCCGCTACGAAGTGCATCTCGGAGGTCCCGGGGTTGGCGAAACAGACCGAGACGCCATTGGCCGAGAGCGTGCCGAGCAGGGCGTGGGCTCCGTTCACGCTCGTGGCGTCGTTCGTCGGTCCCTCGGCATCGAAGGACTATACCCGCGGCGCTCGCGCACCCTCTTTCTCGTCGAGGGCTTCGACGCTTCGCTCGAGCGACGCGCGGATCTCCGCCAATCGCGCGCGCCGAGCGTCACCGCGTAGCGGCGCGTTGCGGGCCTCGAGTTCCGCGATGGTCGCCTCGATGGGACCGAGGAAGCGTGAGGGTAAACGATCGGGGTAGCGCGGATCGTTACGGCCTCGGCTCCACGTGATCAGCAGCGAGCGCTCCGCTCGACTGAGGGCCACGTAGGCCAGACGTTGTTCCTCCGCGAGCTGTTCGGGCGTGGTGGCGTTGTAGTTCGGCAACTGACCCTCGGCCCAGCCGATCGCCGCCACGTGCTGGAACTCGAGTCCCTTCGCCCGGTGGATCGTCGAGAGCGCGACCGCGTCGCGCTCGGGTTCCTCGAGGCGACGCGACATTCGCTCCGGCGCCATCAGGTCCGAGGCGGGGGAGTGCTCGGGTCCCCGGCGTTCGTTGGGCACCCCGGCGGCGTCGAGGTAGCTCGCCACCACCTCGAGTTGTGCGTTGGTGCGCGCGAGCACGGCCATGGAGTGCCAGGGGCTGCCCGGTTGGTGCTTGGCCGAGAGCCACGTGGCCACGTGCTCGGCCTCTTCTTCGTCGGTGTGATAGCTGCGCACCAGGGGGACCTCACCCTCGTCTTGGGCGGGCACGATGCCCCGCGCCCCGGCTTCGAGCAACGTGTTCGCCACCGCGATGATGTTGGCCGTCGATCGGTGGTTGCGCGTCAGGTCCAACACGACCGTGTCGGGCCAGGTGAGCAGGATCTCGTTGATCAAGGTCGGCGCCGCGCCGTTGAAACCGTAGATGGACTGGTTGGGGTCACCCACACAGAACAGGTCGGGGTCGTCACCGGCCATCTGCCGCAGCAGCATGAACTGCAACGGGTTCATGTCCTGGGTCTCGTCGACGTAGATCGAACGGTTCCGGTAGCGAAAGGACGCCAAGACGTCGGGCTCTTCGCGCAGGATCGTGATCGCCTCGCTCAACAGCAGGTCAAAGTCGATCAGCCCGCGACTCTTGCACAGCCCGACGTAGCGATCGAGCACGTCGGCCAGCACCGCCGGCGCGAGGGGCGCGTCACGACGGAGTCGTCGGGCGTTCTTCGCGTAGGTGGTCCCGTTGTAGCCCTGGCTCAGCGCCCAACCGATCTCCTGTTCGAGGCGAGGTAGCTGCCACTCCTCTACGCGCAACTCACCACTCTCGCGCAGCTGGGTCGCCAAGGACGCGACCACCTTTCGACGATTCGGCTCGAGGGTCAGGGGACGCAGATGGTGGTCCTCGCGGTACTGGGTCACCAGGTTCAGCGCGGCGCGGTGGAACGTGCCCGCGCGCACGTCGCGCACGCCCGCTCGAAAGAGACGGCGCCGGAGTTCGTCGCCGGCTTTGCGGGTGAAGGTCATCGCCAGCACGTGGTCCGCCGCGACCTCGTCGTCGGCGACGCGACGCTGGATCCGCAGCGTCAGGACGTGGGTCTTGCCCGAGCCCGCGGTGGCGCGCACCAGGTGGCGGCGCGCCGGTGACATGACCGCGTCGCGCTGTTCGGGGGTGAGACCGACCAGGAGTTGGTGGGAGAAAGTCGCCTCGTCGCTCATGGCACTGCACGCTACCGGTCGACCGTGACGTTGTTCGGGGTCGCGGAGGGGGTCTCGGTAACCTAAGGAACGTGCTCCGCAGTTACGCCAACGCCCGCCTCTTTGGAGAGACCTACGGCGAAGGACCAGTGCGGGTGGTGTGGTTACACGGCTGGGCCCGTCGCGGTACGGACTTCGAGGTCGCGGCCAGGACCCTGGCGGCTGGCGGGGTCGCCTCGGTTGCCCTGGACCTACCGGGCTTTGGCGCGACCCCGGCGCCGATCGAGCCCGGCGGCGCGCGCGACTACGCGACGCTGGTACTGCCCGCGCTAGAGGAGCTCGCGTCAGCTCCCCTCGTCCTGGTCGGGCACTCCTTTGGGGGCACGGTCGCCACCGTGGTGGCCGCGCGGCGACCGGCGTTGGTTCGCGCGCTCGTCCTCGCCGGTTCCCCGTTGCTGCGCTCCCCGAAGGGCCCCTCGCCGCTGGCCTACCGCGCGGTGCGTTGGGGCCACGCGCACGGCGTGCTGAGTGACGATCGCCTCGAGCGAGCGCGCCAGAAGTACGGCTCGAGTGACTACCGTCGCGCCGAAGGGGTGATGCGCGACGTGTTGGTGGCGAGCGTGAACGAGAGTTACGAGGCCGAACTCACGGCGCTGCGAACCCCGGTCGAGCTGCTGTGGGGGCAAGAGGACACCGAAGTCCCCGTCGAGGTCGCCCGTCGCGCCGCGACGATGATCTCGGGTGAACGGCTCACCGTGCTCGCGGGCGTGGGCCACCTCGTGCCGACCCAGGCACCCGACGCGCTCGTCGACGCCGTGACCCGGGTCCTCGCCTAGTGCACGTCGCGCTCGCCGTTATCCTCTCGCTGCTGCTCGTCGGGGCCTACGCCGCCCAGATGGTGCGGTGGCTGCGCGTCCTCCAACGCGAGCACTACGACCCGACCTCGCTCTGGCGCTTCCTCGGCCGCTGGTCCTCGCCGCAGGTCGGGGGCGCCACGGCGCCGGTGCGCGTACGATCGCGCCGACCGATCACCCTCAGTCAGGTCTTGATCGTGGTGATGGTGGTCGTGGGGGCCCTTCGCCTCTACGACCTGTTGGTGGTGGCCTGTGTCGGCTACGGCCTGTTCTGTCCCTACGGACTGGCCCTGCGCGGTCGCACCGGCCGTCTCGAGTGGACCCGGCGGCTGCGCACCGTGGCCGCGGTCGCCGGGCTGTTCTCGGTGACGGTGGCGGTGCTCGGGGCGCTCACGCCCGTCCCGTACCTGGGCGCCGTCGCGATGGTCCCCGCGGTGCCCCCGGTCCTCGACGCGGCGACGCGAGCGGTCGCCCCGATAGAGGAGCGACGCGCCATGGCCTTCGTGGACCGGGCGACGCGCCGTCTCGCCGCGGTCGGTCCGCGCGTGGTCGCGATCACCGGCTCCTACGGCAAGACCTCGACCAAGAACCACCTCGCGGCGATACTCGGCGCGGACTACGGCGTCGTGGCTTCGCCGCAGAGTTACAACAACCGGGCGGGCCTCTCGCGCGCGGTCAACGAGGGCCTCGCCGAGGGGACGCGGGTCTTCGTCGCGGAGATGGGGACCTACGGGCCCGGCGAGCTGCGCGCGCTCACCTCCTGGTTCGTCCCCGAGATCGCCGTGGTGACCGCGATCGGTCCGGTGCACCTCGAGCGCATGAAGAGCCTGCGCGTGGTTGAGGCGGCCAAACGCGAGATCACCGAGCGCGCGAGCGTCGTGGTACTTAACGTGGACGACCCCGTGCTCGCGAGGTGGCCCGAGTCGCTGATTGGAGAGGGCAAGCGAGTGGTCACCGCGTCCTCGCAGCGAGCGGACGTCGACGTGCGCGTGGCGACCGAGGCGCGGCGTTGGACCGTCGTTCTCGAGGGCGAGAGTCTCGGTAGCGTCGAGGCGGTGCTCGGCGTGCAGCCGACCAACCTCGCCTGCGCCCTCGGCGCGGCGCTGGCCCTGGGCGTGGCGAAGGAGAGTCTCCTAGAGCGCGTGACGCGCGTCACCGGCGTGGCGCACCGTCTCAGCGTCGAGACCTCCGCCACCGGGGTGGCGGTGATCGACGACACCTTCAACGCGAATCCCGCCAGCGCGCAGGCGGCGCTCAGGGTGTTGGCGACGCTCGAGGTGAGCGGACGTCGGGTGGTGGTGACCCCGGGAATGGTCGAGCTCGGGGTCGAACAGTACGGTGAGAATCTTCGACTCGCCCAACGCGTCGCGGCGGTGCCCGCCGAGCTGGTGGTGGTCGGGCGGACCAACGCCCGCGCGCTGGCCGCGGGCTACGAGAAGCCCCCTCGACGCGTCGACACGCGCGAGGCGGCGGTCGCGTGGACGCGGGACACGTTGGTGGCGGGAGACGGCGTGTTGTTCCTCAACGACCTGCCCGACCACTACCCTTAAGGCGACATGAGGTCGCTTCGAGGTGGTGGGTGAGCAGCGGCGTGCTCTTCGGGGGACCGACCCCCGAGCACGACATCTCCATCCTCACCGGACTCCAGGCGCTTCGCGAACTGAGTCGGGCGACGACGGCCGTCGGCGTCTACTGGACCAAGACGGGCGCGTTCTACCTCGTCGACGCCGACGTCGAGGCGGAGGCCTTCATCGACGGCGTCCCCAAGGGCTCGAGCGAGGTGACCCTGCGCCTGGGCGAAGGGGGCGGCTTCTTTGGCCGTCGTGACCGACGGCTCGACCTCGAGGCCCTGGTGCTCGCCACCCACGGGGGACCGGGGGAGGACGGCACCCTTCAAGGGGCGCTCGACCTGGCGGGCCTCGCCTACAGCGGACCGACCGTCGCCGGGGCCGCGCTGGGGATGGACAAGTGGACCTTCGGCGCCCTCATGGTCCAGGCCGGCGTGCCGACCTTGCCGCGTGCGCTGCTCAGCGCGACGACGCCGTCGCTGCCCTTTGCGGGACCGTACATACTGAAGCCACGCTTCGGCGGGTCCTCGATCGGCATCGACGTGGTGGCCGACCTGGCGACGGCGCGGGCCCGGCTCGAGGTGAACACGCACTTCGCCCTCGGTTGCGTGGTCGAGCCCTACCGCGAGGATTTGAGCGACCTGCAGATCGCGATGCGCTCGTTCCCCACCCTCGAACTCTCGGCCATCGAGCGCCCGCTACGGCGCAGCGCCAACGCCGAGATCCTCAACTACCGCGACAAGTACGTCGGGGGCGAGGGCATGGTCAGCGCGCCGCGCGAGCTCCCCGCGTCGCTCAACGACGAGCAGCGAGGCGCGGTGCTCGGTCACGCCCGGACGGTCGCCGCGCTCGGTGGCCTGCGCGGCGTGGCGCGGCTGGACTTCTTGGCGAACGGCGACGAACTCTACGTGAACGAGATCAACACGATCCCCGGGTCCTTGGCGAAGTACCTCTTCGTGGATCCGCCCGTCGCGTTCGCGACGTTACTTAGTGACCTGTTGCGAGAAGCGCGTGAACGACCAGCTCACCGCTACAGCGCCGCGGGGGCCGACGGCCTCGTGCTCCGCTCGGCCGGCACCATCGCCGCCAAACTCGCGTAGTCGCGGGACGCTCGAGAGCGCGTCGGCGAGCACGTCACTGTAGGGATCGATCAGGAGTCCCTGCTGGAGGGCCCAGAACGCGAGTTCGAAGTTCCCTCGTTGCAGGGACGCGTGATGGAGCGAGAGCGCCGCCCACTCGCCGTCACGCGCCAGGCGGGCCCCGTGTCCTTCGGCCAAGAACCACTCAAAACCGCGCAGGGCGCTCGCGAGGGGTTCGCCCTTGACTAAGAGCAGCGCCTGGTGGACGAGGTCGGCGGCGTCGGTCTCGCCCAACGACCGGGCGCGGGCGACGAGCGCCGAGAACCGCTCGACGTCGCTCGAGAGTCCGTGGGTGACGTAGAGCCCCGAGGCGGTGACCGGGTGCAGTCGCGCGCCGCGGGCGTCCACACCCAAACTACGGCGCACCGCGCTCGCGGTGTTGGCGAGGGTGCGCGGGGACGCGTCCACGCCGGCGTGGTTGAGCACGCGCGTGCGCAGGCGCTCGCCCGTGACGGGTTCGCGACGATGCAGCGCGAGGTAGGCCGTCATCTCGACGCACCGCCGCCGCAACGTCGCGGTGAAGGGCTCGGTGAGTCCGAGCACCTGGGGGTCGGCGCGCAGGAGCTCGACGTAGAGGTCGTTCGGTGACGGTGTGGCGAACTCCGGTGCCTCGACGTTCCCCCTCACGCGGGGGGACGACGGGTTGATCGTCGCCAGCGTGATCGCGCACGCGGCGATCTCCTCGTCGAGTTCGCCCGCGGCGCCCAAGTAGACGACGACCCCGTGACGCAGCGCCCGCGTCGCGAGCGCGCGGAGCAGGGCGGCCTCGTCGCGCACGAAGCTCACGCGCCCCTCGTGGAGCGCCACGACGTGATCCTCGACGTCCTGGGCGCTCCACGACGCGAGCACGGGCAGACGTCCGCCTTCGCGAGCGAACGCGACCAGGGTGCCCGATTCGCTCGTGCCCAGCGCGCAGGCGACGATGGCGGGAAGGGGTGCGCTGGCCGGCGTCCTCGGTACGTGGTCGGGCACGTCCAGCACGCCCTCACGGGCCTCGCCGGCGAGTCGGGCGACCGTGGCGATGAGGTCGGGATCTCGCGCGCGCAGCAGGGCGATGGACTCGTCGACGTCGAAGTCGAGCTCGTCGTCGCCGTGTCGCAGGAGGTCGCCGCGGCGCTTGGCCATCAGGGCGAGGGGCACGCTGGTCATCGGCGAGAACGGAACCATCGGCCTCGGGGGGGCGGGCGCCGGGACGCTGGCGTCGTGGTGGGCGACCTCGGAGTTGGAGTGGCGTGACGGCGCGTGCGTCGCGGGGATCACCAGCGTGATGAGGGCGAGGAGGAGGCCCGCCAGCCACGCGCTGCCGCCGCCGCGAACGCGAGCGCCGCGTCGAAGGCGAAGGACGTTGAGGGCGACCTGAAGAAGGAAGCCGATCCAAAAGACACTCAAGACGACGAGCAACGTGCGCACCAGCGTGCCGTCGCTCTCGTGGGCGCTCTGGTGCCACTTGCTCACCACCACGTAGGGCAAGAGTGCGAAGTAGGCCACCAGCGCACTCCCCTGCGCGTAGGCGACGACGGGTCGCTTCAGGTCGTCGGGGTGAGCTGCCACGTCACGGTCTCTGAAGTCGTCACCGGCGCGAGGGTCAGTTGACAGTTCTCGCCCGCGCCCACGACGAAGGGACTCCCGACGTCGACCGACTGGCCCCCGCACTGCAGCGTGGCGGTGAGCGCGGCGCTCGCGCTGAGGGTCCAGGTGGCGGGACCGGCGAGGGGGACGACGGCGACGCCGAGACTGGGCGTGATCGACCCGCGCAACGCGCCGCTCGAGGCGCTCTCGGCGGGTGCGTTCGCGAAGGAGCCGACGCTCGTTACGGTCGCGTTCGAGGAGCTCACGCCGCGTCGCCCACTCGCTCGCGTGGTCGCCGCGTCGCTGATCGCCACGGTGGACGTTGTCGTCGTCGTGGTCGCGGCCGCGGCGGTCGACGTCGTCGTGGGCGGCGCCGCGAGGTGCGCGCTCGTCGTCGAGGTCGTCGTCGAGGGACTCGCCACGGCGCCGGGCGACGTGGGCCGAACGGGCGGGGAGCTCGTGGACGCGCTGAGGGTGAAGACCAAAACCAAGAGGAGCAGCGGACTCGACCACATCACCCACTGCGTGCTCTTGAGTGAGTGGAGAAGTCTCACGGGGGTCCTCGAAGGTTGGTCGCCCGGTCAGGGTGAAATCGTGGTCCATTCATAGCCTTAGAACGCGGTTAGAGCAAGTGGCGAAGGGCGAAGAGTTGGAGCTCGCTCTGGAGCGAGACGGGCGCGGAGTGGTCGTTCGCGGCGAGCTCGCGCAGGGACCTTCCTTCGAAGACCCGCGCGTAGGTCAGCCGAGCGAGACGGTCGTGCTCGCCCCCGCGCAGGCTCTCGAGCCGGGTGAGCAGTGGCGAGTTCTCCGGCGCCGGTCGGTCGGCGCTGTCGACGGGCGTGATCGCGCGTCGCGCCTCCTTCTCCTTGAGGAGCCATCGCCGCAGACGGCCCCGCAGCGCCGAGAGCAGGTCCGGTGCCGCGTACTGGCGAGACTGGCCCGCCCAGTCGATGAGGAGTTCACTTAAGAGGGCGATGGCGACCGAGAGCGTTTCGCTCGGCTCGTCGATGACGCCCTCGCCGAAGCGCAACTGGCGACAGACGCTCACCACCCCGGGGAGCAGCGTCTGGAGCAGCGCGCGATGCACGTCGGGGTCGCTCGCTTCTTGGAGCAGGGCGCGCACGATCTCGGCGCGCTCGAGGACGCTGCGGCGGCTCCTCGATTCGAGCAGGGCGACGACGTCGTAGAGGTCCTCCTGGGCGCCGAGGTCGAGGCCGGGGTAGCGCTCGTCGAGTCGGCGCGCGGCCGCGCGGGCGCTCGGGCGCCGTCCGACGTGTCGCCACTGATACCGCAGATCGTTGAGGAGGTCGGTGCTGTTCACGGCACCCAGTAGAAGAGTCACCACGCACCAGAGCGCGACGTTCAGCCCGCCAACGAGTGCACCATTTTTCACGCACCGAGGTTGACCCGACCCGCGCACTCGGCGGCGCACATAGTCGCGGCGTAGGCTACGGCGATGGACATCGAATCCTTCTACGAGCAGAACGAGGCCCGACGCGAGAGCGCGGAGTTCGAGTTCGGGAGCGAGTGGACCGACGCCGCGGACAACGAGTACGAGCTGTCCTGGGTGGAGGCGACGGGCGAGCTCTACTTGATGGTCGAGCCCGACGCCGTGGTGACCGAGGACATCTTCGGCGACTTCTTGGTCTCCGACGAACCGGTCACCGACCTGACGGTCGTGGTGATCGGCAAGGTGGCGTCACTGGCGGCCTTGGAGGACCTGATCGAAGGGTGGGAGGAAGCGATGCTGGAGGAGAACTCCCTCGCCTGGCTCTACGACCGCCTCCCGGAGCCGGCCTAGGCCCCCAGGTACGGCGTCGAGGAGTCGGCCACCTTGCACAGGCGCGTCAGCGAGGCCACGAGGTTGGCCAGCGGGACTCGCTCGGCCTCGTTGATCGTGGTCATGAGGGGATTCCAACTCCCGTCGGCCGACGTGGCCGCCGCGGCGAACGGCGTGGCCTTTAAGAGTTGACTTAAGGCGGCGGCCTGCAGGCTCCGCTGTCGCGCGCCAGTGAGGCCGGGCTGTTCACTCTGATGCTCGATGACCAGCGCGCGTTGCACGTCGACGCAACTGCGACGCGCGTCGCTGACCGCGCTGCTCGTACCGCACGAGGCGAGGGTCACGCTCGCCACCGTGAGAGTCGCCACTATGAGGAGCGGTCGAACTACCCGAGCCACGAATCCGCGGATTGGAGCAAGAAGTCGCTCACGCTGCGTCCGCGCTCAAAGATGTCGCACAGCGGATCCTCGCCCTTGGCCACTTGGCTCAAGGAAATGGCTCGTCGAGCGACGATTGAGATGCGGCGTTCCGAGGACTCGGTCGGTGAGGCGAAGGCGTCGGTCGCCGTGACCTCCAAGGGCATTTCAAGTCCTCCGATAGGCG
>Ga0181525_10004332_pt1 | contig 10938 bp, 14 predicted proteins | sample PEATcosm2014_Bin_48_FD_121100 | JGI IMG/M metagenome (GOLD analysis project Ga0181525, IMG submission 121100) | Peatland microbial communities from MTU Mesocosm Facility, Houghton, MI, USA - PEATcosm2014_Bin06_10_metaG | ecosystem: Environmental > Terrestrial > Soil > Wetlands > Peat | place... | reverse complement strand
TGATCACGCAGGATAACGCGAACTTCTACTGGAACGATTCTTTCGTATCTCTCGGTATCGGCGGACAGCCCCTGACTGCTACCTTGATTACTGGTATCAACACGTCTGGAGCCGCTAAGCCCATCCAATTGATCAACTACGGTGTAGGCGGATCTGTAGGAATACGCGGAGACTTCGCTCGCGGTACGGCCTTGGCACCTGCAGCCGCTCAGGCTACTGACATTCTAAACTTCATCTCCGGTCGTGGTTATGGTGCATCGCAGTTCGCTACTTCCAGCACTGGCGGAATGCAGATAGTCGCTGGTGAGACGTTCACGAACACTTCCAACGCGACTTACTTGACCTTCAAGACTACCATCACCGGTTCTGTGACAAGCGCTGAGCGAATGCGTATCAACACGACAGGCAACGTCTTGATCGGGACGTCGACAGACGGCGGACAATTGCTGCAAGTCGCGGGTACGGCATCCGTAACCGGCACTCTCGCATCTGGCGCTATCACGGCTCCTACGTTGACATTGACATCTTCATCGACGACGGCCTTGACCGTCAATACGACTTCCTTCGTGGTCGACTCCGTCAACAATTCGATAGGTATCGGTGTTCAACCGACTCCAGCTACCTCGATTACAGCCGTCAACACGTCCGGTGCAGCTAAACCGATCCAACAGATTGGATACGGTACTGGATCGTCCACAGGTCTTCGTGGAGACTTTGCTCGTGGTACGTCTTCGGTCCCTACGGCTGCTCAGTCTGGCGATACTTTGAATTTCATATCCGGTCGTGGCTACGGCGCTTCACAGTTTGCGACGTCTAGCACCGCAGTCATTCAGCTTGTGGCCGGTGAAGCCTTTACCAATACCAGCAACGCGAGCTATATTTCCTTCAAGACCACTCCGACAGGTTCTGTTACCAGCGCTGAAAGAATTCGCATCAACAGTACTGGCAATATCCTGGTCAATACCACTACGGATAACGGCATTGACACAGAGCAAGTTAACGGGTCCATCTTGGTTATCGGATCGGCAGGATCTGGATATGTTGGATTTACTCCGCAGTCTTCTCCTCCTTCGACGCCAGCTTCCGGTTTCCGGCATTATGCAGATTCGACAGGAAGATTCGCTTGGATCGGTACGAACGGCTTCCAGAGAGTTTTCGACGCGACGTCCAACACCGCAGACCGCGTCTATGTGCTGCCGGACTTCAGCGGCCAGATCGCTACCGCGCAGATGTCCACCGCATTCTCGACTGCGGTTGTAGCACTCACCTTTGGAGCGAACGTAGCGACCAACGCTGCCCTCGGAAACACGTTCACACTTACTCTGACCGGTACGGCGAACTTGTCCGCGCCGACCAATCCGACTAACGGTCAGAAGATCACGTACCGCATCAGTCAGGATGCGACAGGCGGACGTGCGCTGACGTTCGATCCGATCTTCAACTTCGGTAACTCGATCTACTCGCAGACTTTGACTCCGAGCAAGACCGATTATATCGGTTGCATCTACAATTCAACCACAGTAAAGTGGGATGTTGTAGCGTTCTCAAGAGGCTATTAATGTATAGGTATCGGTACATCAATCAATTCAGTCAGTATGGCAGAACGTTCTGTACGTTGATCCTAGACGATCTAGAGACCAACATGCCTGAAGTTCGCATCGACAAGGAATTCGATGTACCGATGAATGAACTCGACGCCGAAACGTTGTATCAGGCGGCTGCCAGCGAGATCGTGACAGCTCAGGCTGCGTACGACGCGTGGGCAGCTGACCAAGCCGCACAACAAGCTGAGATGCAAGCTCAGCAAGCTGCCGATGCAGAGGCTTTGGCCGCCACAATAGCAGCTGAAATAGCCGCAGGAGGTTCGTGATGTCCGTCTTAATGAGCGGTGCAAACGGTAATTTTACCGGCGCCGGTACAAATCCTTGGTATCTAGTTGACCCGACATCCTACTCCAACTCTGAAGCTGCCTCGACAGCCAACACCACCTCGTGGGTATCCAGTACGACTTTCGTGCCGGGCGCGATCACGATAAGCGGTATGGCTTTGAAAGTATCCGCTCACGGTGCGGCTGGTATGGTAGCTGTCAGGCTAGGAAAGTCCGGCACGATCACAGCCATCGCTACCGGCAACCCGTCCCAAATTACGTCTGCGAACCACGGCCTAACCACTGGTGAGACAGTGCTGTTGGCCGGTACAAACTCTACTCCAGCTTTGACCGGCCCATACACTGTCACAGTCACAGGCACGAACACTTTCACAGTTCCAGTAAACGTGACCGTAGCAGGTACTGCAGGTACGTGGACCACACCGCTGGCCAACATAGCGAGCAATACTCTCGTAGCTACTCCGGTATTCACAACCACGGTCGCCCACGGTTTCACGGCAGGCGTCACCCAGATAGTCATCAAAGGTTCGACGTCTACTCCTAACATGAACGGTACGTGGACGGTTGCGACCACTCCGACCGGCTCGACGTTCACACTCACTGGCGCTCCGAGTTTCGTTGGTGGTACTTCTGGCTGGGGAGCTTACAATATCGTTGGAGTTCCCGACTCACTAGTCGTTATCAATGCGACCGACCTTCAAACAGTCAACGCAGCTACGGCTGTTGGATGGGCGAATTTCGTATTCCCATCTTCTTTGACTCTCACCGCCGGTACCACGTACGTCGCCCAAATTTCTGGCAGCGTGGCCAGTAGTTGGACTCCATGGCGTACTACGGCGACAGCAGGTGATTGGTCGCGAGCGCTCATTACCACTACAAATCAAGCGCCTGTCGCGAGCGATACAACTCTCATCAATGGATCGTATTCTGCACCAGGAACCAACAGCGTGTGGACCGTTACAATGGATAGCACGTCAAGTGCTACTACATACGGAGCAATCGAAATTGGCGGCAACGGTACGTTGGCTTACGGTACCGCTGCAAGCACGGCTTACTACCTCAAGATTGCCGGTTCGGCTGGTACGACCACTACGGGTATTCAAGGATACACGGGCGGTACGTTCAGCATGGGTACCCAAGGTACTCCAATTCCATCCACGAGTACTGCTCAGCTTGAGTTTGCATGTACGACGCCTACACAGTATGGCTTCGACATGAAGCAGGGCGGATTCACGCTCAACACAGGCGGTAATCCGCTGACAGTTAACAGTGCGTTGCTTGCAGCAGATGCGAACTCTGGCGCCACGTCGCTGACTACGAACGTGTCGACTGGCTGGGCTTCTGGGTCTGTAATCGGAGTGGCCTCAACCACTCAAACACGTGCTCAGACAGAAAAAGTCACAATGAGCGGTGCAGCTTCCGGCACTACGCTTCCAGTCTCTGCTCTGGTCAACGCTCACGGCGGCGGCGGGACACCGAACGTGGTAGCCGAGTTGATCAACCTAACTCGCAACGCGCAGATTTTCAGTACAAGCGCAGCGAACACGACTTACGTGAACATCGGTGCCGCAGGAAGTATCGCAAACATCCAGTCGACAGAGTTCTTCAACTTAGGTTCGGCTACGGCCAGCAAGAACGGTATCAACGTAGCTCCGTCGAATAACGGTAGCGTGACAATCAACGGATGTTCGATTCACGACAATACTCCAGCCTCCGCGAACGGCATTAACGTCACGGGCGGTACGAACGGAAACATCACGGTCTCGAACACCGTTTTTTACAATATCACGGCATCGTGTTTGGCAACGGTTGTGACCACGCAAACTACCAACACTTACAACAATTTGATCGGAATGCTGGGCGGCGCACTTATTTTCAATATAGGCGACGTGCTTGGCACAGTCACCAACCTGACTGCCGTGTCTGGTACTACAGGCGGTATCACATTCACAGGAGCGCCTGCTTCGGGTAACTTCGGTACCTTGAGTGGCTTCACCGCACACTCGAATACCAGTGTGGGCATATCGTTCAGCGGCTTGACCCAGTTCGGTAACAACCCGTACGGAACGTTCTCGAACTTGACGTCTTGGAGGAATACCACGTACGGATTATCTTTCAGCAACGTCTTCTGTTTCATAGTCGATGGTACCGGCGCATTGGGAGCGCAGTTCTTCGGTAATGCAACAGCTGGTATGGCCATTGCCGGTTCGTGCGGCAACATCTACCTGAGAAATCTCGTGTTCAATGCCGGTACGACACTCACTCAACCTGTCGGCGCGGCGTGTACGAACGATTGTAAAGATTTCTACCTGGACAACTGTACGTTTGGGGTAACTACGACTCACGCTACTGGTGACTTCAACGTACCAAGCGCGAACACGTTCTTCCGCATATTCCTTCGCAACTGTACTCTGAACCCACCTACTCCGGTAGCCAACCCGATCAACATGGTAGAGGGTAGCGAGATTTCCATCGCGCGGTACCAGCAGACGGCGGGCAACCACAAGGCGTACTACAAGTTTGGAGCATCTACGCCGGATACGGTTATCTGGCACTATGCTTCACCTTCCACTCGCCTGACTCCCACTACGGCGAACCAGAAGCTCCGAACCGGTTGGAAGAAGATTGCCGTTCCGAATGGACAGACGGCTACGATCAGCGTATGGGTACGAAAGTCGGTAGCTGGCGACGGAACGGCTTACACCGGCAACCAACCTAGATTGGTACAACGGGCAGACGCCGCTACAGGCAACAACGTCGATACCGTGCTGGCTACGGCTACAAATGCGGCGAACGGTGCATGGCAACAATTGCAGGCCACGATCGCGGCAGTTAACGACAACTGTGCGATCACGGTTTACATCGACTGCGACGGCGCAGCCGGATGGGTTAACGTAGATGACTGGGTCATCAACTAAGGAGATGTTATGGCAGCAGTAGATCCGCAAGGTTCAGAGACGTATTGGATAGACGGAACGACCTTCGAAGGCGTCAAGAACGGTAACAATGATCCCGGTACGGAGAGGTTTTGGTTCCAAGGGAAGTCGGAAGAGAATCTATTCCCTCCCAACAACGGAGACACAGGAAAGTTCTTCTTGCTGTTCGAATAATGTCCACGGTTTACTATCCCACATTCTTCAACCTGCCGCAGCCTGCGATGGCCCAGTGCTATGCGTTAGCGATTGCAGCGGCAGGAACTGTTCCGTCGTATCAAGGATTCCAACATCTAGCTTTCTGTTTTGTAGCGGAGAATATAGCTCTTGGAATCACCAATACCAACAAAGGTCCGATAGTCGCAGTCGCTTTACAAGGCGTAATGACTTTCGGCCAGTATGGGGCACTGTGGGAGGCTATGGATGCGTTGAGCGCAGTGGTTCCGACGGAACAGATGTCTCCGTATCTCACGCAGCCACGAATAAACTGGATGAAAAATCAGATGCAACAAATTATAGCGGGGCTGTAAATGAAAAGCATTACAATCGTATTCTCGAAAGCAATTACGTTCTTTCCGATCTTTTCATGGCTGATTATGTTGGCCGAGGGTACACCGTTCTCGCACGTGGCGATAAAAATGCTCGACGAAGAGACGGGCGTCATGATGTACTACCAAGCGTCGCACACGCAGGTAAACGCCATGACTGAAGCAACTTGGCTGACCCAGGAGACCATTATATTCTCTTTTACATTCAACGTGGACGATTCTATAGCGAAAAACGCTAAAGCATTTGCGCTCAAAGCGTTAGGAATTCCGTACGGAGTGCTCGGCATATGCGGGCTTGCGATCGTGCAACTAGCCAAGTTCGTACACATCAAAATGCACAATCCTTTTAAAGAGATAGGCGCTACGTATTGGTGCAGTGCATTCGTGGCCGCGATCCTTGAAAACGTCAAAGAGCTGCAGACAAAAGAGAATTTGAACGACATGACTCCTGCCGACCTGCTACCGATGATCAAAAGCCTACCAACCACCTGGACGGCCACGACTTAGCCTAATCTTTTATATCCAATGAGGACCGTATGGCGTTCAGCGTAAAAGAACAGTTATCGAGGCTTCACCACAAGCAGGACGCTCAGACTGACAAGCTGGGCGCTATAGAAGTTTCAGTGGCGAAACAGCAGGTCATGCTGGAAGCACACAACGTGCAGTTCGATCGTGTAGTCTCCGAGATGGCAGCCATGAACAAGAACGTCGCCGAATACAACAAAGAGCTTGCAGTCCACATCGCAGGCGTCATGGAACTGAAAGAGCAGAACCGGTTGATGCGAACGGAAATTGCGCAGCGCGACGAGATCATGGGCAAACGACTTGATATAGCAGAGAAGCCAATCATATGGTTCAAGTCCACCGCAAAATACTTACTCTGGATCGGCGGCGCCGCCTCCGGAATCCTGGCAGTGATTAAACTGCTAAAGATTATTTAATATGGAATTCAAACTCATACGCGAAATTCTGTCGGAAAAATCACCGATCAGCTGCACGAGGCTCATGAGCATCATTGCTCTGATCATCTCCGGTTACATCGCGGTTGTCGGGCTACAGAAGGGCACGGACCTTTCCGGACTCGCTATGCTGTGTGGCACATTCCTTGGCGCTGCGTTCGGAGGGAAAGTCTGGCAAAAATCAATTGAAGTTAAGAGTCAGAACGGTCAGACTGCTCAGATTTCTCAGGACTCTGATCCGAAGTAACTTCGTCTCTGAACATCCGGCCAGCCGGATTGATCACGAAAGCCGCTGAATTGTACGCCCTGCGCACTCCAAGTTCATTGACCACTTCGATCATTCCGTATCCACTTTTGTTTTCTTCTGAAAAGCTCAAAACTTTGTAGGACACGTTCGAGTTCAAGCCTTCGAAGTCTTCCATTGGAAATACTTCATCGCCTTCTAGGATGTTTTCTTTGTAATAGTCTTTCACTTCTTCTCTCCGTTCGCATACTTCATTACCCACGACGTTATCGTCGGGAGCGATACTGGCGTGTAGTTGTTGGCCGTCACTCCAACGTCGTACTGCTTGCCGAGTATCTTAGTGCTCTGCGATTTGTCTGGCCGAGAGTGGATATGACCGTGAAGGTGGAACTGGCCTTCGTCTTTCGTCGCGCTCATCAGGTGCTTCTGACGCAACTCGCCGTGCCACTTCTCGTCGGGATTCTTCATCTTCGACGTATCCTCTCGCCACACACCGATCAAAGGACAATGCGAGATTGTCACCTTGATATCGCCGATGTACAGCACTCCTCCCCATAGTACCACGTCGAACCCGCAGTTGTACATGGTTCCCATGCCTTTGTCGTGGTTTCCAAGAAAGAGACACTTTGTTCCGTTCAACCGCTCGATGACTTTCTTCATGTCTTCCGGGCGGTTGCCTATGTCGCCGATAAAGAAACACACGCCATCTTCGGGTACGGTCGCGTTGTATCTCGTAATGAGACTTTCCGCCATGTGGTTGGCGTTCTTGAACGGACGCTTGTCGTATTCGATCGACTTCTCGTGGCCGAGATGCCAGTCACTGGTAAAGAATATAGGCTTGCCGAGCATATTAATCCTGTTTCGGCTTCGCCTTCCGCCGTGTTTTCTTATCGCTCTTCACTTCCAGCTGCATCACGCCGTTGGATGTTCCGAGTGACTTTGCCCCAATGATCTTGTCCGATACCTGACGGTAGTTCACAACCTGGACCAGCGTGCCGATCAGCAGCGGTGTACGGACATCGACGCGTACGTCCGTGCCGTCGAGCGGCATCAGATAAGCCGTGACCGCCTCGCCGTTCCAGTAAGCGCCCGTAAGCGACACGCCAACTTGCGCCAGCTCTTCTGACAGTTTGAAGTCCAGGTCAAGTTCGGCCCCGCCAACTACGTTGACGGAGAACGGGATAACGATGCGGTTGGCCTTTGCGCCTGCCAGCATGAGGTACTTCGACGCCTCCACGTCTGCAACCACAGACGCAGGTGGGCGAGGATGGTAGAACTCGATGCGAGAGCCAGACAGCTCTTTGATCGAGGGATTCTTCGTGATGACTACATTGTTCACTTGCGCACTCCTATGTCGACGCCGCCGACGTTAACCGTGTTCGATGGGATGAGAGCCGTCTCCAGCTCGCGGAACTCAAGTTTGCGGAACAGAGTGCGGGCTTCCTCTACGCGAGGACCGCCGTACTTGCACCATGTATTAAAGTCGAGTTCTTTCGGGAGCGGGGCTTCCAGGAAGCTGATGAGCTTCCGGGCTTTATAGACGTCTTCTCTCGAAGCAACGAGCTTATCTTTCTTAGCTCCTTTAATGAAGTTTAGGTTCTGGTATATTCCATCCAGAGAACCGTACGTCTTGATCAACTCCATCGCACCCTTCTCGCCGATACCTTTGACACCTTTGATATTGTCGGCGTTGTCGCCGACGATCGAGAGGTAATCGAGGAACTGGCTAGGTGCAATGCCGTAGCGCAGCACGACTTCTTGTTCGTCGACCATCGTGTTTTTGGCCACATCCAGCTTTCGGATGCCAGGACAGATCAGCTGGTTGAAATCCTTATCGGACGACACGATGACCACATCGAACAACCGCTTTACGGCTTCGTTAGCTAGAGTCGCAATCGTATCGTCGGCCTCGTAGCCAGGATACGAGAACGTTGGATAGCCCATCACATACATCAACTCCGGCAGCATCTTCAGCTGTGTGATAAGGTCTTCCGGCGGTTCCGATCGGTTTGCTTTATACAGAGGCTCGATCGCCTTACGCGGTGACTCGCCGTGGCCTTCCATGACGAATGCGACGTGCTCAGGCTTCTGCTCACGCACGATGGCTGATATCGTCCGAAGGAATCCGTAAAGGCCTTGAGTCGGCAGACCGTATGATGTAGACAGTCGATCGTTGCCGTAGAATGAACGGTAGAAGATGTTCGATACGTCGAAGAGATACAGGCTCATGTTCCTCCTAGCCTTGCCCGGAGTTGCGGGCTCGTTCAATTTCGCCATGATTGTACGTGAACTGCGCAGATTCGACAACCTTTTTCTTAAGCTCATCGAAGCCGCTGTTGAGGTAGCCACGGTGCCGGTCGGACAGAAAACACTCTCGCGGGTCATAGCCGGACACAGCAAGCGCGAGGTACTTCATCATCTTCTGTTCAACCAGAATGACCTTCGACTTCCCGCGACCGAGCATCGACTCCGGGCACAGCAGGTCGACGAATTCGACGTATCGCCAGTACAGGCCGTTGGTCATTGCGCAGCGCTGGTCGACCGCTTCGTCCGTTTTGTACATGGCGGATTCTTGGATGGATTTGTCTATGTATCCAGCCATCAGGTTCGAAAGAACCAGCTTCAAAAGGAATTGCTCTCTGGGATTCAGGCCCAGCACATGGACACGTCTTTCGGCGCTCACTACCACCTCGGAAGACAATGCTACACGAAGAAGCCTAATCTGGCAAGTACATCAGCACATTCCAGAAGTTAGGTATAATGTCTTTGGAAGACATTTACAGCAATTTTACAACGCTTTACAAACAGGAGGCGTAAGTTATGGAAACCACAGTACCTATCACGATCGATGTCATCGGTCAGCGCACCGGGAATCCGTATAACGGAAAGTTCCTGGTCAAGATGGTGTTGACGCGCCGCGAGAACTTCATCGCGGACGAACGACGGCGCATGATCGTCGGGACGAACCCGCTCGGAGTGGCCCCGTCGCTGAACGGCGAGGCATACATGCTCGGCCAACTCTTCGTGCGGATTCTCGAAGGTCCGAAGTGGTGGAAGGATTCGGATGGAGGACTCGATCTCGAAGACGAAAACGTCATCGGCGAACTGTACCGGCTGATCGACTTGAAAGTCAATGAGTCTGAAGCCGACCTGTCGAAAGAAGGCAAGCAAGCTGTCGAAAAGTTGACCAAGACTGCTAGAAGGCTTAGCCAAGAACCAGTCGAAAAAACAGAGTAATTCTATATGATTAGCCCCAACGTGCTAAGAGCGTTGCGGGTAATAGCTTTAAACGAAGCTGACGAGAAGCTATTCCCAGCCTGGTACAAATCGTTGTGCCGCTGGTATTCTCGCGAGTTCCACACTCCCCTCGTGCAAGTAGAAGATATGTCCGAAGATTATGTCATTCGTACGTGGTACGAGGACATCTTCTGGCGTCTCAATTCGGGAACGAAAGAGCAGAAAGAGAAGTTCGACGAAATCGTCTTCGAAGTTCTGGCCGAAGAGTCGCAGCAGGTCAAATCCGACGTCGAGCAAATGCAGGAAGAGGATGACGCTTGGTACGAAGCCGAGCTGGCTGCTTACGACAAGCAGCTAAAAGAGCAAGCCGCTGAAAAAGCTAAGGAAAATGCCGACGGTGTGCTGGACGGCATCTTGATATCAGACCCTAATCTTAGAGACCAAGCCGTGAACAAAACTGTCGTGGTCGACGACCCCATCCCTGACGATGAAGGACTTTAGATGGCCGCTAAGCTGACATTCGAAGCGAAGATGCAGGGCATGGACCAAGTGCTTGAGATGCTCAAGCGCGCGGAATCCCAGATGAATGATCTGGGTCGCGTCGGTTCATATGCGATGGAAGGCGTATCCAACCGCATGAAAGAGTTCACGATGTCGCTTGAGACAATCACGAAATCTCAGGCTGGCATGGGCGGACTGTTCAGGTCCTTCGACGAGCTGAACAAGAAAGCGAACGACTTCCTCGGCAAATCTTACAAAGGCATCGTCGACGGCATGAAGGCTGAAGTGAAAGCCTTCGAGGGCGAAGTCGACAAGATCAAAAATAAAGTGACCGAAGCCGAACGTGAGCTTGAGAATTTCAAGTCGCGTCGCGGCACGATGGACGAAAGAGAATATCAGGCAGGCATCTCCTCACGTCAGACTGAGGCAGCAACTGCTACTGCGCAGGCCGTCGCGATGCGCAATCAACAATACGAGATGCAGCGCCAAGTGTTCATGCAACAGCAGATACCAGGTATCGGCGGCGCGATGAATGCTATGGGCCTCGGTCAGTACAACACAGTCGGCCAGCTTTTAAACAAAGGAATACCTTACGCGGCTATGGCACCGCTTGCGATCGGCGAAGCTA
>Ga0181525_10004331_pt1 | contig 10938 bp, 9 predicted proteins | sample PEATcosm2014_Bin_48_FD_121100 | JGI IMG/M metagenome (GOLD analysis project Ga0181525, IMG submission 121100) | Peatland microbial communities from MTU Mesocosm Facility, Houghton, MI, USA - PEATcosm2014_Bin06_10_metaG | ecosystem: Environmental > Terrestrial > Soil > Wetlands > Peat | place... | reverse complement strand
GTGCTCAAGGGCGAGGTCAAGGACGTCCTGCTGCTCGACGTGACCCCGCTGTCGCTGGGCATCGAGACCAAGGGCGGCATCTTCACCAAGCTCATCGAGCGGAACACCACGATCCCGACCAAGCGGTCGGAGATCTTCACCACCGCCGAGGACAACCAGCCTTCGGTGCAGATCCAGGTGTTCCAGGGTGAGCGGGAGATCGCCGCGTACAACAAGAAGCTCGGCATGTTCGAGCTGGCCGGGATCGCTCCCTCGCCGCGCGGCCTGCCGCAGATCGAGGTCACCTTCGACATCGACGCCAACGGCATCGTGAACGTGTCCGCCAAGGACCTGGGCACCGGCAAGCAGCAGTCGGTCCAGATCACCGGCGGGTCCGCGCTTGGCAAGGACGACATCGAGAAGATGGTCAGGGACGCGGAGCAGTACGCCGAGGAGGACCGCAAGCGCCGCGAGGAAGCCGAGATCCGCAACCACGCCGACACGCTCGTCTACAGCACCGAGAAGTTCCTCGGTGAGAACGAGGACAAGGTGCCCGAGGACATCAAGTCCGAGGTGCGCGAGGCGCTGGCCGAGGTCAAGAAGGCGCTGGAGAGCAACGACACCGACGCCATCAAGTCGACGACCGAGCGGGCCGCGCAGGTCAGCCAGAAGATGGGTACCGCCATCTACCAGCAGGCCCAGGCGCAGCAGGCGGCTAGCTCGCCGACCGACTCGGCCGATGACAGCACCGGCACCGCGGACGACGAAGTCGTCGAGGCGGAGATCGTCGACGACGACGCTAGCGAGGGCGGAGCGGCCTGATGCCAGCATCGGAGGAGACGGGCTCCGGGCCCGTCATCCACGACAATCGGCGCATCGACCCGGTCAGCGGCCAGGTCAGGGGCAAGCACGCGGCAGCTAAGCCGGCCGGCACCAGCGGTGCCGGCCGGCCGGCCGGGCCCCAGGCCGCCAAGGCGGCGCCGGGCGAGGACGAAGGGGACGAAACGGTGACACGCGAGGTCCCGGAGGCGGCCAGGGAAGACCAGGCCCAGCAAGACCGGGCCCAGCAAGACCGGGCCCAGCAAGAGCGGATCCAGCAAGACCGGATCCAGCAAGAGCGGGCCCAGCAGGATGACCCGACGCAGGCCGGCGACCTTGAGGCGCGCCTGGCCGAGCGGACGGCCGACCTGCAGCGGCTGCAGGCCGAGTACGCCAACTACCGCAAGCGCGTCGACCGGGACCGGGCCGCGGTTCGCGAGCAGGCCGTGGCCAGCACGCTGGCCGGGCTGCTCCCGGCCCTGGACGCGATCGACCAGGCGCGGGAACACGGTGAGCTTTCCGGTGGTTTCAAGTCGGTCGCCGAGTCGGTGCAGGCGGCGCTCGGCCGGCTCGGCCTGGTGGCCTACGGGGAAAAGGGCGACCCGTTCGACCCCAAGATCCACGAGGCGCTGATGCATTCCTATTCTCCCGACGTCACCGAGACCGCGTGCGTCGAGATCCTGCAGCCCGGCTACCAGGTCGGGGACAGGATCCTGCGGCCGGCCAGGGTCGCCGTCGCGGAACCCGCGACGGGCCCGGACGGCGCCAGCAACGAGGCCGGCTGGACATCGGACCAGGACGACAACTAACTAGAAAGCTCGGCGAGGCGGCGGGATGAGCACGAAGGACTATCTCGAGAAGGACTATTACAAGACCCTAGGGGTCGCCAAGACGGCGAAGCCCGCCGAGATCAAGGCGTCCTACCGCAAGCTTGCCCGCAAGTATCACCCGGACGCCAACAAGGGGGATGCCGGGGCGGAGGAGAAGTTCAAGGAGATCTCCGAGGCCTACTCCGTCCTTTCCGACGAGAAGCAGCGCAAGGAGTACGACGAGGCGCGCTCGATGTTCGGCGGCGGCTTCCGGGTGCCGGCCGGCAGCCGGCCGGGGAGCGGCGGGTTCAACTTCGACCTCGGCGACATCTTCGGCGGGGCCGGGGATGCGGGCGGCGGCCTTGGCGACCTGTTCGGCACCGTGTTCAACCGCGGCGGCAACCGGACCACGGCTCAGAACCGGCCGCGCCGTGGTGCCGACGTGGAGACCGAGACCACGCTGGGCTTCGGCGACGCGATCGACGGCACCACGGTGGCGCTGCGGCTGACCGGCGAGGGCGCCTGCCCGACCTGCCGCGGCACCGGCGCCAAGGCGGGCACCATGCCCAAGGTCTGCCCGTCTTGCAGCGGAACCGGGCAGTCCAGCAGGAACCTGGGCTCGTTCGGGATCTCCGAGCCGTGCAAGGAGTGCCACGGCCGGGGCATGGTCGTGGACGACCCCTGCCCGGCCTGCACGGGCAGCGGCCGGGCGATGAGCTCGCGCACCATCCAGACCCGCATCCCGGCGGGCGTCGCGGACAACCAGCGGATCAAGATCCCGGGCAAGGGCGCTCCGGGCGAGCGCGGCGGCGCGGCGGGCGACCTGTACGTCCGCGTGCACGTGAAGCCGCACCCGGTGTTCGGGCGGTCGGGTTCCGACCTGACCGTGAGCGTGCCGGTGACCTACCCGGAGCTGGCCCTCGGCTCGGAGGTCAAGGTGCCCTCGCTCCGAGGTGCGCCGGTGACCGTGCGGATCCCGCCGGGCACCCAGAACGGAACGAAGTTCCGGGTCGCCGGCAAGGGAGTGCGCCGCAAGGACGGCAGCACTGGAAGCCTGATCGTCACGGTTGACGTCAAGGTGCCGAAGGATTTGAACAGCAAGGCCCGCAGCGCCGTCGAGGACCTGCGCGAGGCCACGGCAGGCCAGGACCCGCGGGAGGACCTCCTCGAGCGGGCGAAAGAGGCCTGACGGGAGGAACGACATGAACAGCCCCTACGAGCCATCAAACGAACTGCCCGTCTACGTCATCTCGGTCGCCGCCGAGCTGTCCGGTATGCACCCGCAGACGCTGCGCGAATACGAGCGCCGCGGCCTGGTGTCGCCGGGCCGCAGCGGCGGCGGCGGGCGGCGCTACTCGATGCGGGACATCCTGGCCCTGCGCGAGATCCAGCGGCTTTCCCAGCAGGAGGGCGTCAACCTCTCCGGCATCAAGCTGATCCTGGACCAGCACCGGGAACTGGAGCAGGCCCGCAGGCTCGTCGCCGAGCTGCACGCCGAGATCGCGCAGCTGCGCGTCGAGCTGGAGTCCACCCGCGCGGTGGCGGCCCGGCTTGCCGAGCTGCGCCGGACCGGCAGCGAGCACGGGCGGACCGGCCTGGTGCCGGTGCGCAGCTCGCGGGTAGCGGCCTGGGAACCGGTGGCGGCGCAGGGGCGGACAGGCCAGCCCGCCAGGGACGCAAGCCCGACGGAAACAAGCCCCACCGAAATTGGCCACAGGGAAATAGGCCCAGGGAAATAGGCCGCACGGACATCAGGGCCACGGAGCTAACACCTCTAAAACCGAACATAGAAAACGAAAAAGCAGAGACACGATGGATGACAAGCTGACACGCAAGAGCCAGGAGGCGCTTTCGGTCGCGGTGCGCCGCGCCGCGGCGGACGGCAGCCCGCAGGTCGAGCCGCTGCACCTGCTGCTCGCCCTGGTCGAGCAGGCGGACGGCAACGCCGCCCAGCTGCTGCGGGCGATCGGCGCCGACCCCGCGCTCGTGGTCAAGCAGGCGGACGAGCGCCTGGGCAGGCTGCCGCGCGCCAAGGGCGCCACGCTGAGCGCGCCGGAGATGTCGCGGCCGCTGCTCAAGGCGATCTCCACCGCGGCGAGCCGCGCCCGGGAGATGGGCGACGAGTACATCCCCACCGAGCACCTGCTCGTCGGGCTCGCGGCCGACGGGGGCGACGCGAAGACCATCCTCGCCTCGGTCGGCGCCACGCCCGAGGCCCTGACCGAGGCCTTCGCCCAGATCCGCGGCAGTGCGCGGGTCACCAGCGAGGACCCCGAGGGTACCTACAAGGCGCTGGAGAAGTACGGGATCGACTTCACCCAGGCCGCCAGGGACGGCAAGCTGGACCCGGTCATCGGCCGGGACGCCGAGATCAGGCGCGTCATCCAGGTGCTGTCCAGGCGGACGAAGAACAACCCGGTGCTGATCGGCGAGCCGGGCGTGGGCAAGACCGCGGTGGTCGAGGGCCTCGCGCAGCGGATCGTGGCCGGTGACGTGCCCGAGTCGCTGCGCGGCAAGCGGCTGATCGCGCTTGACCTCGGCGCCATGGTGGCCGGCTCCAAGTACCGCGGCGAGTTCGAGGAGCGCCTCAAGTCGGTGCTGAACGAGATCAGGGAGAGCAACGGCCAGGTCATCACCTTCATCGACGAGCTGCACACGGTCGTCGGGGCCGGCGCGGCCGAGGGCGCGATGGACGCGGGCAACATGCTCAAGCCGATGCTGGCCCGCGGCGAGCTGCGCATGGTCGGCGCCACCACGCTGGACGAGTACCGGGAGCGGATCGAGAAGGACCCGGCCTTCGAGCGCCGGTTCCAGCAGGTCTTTGTCGGCGAGCCGTCGGTCGAGGACACGATCGCGATCCTGCGCGGGCTGAAGGGCCGCTACGAGGCGCACCACAAGGTGCAGATCTCCGACGCGGCGCTGGTCGCCGCGGCCGCGCTTTCCGACCGGTACATCACCGCGCGGTTCCTGCCGGACAAGGCGATCGACCTGGTCGACGAGGCCGCCTCCAGGCTGCGGATGGAGATCGACTCCCAGCCGGTCGAGATCGACGAGCTGCGGCGCGCCGTGGACCGGATGAAGATGGAGGAGCTCGCCCTCGCCAACCAGGGGGACCTGGCGAGCAAGGAGCGGCTGGAGCGGCTGCGCGAGACGATGGCCGACCGCCAGGAGCAGCTGGACGCGCTGGTGGCGCGCTGGGAGCAGGAGAAGTCGGGCCTGAACAAGGTCGGCGAGCTGAAGATGCGCCTCGATGACCTGCAGAGCCAGCTGCAGCGGGCGGAGCGAGACCATGACCTCGAGACCGCCGCCAAGCTGCGGCACGGCGAGATACCCGCCCTCGAGGAGCAGCTGGCCCAGGCGAGCACCACGGCCCGTTCGGCTGAATCTGAAGACGGGACCGCGGCGGACGGAACTCCCGGTACGGCGCCGATGGTCAAGGAGGAGGTCGGCCCCGACGACGTCGCCGACGTGGTGTCGGCGTGGACCGGCATCCCGGCGGGGCGGCTGCTCGAAGGGGAGACCGCCAAGCTGCTCCGGATGGAGTCCGAGCTCGGCAAGCGGGTGATCGGCCAGACCAGGGCCGTGCGCGCGGTCTCGGACGCGGTGCGCCGCGCCCGGGCGGGCGTGTCCGACCCGGACCGGCCGACCGGCTCGTTCCTGTTCCTCGGCCCGACCGGCGTCGGCAAGACCGAGCTGGCCAAGGCGCTCGCCGAGTTCCTGTTCGATGACGAGCGGGCGATCGTCCGCATCGACATGAGCGAGTACGCGGAGAAGCACTCCGTCGCCCGGCTGATCGGCGCGCCGCCCGGCTACGTGGGCTACGAGGAGGGCGGCCAGCTCACCGAGAGCGTCCGCCGCCGGCCGTACACCGTGGTGCTGCTCGACGAGGTGGAGAAGGCGCACCCGGAGGTGTTCGACGTCCTGCTCCAGGTGCTCGACGACGGCAGGCTCACCGACGGCCAGGGCCGCACGGTGGACTTCAGGAACGCGATCCTGGTGCTGACCTCGAACCTAGGCTCGCAGTTCATCGCCGATCCCGCCTTCGGCGACGAGAGCGCCAAGCGGGACGCGGTGATGGCCGCGGTCCGCAGCGCGTTCAAGCCCGAGTTCCTGAACCGGCTCGACGACGTGATCGTCTTCGACGCGCTGACCACCAGCGATCTCACCCAGATCGTCGACCTGCAGATCGCGCGGCTCGCGAAGCGGCTTGCCGACCGGAGGCTTACCCTGACGGTCACCTCCGCCGCGAAGGACTGGCTGGCCATGACCGGGTTCGACCCGGTGTACGGGGCCAGGCCGCTGCGCCGCCTGGTGCAGTCCGCGGTCGGCGACCAGCTGGCCCGCGCGCTGCTGTCGGCGGAGATCACCGACGGCGACGAGGTGCTCGTCGACGTGGACGAGAACCGGGACGCGCTGACCGTCACCCGGGCCGGCAAGTAACGGGGCGGGTTAGCCCGACTGGGCCGGGTCCAGCAGCTTGTCGTACTCGTCCTCGGGCAGGCCGAGGTCGACCCGGAGGCGGAACCTGAGGCGGAGCAGCAGCTGAAGCTCGTCGCGGTCCTCGCCGCGCAGGCACGCCTCGACCCCGGCGGTGGCCCAGTCGAGCGCGCCCGCCAGGTCGCCCTGCTCGGTCAGCAGCTCGGCCATCAGGTCACAGGTGCGCGGCGACCGGGCCGCGGAGCTTTTCAGCTCGCGGACCAGCGACTCGGCGTCGCTGCGGCGGCCCAGCGCGAACAGCGCCCTGGCCAGCGCAACCCGCGGATCGTCGAGCGTTGCGCCCGGGTCGGCCATCGCCTGGCGGAACTCGTCAACCGCGGTCTCGGGCTCGTCCGCGAGAAGCCACTGCTCGCCCGCCCGCATGTGCGCTTCGGCACGGGAGATGCCGCTCGGCGTCGCCTGCTCCGCTAGCTTGCTCATCCGGACGGCGGCGCGCTTATGGTTCCCCGTCCGCGCCGCATCGACCTCGATGGCGTCAAGCATCTCACCGGAAAGCACTACCACCTCGGAAACCCTACCCATCGACGCAGCGGACAATCGGCGCATTCCTGGTGTTTTTACCGGCGAGTGCGCTCAAGCGCGTCCCAGAAGCCGCGACGCAGCGCGTGCCTGACCTCGTCGTGCAGCAGGAAGTCGATCGGCAGCGCGGAGCCCTGCAGCAGCCGGGCCTCAAGGTCCGACGGCATCCGCGGCTTGCGCGCAAGCACCGCTTCCAGCCACAACGCCGGCGCGTCCCTGGCCACCGAGCCGCCGAACTCCTGGCCTTCCTCGTGGGCGGCCTGGACGGCTTCGGCGAGCGAGACCCCGCCGACGGACTGGTAGCCGGGCGCGGACGATGGGGTCGCCACCGGCTGCGGGCCGCTGTAGGGAGCGCTGCGCGGCGAACCCTGCCCGCCTAGACCAGCAGGACCGGCCAGGCCGGGGCCGGACGAGGAGCCTCCCGCTCCCATCGGGCCGATCGGGGCCGGGCCCGCGGGCGGGCGGGAGGGGAGCCGGCGCAGCTGTCCGGGCGGGGTCGGGGCGGGGTCCGACGGGACCATGTCGCCCTGCGCGTAGCCGACGGGCTCCTCGGCGGGGCGGACCCGCGAGACCAGGCTGGGCAGCACCGGCTCCGGCCGGGGCCGGTCGTCCCTTGGCCGGTCCTCGCGTGGCCGGTCGTCCCTGGCCTCTCGCAGCTCACGGACCTCGCGGGGTTCCCGCACCTCGCGGACCTCGCGCGTGTCGCGGAGGGCCTCGCGGCTCTCCCGCGGCTCGCGGGCGCTCTCGCGCGCCACCGGGCGCGGGACCTGCTGGGTGGGGCGCTGGTACTCCGCGACGACCGGCGCGGTGTAGATGGCCGGGGGCGCGTGGTTCGCGGCGGCGGGCAGCGGCTGATAGGACACGCCGCCGACCGCGGTCGAGTGGCCGTTCGTGAGCGGCCTGGCGTCGTCGGGCTCGCCCGTCCTTGCCGAATCCCTGACCGACTCTGCCCGGGCCGGCTCGGCGCCCGCGATCAGTTCCACGTAGGGCCGCAGTTGCTCGCCGCCGACCTCGATGATGTCGTCGGACTCCTGGCGGAGCGCGCGGGAGATGGTCCAGTTGCCGTCCACCGTGATGTGCAGCAGGGTGACCCGCAGGCCGAGGTCCTGGACGTCGGCGATGACCTGGGCCAGGTCCTCTTCCGAACTCACCACCAGCGCGTCGCTGATCGCGTTGTTGCGGGCCAGCGTGGTCAGGTCACGGTGGATCTCGGTCTCCACGCCCTCACGCCGGCCGGGGCGGATCTTCGCTACCCGGAGCTTGATTCCCGGCAGGTCGGCGAGCGCGTCCTGCTCGGCGGTCCGGCGGCCGTCCACGGTCGCCTCGTACCAGTAGCAGCGCAGCACCGGCAGCCCGGAGCGTTCGGCGGCCAGGCCGGACAGCAGCCGGACCAGGCCCTCGTAGTCCCAGGAGACCGACTCGCCGCGGCGAGTTCCGTGCACGGCCATGGCACCGTCTGCGAGCACGTAACTTGCGTCGACGAACAGCGCGCAGCGATCCACGGCCCCACCGCCCTTCATCGGCGTAGCTGGTCCAGACGGCTCTAAGACTAGTGAAGTATGTTCCTCCCGGATGGCTTTCTGCGCATTCCCCCTGCCTGAGGGAGGGCCTGAGGGACGCCGGGGTCCCCAGGCCGCCTAGGATCACTGCCGTGAGCGACCGCGCGGAACTGCTCGCCGCGATCAGGGCCACGGCCGTGATCCACGGCGATTTCATCCTCTCCTCGGGCCAGCGCGCCGACACCTACGTCGATCTGCGCCGGGTCCTGCTGGACGGGCGGCTGGCGCCGCTGGCAGGCCGGGTGATGCTGGACCTGACCAAAAACCTGTCCTACCAGGCCGTCGGCGGGCTGACGATGGGCGCCGACCCGGTCGCCAGCGCGATGATGCACGCGGCGGCGGCCCGCGGCGCCCACATCGACGCGTTCGTGGTGCGCAAGCAGGAAAAGGACCACGGCACCGGCCGCCGCATCGAGGGCCCGGGGGTAACAGGCCGCCGGGTGCTCGCGGTCGAGGACACGTCCACCACCGGCGCCTCCCCGCTGACCGCGGTGGACGCGCTGCGCGCGGCCGGGGCGGAGGTCGTCGGCGTGGCGGTGCTCGTCAACCGGGGTGCCAGGGAGCGGGTGACCGAACGCGGCCTGCCGTACCTCGCCGCCTACGAGCTAGCCGACCTTGGCGTCGTCTGAGGGAACCGGGCCGTTGCGGTTCTCCCGCCGGAACTCGCGCAGCCGGTACAAGACGAAGCCTACGATCGCGAGCACGATCAGGGCGAAGATCGCGTAGCCGGCCACCGTGAGGCCGTGGTTGACGCTCTTCCAGGCGCTGCCGAGCCCGTAGCCGATGCAGGACAGCACGGCGGCGTAGATCACGGTGCCGATCAGGCTGAGGACGCCGAACCGCAGCGCGGGCATCCGGATCAGGCCGGCCACGATCGAGGTGAAGGCGCGGACGAAGGGCAGCATCCGGCCGACCGGCACCGCCCAGGCGCCGCGGCCGGCCAGGAACCGCTCGGCCCGTTCCACGTCCGCCTGGGTGACCAGGACGTAGCGGCCGAGCTTGGTCACCAGCGGCTTGCCGCCCACCCGGCCGACCGCGTAGGAGGCGTAGGAGCCGGCCAGTTCGGCCAGCGAGCCGATGATGATCACCAGGGCGAGGTTGAGATGACCCTGGTAGGCGAGCACCCCGGCGAAGCCGAAGGTGAGCTCGGAGGAGATCGGGATGCACGCGGCCTCGAGGAAGCCGAACAGGATCAGCGCCGCGTACCCAGCCGACGTCAGGAAGCTCTCCATAGGCTTCCTGTTGTACCCGATGCTCGGCCCTGCCCAGTGCATCTTCACGGCCGCTTCATGTCTAGAGTTGGGCTCGTTAGGTCCGAAAGCTCAAGGGAGTCAACGCCAATGCCCATCGCCACCGCGGAGATCTACGCGCAGATGCTCGACACGGCGAAGCAACGGGGCTTCGCGTACCCATCGATCAACGTCACCTCCAGCCAGACGCTGAACGCCGCGCTGAAGGGGTTCGCCGACGCGGGCAGCGACGGCATCGTCCAGGTGTCAACCGGCGGGGCTGAGTACGCCTCCGGCGCCGGGGTCAAGGACATGGTGACCGGCGCGGTCGCGCTGGCCGAGTTCGCGCACGTCGTCGCGGCCAAGTACCCGGTCCACATCGCGCTGCACACCGACCACTGCCCGAAGGACAAGCTGGACGGCTACATGCGCCCGCTGGTCGAGATCTCCCGCGAGCGGGTCGCCCGCGGCCTGGAGCCGCTGTTCCAGTCGCACATGTGGGACGGCTCGGCCGTGCCGCTGGACGAGAACCTGCAGATCGCGGCCGAATTGCTGGCCAAGTGCGCGGCGGCGCACACGATCATGGAGATGGAGATCGGGGTCGTCGGCGGCGAGGAGGACGGGGTCGTGGGCGAGATCAACGAGAAGCTCTACAGCACGCCCGAGGACGCCCTGGCGACCGCGGAGGCGCTCGGGCTCGGCGAGCGCGGCCGGTACATCCTGGCCGCTACGTTCGGCAACGTGCACGGCGTCTACAAGCCGGGGCACGTGAAGCTGCGGCCGACCATACTGCGCGACATCCAGGACGCCGTGGGCCAGAAGTACGGCAAGGACAAGCCGTTCGACCTGGTCTTCCATGGCGGGTCCGGGTCCGCCCTGGAGGAGATCAGGGAGGCCATCTCCTACGGCGTGGTCAAGATGAACATCGACACCGACACCCAGTACACCTTCACCAGGCCGGTCGCCGGGCACATGTTCGATCACTACGATGGCGTGCTCAAGGTCGACGGCGACGTCGGCGACAAGAAGTTCTACGACCCGCGCAGCTGGGGGAAGGCCGCCGAGGCGGGGATGGCCGAGCGGGTGGTCCGCGGCTGCGAGGACCTGCTGTCGGCCGGGCACCACCTCAGCTGATGGACCGCGAGAACCTGATGGCAGGCCCGCCCGCGACCTACCTGCCGATCGAGTACCAGGCGGCGGCGGCGCTCGAGGCGGGCACCCCGCCGCCAGAGGTCGCGGCGCGCTTCCCTTCGTACTCCGCCGCCTGGGCGGCGCTGGCCGAGCGCGCCTTCGCCGCGGGCGACGCGGTGGCCGCCTACGCGTACGCGCGGACCGGCTATCATCGCGGCCTCGACCAGCTGCGCCGGGCGGGCTGGCGGGGGAACGGGCCGATCCCGTGGGAGCACGAGCCGAACCGCGGCTTCCTGCGCTCGCTGCACATGCTGGCAGCCGCGGCGGGCGCGATCGGCGAGGACGACGAGGCCGCCCGGTGCGCGCAGTTCCTGCGCGACAGCAGCCCCGCCGCGG
>Ga0181525_10004330_pt1 | contig 10942 bp, 4 predicted proteins | sample PEATcosm2014_Bin_48_FD_121100 | JGI IMG/M metagenome (GOLD analysis project Ga0181525, IMG submission 121100) | Peatland microbial communities from MTU Mesocosm Facility, Houghton, MI, USA - PEATcosm2014_Bin06_10_metaG | ecosystem: Environmental > Terrestrial > Soil > Wetlands > Peat | place... | reverse complement strand
GTAGGCGGTACGGTCGTTGACGAATCGGGAGCCCCGATCGCGGGCGCTGCCGTTTCATTAAACTCTCCGTCGCAAACGGCGACAGGGAAAACGGACGCTGGAGGACACTTCTCGTTCCTCGCTCTCGCGCCGGACACGTACACGATGTCCGTGCAAAAAGACGGGTACAATCCCGTAGCGATTACGGGCGTGACGGTCTTTGCCGACAATACGCAGCAACTGGCCGTCCATCTTACCAAAGCGCTCAAGACGATCGCCAAGGTCTCATCGACTGCGGCCGGTTCGCTCGTGCATTCGGGCGTCGGCGGCGACATCTATAACGTCAACACGTCGACGATCGGCGCCGCGTCGTCGCTCGGCGGCGGTACCAATCTCAACAGCGCCTATTCGGCTATCGCGTCGGTTCCCGGCGTGAACGTCGCTATCGGCGGTATGGGTTGGAATCAAAGCGTCTACGTTCGCGGCGCGCAGTCGTTCTTCACCGGTTACGAGTACGACGGCGTCCCGGTCAACCGCGCGTTCGACAACTACAATGCTTCGACCGAGTCGAACCTCGGTCTGCAAGAGTTGCAAGTGTACACCGGCGGCGGCCCGGCCTCGAACTCGAGTTCGGGTACCTCGGGCTTCATCAATCAAGTCATCAAGACCGGAACGTACCCGGGCTATGCGACGGCAACGGGCGGCATCGCTTCGAGCGCGTTCTATCACGATGCGAAGATTGAAGCCGGCGGCGCAACGCCCGACCGGAACTTCAGTTACTACGTCGGGTTGAGCGGATACAATCAAGCTTTCCGCTTCCTCGACAACAACAACGGCGCGGGCTTCATGGGCCCGGGCGGCATCTATGCGGATAACTCGTTTGCGAACGCGGGTCTCCCGATCGCGACGAGCGAGGGCGCATGGAGCTTCTGCAACCCGACCAACGGCGACACGCCTTCGGGCGCACTTGCGGCCGTAAACGGAGCGGTTCCGGCCGGTAATCCTATCTACGGCGGCGCCGCATGGGGCAATCCCGGCACGGGTCCGGGTTTCTGCGAAACCGCATACCCGGGCTACTCGGGGCTAACGAGCATGATCGCGGATCGCGAGAACGTGATCAACTTCCATTTCGGCATCCCGCGCAAGAACGGGCAGAAAGACGACCTTCAGCTGCTCTGGAGCGGCTCGCTGCTGAAGACCCAATTCTACAGCAGCATCAACGACCTGGGCGGCTACAACGCGTTCCAGTTGTTGACGGTTGGTAACACCTTCTCAAATCCCGGGCCTAGCGGTAGCTGTCCGCTGTTCTCCAACTGCCCGGGGTATGTCGACACCTACGTCTTTAACGCGCCGTTCGGTGCGCCGGCGAGCTCGCTCTCGCCGACGCTCTATCAAGCGCCCGACTCTCCGACGGGACGTGCGTTCGACGGACTCCTCAATCCGGATCAGGAGGATGGAATCTACAACGACCAAGGGATCGTGAAGATTCAGTACACGCACCCAATCGGCGATCGTGCTTACGTCCGGGCGGATGCCTATACGTTCTTCTCGGATTGGAACCTTGGGGGCGCCACGACGACGCTCGGGGGCTACGTCTACGGAAATCCAATCGTGTGCTGCGCCAACAACTACCTGCTCAACACGCACACGACCGGCGGCGAGCTGCAGTTCAGCGATCAGGTCAACGACAAGAACCTGATGCAGCTGACGGCCAATTACACGAGCGCTCGCGTGCTGCGCGACAACAACACGACCAACCTGACGGGCGGAAACCCGTTCGGCATCATCTCGGGGAACGCTACGAGCGGTTTCACGTGTTGGGACGATGCCGCGGGCGATGCGTACGGAACTCCGGACCAGAAGGTTCCGTGCTATTCGGTGGCGGTTGGCAACGCCTCGTCGGTTGCGGGGGGCATTCCGGCCTCCTCATACGTCGTCGGTCCGAACGCGGCGTCCGCGGGGGCGCAATTGGTCAACTTGTGGAGTGGCGGAGTCGACGCGTCGTACAACACCGTCGATCCGAACTTCCTCAACGTCTCGCTGTCGGATCAGTTCCGTCCAAATGACAAGTGGCTTCTTAACGGGTCGCTTCGCTATGAGGACTACACGTATAACCTGCCTAACGGCAATACGGAAGCTGGCGCATTCTACGGTCAAATCGCGGCCGACAACTTCTGCTACAACACCACTCCGGGACAGCAGGGCGTCTATACGGCGCCGTTGCTTCCGGGAGCTCCTCCCCCGGCTTCGCCGATCGAAATCCCGGAAAGCACCGACTGTAACCAGTACATCAGCGGCATCACCGGGACGAACGTCACCGGCTACGTCCACCCCAACGGAATAACGCAGGACGGTGTCGCAGCGCCCCTCTTCACCGCGAACTCTCCGAGCTCGTACAACTTGAACTACTGGTCGGCTCGCTACTCGGCAACCTACACGGAGTCGCCGGACACGGTCTGGCGTTTCTCGGGCGGCCGTTACATCGAACCGCCGATTTCAGCTTCGGTCGATTACCTGAACGCATCGGGTAACAACACCAAGCAGTGGGCGAACTTTATGGACCTCGGGTTCTTCACCCCGTTCCATAACACGCCGTCCATGACGTCGGCGCAGTACGACGGCTCGCTCGAACGCCACATCCGTGGAACGGACATGAGCTTCAAGCTCACGCCGTTCTACAGCTTCACCAACGGTTACCAAGAGCAGTCGTTCATCGGCCCCGGCTACGTGACGCAAGTCCCGGTCGGTCGCCAGCGCAGCTATGGTGCCGAATTCGCGTTCACCAAGGGTGACTTCAGCAAGGACGGTTTCTCGGGATCGTACGCGCTGACGTACACCAACGCGAAGGTGCAATTCCAATCGGGATTGGTGAATAATCTCGGTGCCAATCAGATTGGCTACTACAACACGGCAATCAGCAACTACAACCAGCTCGCTAAGGGCGGTTCGCAGAACTATCCGTGCTTCAACTTCGCGACGCTCGGCGCCGCGGGTGGAGGCGTGGGTACGCCGGGCGTCGCTCAAGCGTGCACGGGAGATACGGTTGCGAATCCGTACTTCAGCGCGCCGCAGCAGGGATTACTCGATCCCAACGGCTGGTACGCACCGGCTAGCGACGTTGCCCTTCCGGGTGTTAATACGGCCCTGGGCCTCTACGACACGCCGTGGGTCAACGCGTTGATCCTCAACTACCGCCACCAGAAGTGGGCCGTCACGCCGAGCTTCCAGCTCGCCTCCGGTTCGTCGTACGGTTCTCCGTTCACGGTGCAGGGTGTCGATCCGCGCACGTGTACGGCGGTGGATCCCAATCAGACGGCCGGAACCAACGAGTGCGCGTATCCGTCGGTTATCGCCCAAGGGGCGACGGCCAGCGGCTTGCTCTACGTTCCGAATCCTCAAACGGGATCGTTTGACGGTATCGGGACGTTCCGCGAGCCGAACATTCTCGTCGGCAACATCGCCTTTAGCTACGATGCAACGCCGAGAATCTCGATCAACCTCACGTTGGCGAACGTCTTCCACACGTGCTTCGGCGGTTCGAAAGAGCCGTGGACGTCGGCCTTCCCGGCCGGTTCGAGCGTGTGCGGATACGTTGCCAACAGCTTCTACGTCTCCAACTACCAGCTCGGAAACGGCTACCTGACGCCTGGAAATCCGGCATCGTATAACGCGGCTGCCAACGGCACGACGCTGTATCCGTTCCAGTTCCAGTCGTATGCCCCGAGCACCAGCAATGGAGCCGCAGGGACGATCCCCCCGCCGTTCAACGCCTACCTCACGATCAACGTGAAACTCTAGGCCGCGAACACGAAGGGCTCCCGGTACGCCGGGAGCCCTTTTCTTATGCGCTGCAGCGATCGCAGAGGTGAAGCGCGTAGAGCGGCTGTCCGTTCTGCGCCATCGGCGTGGCGCACCGGTCGCAGCGCGGCCTGCGTCCTTCGCGAATCGTTGCGATCAGCGCCGGGTGCGCATGCCATACCGGTTCGTAGAGCGGATCGATCGCCGTTAGGAACAGCCCTGGCTCGCGCGTCTCCAGCGCCTGCGAAAGCGCGTTTCCTGCTGCGTCGAGATCGTCCGCCGTGACGTGCATCGAGGCGATCGATACGTCGGCGCGAAACGGCAACGCGTTCAAGCGCGCCTCGAAGTGCTTGCGAACGGTCTCGCGTCGCTGCCGGATCGCGATGCAACCACGCACGGCAAGCTCTCTGGACGCCATTTCCGTTCCGGGCATCCGATTGAGCAGTGCCAGTGCGTCGTCGTAGCGCTCTTTCATGTATAGCGCACACGCGTAGTAAAAAAGCGCCGGCGCGTAGGTGGGCGAGAACTGCAGCGATTCCTGAAAATAGACGCTCGCCTCATCGTACCTGCGCAGCATGTACAAGACGATACCGAGCAGGGCAGTCGCGTGTGCGTCGGATGGATTCGTACGCAGTGCCCGGTCGGCTTCGAGCAAGGCCGCCGAATAGTCCTCGCGAGCGAGCAGTTGCCAAACCATGGCGTTGCGCGCCTTTGGGGATTGCGGGGCGAGAGCCACGGCCTGTTCGGCCGCATCGCGCGCGCGCGTGAGGTCGGCGTCGAAAAACAGAACCAGGAGACTCAACAACGTAAACGCATCGGAGTTGTTCGGCTCCAGGGCGACGGCCTTGCCTAAGGCCTGTTTCGCCTGATAATAGGCCGTGAGCGGCTCGATGAACGAGCGGATGCCCGCGTTGGTGTAGACCTGGGCGAGTCCGGTGAGCGCCGGAACGAATTCGGGATTGAGCGCCAACGCGTCTTCGAAGAAGCCGATGGACTCAACGAGTTTTGGCTGGGTCTGCTGCTTGAGTCTGAACATGGCGAGCTGGTACGGTTGGAACGCCGGATCCCTAAAGAGCAAGCCGTCGGAATCGCCGTTCGATCGTGCTGGGGACACGAGGTGGTAGCCGATTCCCGGCACGGTGCGCACGTAATCGCTAGTTGGGTCGAAGGCCTCAAGCGCGCGGCGCAGGCGATACACGGTCTGAGACAAGGCGTAGTCGGTCGCCTTGTGCGGGACCCACAGATTCTCCATGATCTCGTCGCGCGACACCGGCTTGCCGAGCCGCGCTGCCAGCAGAACGAGAAGCTCCGCCTCTTTCGGCTTGAGCGGTACGAGCGTCGCGTTGTGACGGAGCCGCCGGGTAGATAGGTTAAGAAAAAATGGCCCGAACCGGACACTGTCGAGTTCGAGCGGCTCAGCGGAAGTTAACTCCATCATCGTACCCAGACGACAAACGCACAGCGTGCGAGCGCTGTGACCGCGCGGTAGAGATTTCGCTTGCCTGCTTGGGCTAGGCCGCTCGTCCGTCTAGTCGCTCGAGGCTGCGATACTGAATCGCTTCGGCCACATGTGCCGCAAGAATGACATCGCTCGACGCCAAGTCCGCAATGGTGCGCGCGACGCGTGCGATGCGATCTAGCGCCCGAGCTGAAAACTGTCGTTTGGCGCTTGCCTGCGCGAGCACGCGCAGTGCCGCGTCGTCCAGATGGCAGTGCGATCGTATCGTGCTCGGCGGGATCGCCGCGTTGCACGGAATCGGCGTTCCCGCAAATCGCGCGCTCTGGACGGCGCGCGTAGCCAGCACGCGATCGCGTATGGTCGCCGACCGTTCCGCGCCTTCACGGCGCACCATGTCGTCGAACGGTACGCGCGCGATCTCGATCTGTAGGTCGATGCGGTCCAGGAGCGGCCCGGAGAGCTTACCGACATACTTGGCGACGGCGGCGTCGTCGCAGCGGCACTCGGCGTTGCGCATGCCGCGATATCCGCACGGACATGGGTTCATCGATGCAACGAGTTGAAAGCGCGCGGGATAGGTAAACGTCCCTGCGGCGCGCGCGATCGTCACGGTGCCTTCCTCGAGCGGCTGACGCATCACCTCGATCGCACTTCGGCTAAACTCCGGCAGCTCGTCGAGAAACAGCACCCCGTTCGTCGCGAGGCTGATCTCGCCGGGCTTTGCCGACGGCCCACCGCCGACGAGGGCGGTCTGGCTAATCGTGTGGTGCGGAAGTCTGAAGGGTCGCGCACTTACGATGCCGGGGCGGTTATGCAACAGTCCCGCCACCGAATAGATTTTGGTTACTTCTAAGGCTTCGCGCAACGACATCGGCGGAAGAATCGACGGCAGCCGGCGTGCGAGCATCGTTTTCCCGCATCCCGGTGGCCCGACGAACAGCAGATTGTGTCCGCCGGCGGCGGCGATTTCGAGCGCGCGTTTCGCGCCGGCCTGTCCGCGGACGTCGGCGAGGTCGCCGTGCACCACGTCGTCCTCGGGTTGTAGGTCCGGCGCTTGCGTGCGCTGCCGCCATCGACCGCCGTTGCCAAGAATCACTGCAACGGCCGATTGCAGCGAATCGATGGCGTAGAGCTCGATGCCGTCGACGAGCGCCGCCTCTTGCGCGTTACGCTCCGGTACCATGAATTTCGTAAAACCGGCGTTGCGCGCGCCCAGCACCATCGGGAGAATACCGCTGACCGCGCGCAGCGTTCCGTCGAGCGCGAGCTCGCCGAGCGCGATGAAGCTCTGCAACGCGAGACGGTCGATCTGCTCGTCGATGGCCAGTAGTCCGAGCGCGATCGCGAGATCGAAAGCCGGACCTTCCTTGCGAACGTCGGCCGGCGAGAGATTGACGAGCAACCTCCCGACGGGATACGCGAATCCGGAGTTAAAGATTGCCGCACGCACGCGCTCGCGTGCCTCGGCGAGCGCGCGGTCGGGAAGACCGATGATGGTAAAGACCGGAGAACCTGCGGAACTGTCCGCCTCGACGCGTACGACGTAGCCTTCGATGCCGAGCATTCCGGCACAAAACGAAAGTGAGAGCATCTCGGGACACTATTGCGACGGCGATGCCGTCCGGCAAGAGGTTCGCTAGGCCTCGCGGGTGGAGGCGAACTTTTGCAAAGCGCCGAGCGCTGCGACTTCGACGGCCTTCGAAAACAGAAACCCTTGCGCGAACGTCACGCCCAATTGCCCGATGATGGCGAGTTGCGCTTCGGTCTCGACGCCTTCCGCAGTCGTGTCGAGGCCGAGCGACCCGGCTAACGCAACGATGCTCCGAACGATTTCGAGCGCGTGGCTATCGATGGGCAGATTCTCGATAAACGACTGATCGATTTTCAGACCGACGATCGGTAAGCGCTGAAGGTACGCAAGCGACGAATAACCCGTACCGAAATCGTCGAGGACGACCGCGACGCCGAGTTCGCGCAACGCTTCGAGCGTGGCCTGCGCTTGCACCACTTGCGTCATCATTGCGGTCTCGGTGATTTCGAGCTTGAGCCGGCTGGCCGGCACGTTGTATTGCTCGAGCAGGCCTGCGATGTAGCCCGGCAGCGTTTGCGACGCGAGCTCCGCGGCGGAAATATTGGCCGCAATCGACGTTCCCGGAAACAACGCGCCGATCGCAGCGCTCTGCGAGCAGACGTGGCGCAGCATGATCGTATCGAGCGCCGCGACGAGGCCGCGCGCTTCAGCAAATGGGATGAATTCGGCAGCCGATCGCGGCTGCTCGCTCGGACCAAGCCAGCGGATAAGCGCTTCGAATGACGCAACTTCGCCGGTGGCGACGCGGATCAGCGGCTGGTAGTGAGCGATGAATTCGCCGCGATCGATCGCACGGCGCAAATCGCTCTCGAGCTCGGATTCGCTCGCGACGCGTGCGCGCATCGTCGCGTCGAAGATCTCAAAGCGGGCGCGGCCCATCGCCTTGGCCCTGTACACGGCGATGTCGGCATCGCGCAGCAGTTCGACCGGCGTGGTGTAGGTTTCGTCGAAGGTCGCGACGCCCACCGAGGCGCGCATCGTCAGCGTTTGCCCCGAGAGAAGAACCGGTTCGCCGATGAGCCTCAAAATACGCGCTGCAGCTCCCGCGATGGCTTCCCCTTGAACCGGCGCGACGACCACGAATTCATCGCCGCCGAGGCGCGCGACCAGCGTATCCGCGCGCATCGCGGCTTGGAGCCGGGCGGCTAAAACGCGCAGGAGCTCGTCGCCCGCAATGTGACCCATCGTTTCGTTCACGATGTTGAAACGATCGAGATCGACCAGAAACACGGCATGCCCTGCGCCGCGGCCCTGCTCGAGCAGTCCGCGCACCGTATCCATGTAGGCGGCGCGATTGGGAAGGCCGGTTAATGAATCGGTGTAGGCGGCTCGCCGTAGCTCCGTCTCGATGCGCCGTGCTACGGAAATTTCGGTCTCGAGCCGAGCTTGATGCTCCTGCAGCACTCGCGTTTCGGCCTCGCGTTCCCAACGCTGCACCAAAATGACGGCGGCGACGAGCGCAAAGGCCGCGATGAGCACCATCAGGGCTGCGGAGGCGCCCTCGATCTGCGTGTTCGTCATGTACAGTGCGCTTGCGTCTGAAGAGAGGTGCAATATCGCGCCGCTCACGCGCAGTGGTATCGCCGCACCGATGCGCGTCGTCGCGTCCGCCGGCAGCTTCGCGGTGCCCACTAGCCAACGTCCGCTGGTGCCGCTCTGGACCCAGGCGATGTCGCCGCTTCCGAGGCCTTCTCCGAGCAATCGCTTGAAGTTAGCCGTCAGAATATCGACGGAAAAGACCCCGCCGATGTGTCCGTCCTGCCTGAAGGCATCGAGCGTGCTGATGTAGCTGTCGCCTTGATCCACGTACGGGCCGTACCAGCGCGTCTCGCCCGGACTTTCGGTGGCTCGCTCGTACCATGACGAGTACGTGTAGTTTTGCACCTTGGAGCGCGCGGGTCCATCGAACAGAACCTGGACGCCGCCGCCCGGCAACGCGCGATCGAGCGAACTGACGACGCTGCCCTCGCGGTCGTAGATGGAAACCATTTGGGTGCGGCGGTCGAACGCATACGGCTGGTAGAACACGCCGATGCCGAACACGTCGGCGCTCTTACGCGCCCGGTACATGTCGGCAACGATCGTTTCGGCCGAAGTTAGATTTCCGAACGTGCTGCTGCAGGCTTGAGCGCCGACCCGGACGAGCTGCTCGGCATCGCTAAAAAACGTATCGACGCGTTGCTCGATGCGCTGCAACCGAAGCCGCTGTGTGGCGGCGAACTGCTCGTCGTTCGCACGGACGCGCGAGCGCATGTTTTGGTAAACCGCCGCCTCGGCAGCGAGCGCCAACACCACAATCAGGGCGATCCAATACCACGGGCGCCCTTGTGTAGGGGGCCCTACACGCTCCATACGTCGGAGATTAGGGCAAGCTGCAGGTGAATCATGCACCACCGAGGCGCCGCCGGCGTCCGGCGGGCGCCTTTCACGAAGGCTTAACGCTTGCTTACTCGACCCTAACGAACGAGAATGCCCGCCTGCAGCGTATAGCGCACGCGGGTGAGCGACCCGGCGCCGGCGGCGCCTTCGAGCGCCACGAGGTCTGCCTGATACCCGCGGGCGATTCGCCCCAGCGTCGTCGTTTGGCCAAAGAACGCTGCCGGCGCGGTCGTCAACGTCGCGAGAACGTCACGGAAGTTCATTCCGGCTTGCCCCATGAGCGCGAACTCCTGCGCCGGGTCGATCGGCACCGCTCCCGCATCGGTGCCGAAGAGCACGGTGCCGCCGTTCGCGATCCATGCGCGTAATTGATGGACCGCATCCTCGGCATGTTGCTTCCACAACATGAGGGTCGGTGTGACGGCAGGACGGCGACGAGCAATCGACGATAGCAGCGCGTCGTTCCACGGGGAGCGCGGGGTCGTGTGCGCGATAGCGTCGACGCCGGCATCCAGCGCGCGCGCGATCTCGTCGGCGGAATTCGGGTGCACGAAGACGCGCCGCCCGTTTGCGTGAGCTTCATCGACGACGACGCGCATCACCTCGCTCGAAAGCGCCCCGGACTCCGGCGACGATCCGGATGCAAACATCTTGATGGCGTCGACGCCGCTCTGCAGCAACGCGCGCGTTGCCGCGACAGCCTCGCGCGTGTCGCGAACCTCGGGCAGCGGCGTCTTCATGAGACCCATCGACTCGAGGACGGAGTCCGGCGGCAGCGCGCCCGGTGGAATCAACCCTTCGCCGGTCGAGCGAATGCGTGGTCCGATCAGCTCGCCCGACGAAATCCGGGCGCGCAGGGCTTGCGTATTCGTCCACTTCGACGAAAGATCGACGACGATGGTGAATCCGTGCCGCGCATAGTCGGCAAACTGCGAGGCCAGTTGGGCGGCGGGCAGCGTCGCCGCATCGGCCCACTTTTGTTCGAAAAAATGAACGTGACAGTTCCAAAACCCCGCCGTGACGATGAGGCCGCTGCAATCGAGCGTGGGCATCGATTCAGAAATTGTTAGACCGGCGCGCGTGCCGACGTCTGCGATGCGCCCCGCGTCGATGACGATGACGCCGTCGGCGATCGGCTCCGTCTGCGGATCGACGTAGATCGTTGCGCCGGTGAGTGCTAGAGGCACGCGTGACGCTTGCGTGCTCCAGGCAAAGCTACCTCCCGCCGAGAAGCGCAACGGTTATGCTCAAACCGATCCTCGAAATCGACCGCCTCGGCATCTCGTTCTTCATTCGAGCCGGCGAAATTCCGGCGGTCATGGACTTTTCGTGCCGGGTCATGCCCGGCCAGGCAATGGGACTGGTCGGCGAATCGGGCTGCGGCAAGTCGACGGTCGCGCTCGCCATCATGCGCGACCTCCCCGGGCTTGGGCGCATCACCAATGGGTCGGTCCGTTTCGAGGGCCGCGACATGGCGACCCTCTCGGAAGCCGAGCTGCGCGCCATCCGCGGCTCGAAGATCGCGATGGTCTATCAGGAGCCGATGGCCTCCCTCAATCCGACCATGCTTGTCGGCCGGCAATTGATGGAAGTGCCGCTGATCCACGACCGGGTCTCCAAGGACGAGGCTCATCGCCGCGCCATCGACATGGTCAAGGCCGTGCGCCTGCCCGATCCCGAGCGGGTCATGCGCGCCTATCCGCATCAGCTCAGCGGCGGCCAGCAGCAGCGCGTGG
>Ga0181525_10004329_pt1 | contig 10945 bp, 9 predicted proteins | sample PEATcosm2014_Bin_48_FD_121100 | JGI IMG/M metagenome (GOLD analysis project Ga0181525, IMG submission 121100) | Peatland microbial communities from MTU Mesocosm Facility, Houghton, MI, USA - PEATcosm2014_Bin06_10_metaG | ecosystem: Environmental > Terrestrial > Soil > Wetlands > Peat | place... | reverse complement strand
CGCGGCGGCCGCGAAATCGTCGAAGACATTCTGCTTCTTGGTCAGCATGCCTTCCTGGTGCCAGCGCTCGCCATATTCCGCCCCGCCGCGGATGTTCGCGATCACATAGATGCCGCCCGCATCGAGCCACAGCCGGCGCATCGGTCCGAGGAAGCCGGGCGTCATGCTGACGCCGTAGCCGCCATAACCGTAGAGGAGCGTCGGGTTGCGCCCGTCGTGACGGGTGTTCTTTTTCGCGATGATGTTGAGCGGCACGCGCGTGCCGTCGCGCGACGTCGCGAAGGCGCGCACGACTTCGGCATCGGCGAAGGATACGGGCGACGTCACCTTCAGCGCCGTTTCTTCGACCTTGCCCGTCGCGGGCGACCATTTCGCGTAATAGCGGGGTGCGAGATAGGTCGACACGTCGAACAGCACGTCGCCGTTGGCGAGCGGTTCGATCTCGCTGTTGGAGGCGATCTCGGGCAAAGGCAGCTTGCCTTCGGGCCTGCCGTCGAGATCGAAGATCCGCACCTGGTTGGGCCCGCCCACGATGTCGCGCACGAAGAGCCTGTTCGCAGTGAGCGTCAGGTCGATGGTGTGGGACTCCGCGCCGCCCGAGAGAATGGCGGTCGTCGATTCGGGAACGATGGTCCTTCCTTGCGCCAGCTTTCCGTAGGGCGCTACGAGCTTGACGATCTTGCCGTTCGGCGCGCCGGCGCGCGAGATGGCGTAGATCGCATCGTCGGGACCGATGGCGGCGAAGACGATTTTGTCTTCATAGGTCGCGATTTCCTGCGGCGCAGCGTCGGGCCGCAGAACATAGAACGCCCATTCGCCGCCGTCGCCGCGCTGAACCGATGCGAGGATGGCAGGCCGCCGGTAGCGGTTTTCCAGATAGACTTCGGAGACGCGTTCGAGACCGTCCTTTGCGCCGAGCGCAAGGCTGTCGGTTTTGGGATCGGCGCCGAGGCGATGGAAATAGACCTGCATGTTGAAATGCCGGTCCGCTTCGGGCGCGTCGTTGCCGGGATAGCGCGTGTACCAGAAGCCGTTGCCGTCCGCGGTCCACGCGAGACTGCCGCCGGCCGTCGGAAACTGGACGCGCGGCAAGGGCGTGTCGATCTCCTGCCCGTTCGCCGTGTCGTAGACATGCACGGTGCCATCTTCGCTGCCGTTCCGGGACAGCGAGACCGCCACGCGCCGGCCGTCGGGCGACGCGGCATACCAGTCGATGGACGTAAGCCCCTTGGCATCGATCTCGTTGGGATCGACGACGATTCTGCGGGTCGCGGGATCGGCCGCGGCATTCATCGTCACCAGCATGGGCTGCTGCTTCGCCGCATCGGTGTAGAGCGCGAACACGACGGCGCCCCTGGCGGCGAGATGCGTATAGGCGGGCGAGGTCTGGCTGATGAGCCGCGAGAGTTCGGTCTTCACCGTGCCCCGATCGGGGAGCGCATCGAGATAGGCGCGGGCCCGCGCGTTCTGGGCGTTGCTCCACGCCTGGACCTTCGGATCATTCCAGTCCTCGAGCCAGCGATAGGGATCGGCGACGCGCACGCCCTGGATCGTGTCCACGGTCGCGTCGGCGGGTGTGGGCGGTGGCGGCAGGACATCGGCCAGCGCCGCAGAAGCCCCAGCCAGCACCACGGCGGCCAATACGCAGATACGCTTCATGAGCCCCTCCCAAGGCGCAGCCCGATACGGTGGGCGGCCGGCACGCTGCCCCCGAATTCCGGCGGAAACAAGGAGATAGCGGGCCAGTTTTTTCGCTCGCGAAGCGTGTTGCGCTTTCGATCGCGGGCGGCAAATCCCTGGTAACAGGGAAAACATCAGGGATTGCAAAAAACCGGCGGTCCGCGGGCGGGCATGCGACACGTGCGCGCCAAGGCTTTCGCGGCCGTCCGGCCCTGTGGGCATGGACAGAATCAGGGAAAAGCAGGGAATTATTCGTCCGTGTACGAACAAGTTTTCACACCTCGAAGATGGTGCCTGGCCGGGGCCCGGCGCGCAACCCAATCAGTTCTATAGTACCGCATCGGTATATAACTGTCAAGAGATCGTTCTTGCTATGTTCCAAAGGGGGTAACAGATCTCGCTGGCCATCAGACGGCGTCGACGAGGCTTCCTGCCGATTGGCGGAGCCGCCAGGTCACGCGCATGGTGCCCGGATAACGACCGTGTTTGTCGCGCGATACCCCGCCGGAATCCATGATCTGGCGATCACGCGTGCTCGCAAAGCTGCGTAGTTCCCACGAGGACGTGTCTTCCGTTATGTCTGTCGGCATGGCGGAGGCAGAGGGCGATACCGGACTGCGCGCGATCCTGATCGTGGTCGCGGCCTGGTTGCTTGTCGCGCTCGCCTGGACACCGCCGACGATCGCCGTGCAGCAGGTGGCGCTGAAAGAGCACGTGCGAACCTTGCAAGTTTTCGCCTTCGTGCTGATCGGCTTCATCCCCTGGATGATCGCGACGCCGGGCATCCTCCGGCTCGCGCGGCGCTTTCCGCTTTCGGAAGGGCGCGTTCTCGTGCCCCTCACGGTCCAGGCGCTGGCCGGTTTGATCATCGTGCCGCTCGTGACGGTCTTGGGCAGGGTGCTAGCGGTGCTTTTCATACAGGACGGACGGTTTCCTTCGGGCGACGTCCTGTCCGTCCTGCGCGCTGCTTTAATCACGTCCTTCTATAGCGTGCCGACCTATGTGGCCGTCGTCGCTATCGGACAGGCGCTCGGCTATTTCGCGCGCTATCGCCTGCGTGAGCGGCTTCTGGCACGCGCCGAACTCAAGGCGCTGCAGGCACAGATCAATCCGCATTTCCTGTTCAACACGCTGAACGCCATCTCGGCGCTCGGCTATCGCGATCCTGCTCTCGCCGATCAGGCGTTGACGCGGCTGGCCGAACTCCTCCGGGTCACCACGAAGGAACAATCGCAGGAGATCCCGCTCAAGGACGAGATCGCGTTCCTGCGCGATTATGCGGAACTGCAAACCATACTGATGCCGGATCGGCTGGATGTCGTCTTCACGATCGACAACGGCACGTGGAGCGCGGCCGTGCCAAGCATGATCCTGCAGCCGCTGGTCGAGAACGCGATCGTGCATGGCGCGGCGAAACGCAGCGACGGCGGGCGCGTCGAAATCTCGGTGGCGCGGGACCGAGACGCGCTGGTGCTGTGCGTGCGCAACGACGTACCGCCCAGACCTGCGGCGTCGCGAGGTGAAGGCATCGGGCTTGCCAATGTCCGCGAGCGCCTGCGCGTGCTCTACGGCGCGGCGCAGGATTTCGCCTTCGAGCGGGGAGAAGTCGAGGCGACGACGACGATCCGCATTCCGCGGCGCGAGATCGCATGAGCGCCATCCGCGCGGCGATCGTGGACGACGTCGATCTGGCGCGCGAGCGCGTGCGGCTTTATCTCGCCGACGAAACCGATGTCGAGATCGTGGGTGAAGCCGGCAACGGCGCCGACGCGCTGCGCCTGATCGCGAATACCGCGCCCAATCTTCTTTTCCTGGATGTTGGTTTGCCGGACATGGACGGGTTCGAGATCGCCAGACGCATCGGACCCGGCACGCAGCCCGTCATCATCTATTTGACGGCCCACGACGACCGCGCGTGCGACGCGTTCGAAGTGAGCGCCCTCGACTATCTGACAAAGCCCTTCGACCGCGAGCGTTTCCGCCAGTCGCTCAATCGCGCCCGCGTCCTTTTGCGGCTCAAGAGCGGCACCAGGCCGGGCGCCGACTATCTGACGCGCCTCGCCATCAGGGAAAAGGATCGGACCGACGTCGTGGCCGTGGCCGACATCGACTACATCGACGTCGCCGGGCACTATCTGTGCATCCATATTGGCAAACGGGTACATCTGATCCGGGGGGCGCTGGGCGATCTGGAAGAACGCCTTGATCCAGCCCAGTTTGCGCGCATCCACCGCTCCGTCATCGTCCGGCTCGATCGCATCAAATCCCTCGCGGGGCGGCGCAACGGTGATTGCGACGTGATCCTGGCCGACGGCGGAAAACTCGTCCTCAGCCGCAGCCACAGCGAGGCCGTGCGCGCGCGTCTCGGCCTGAACGACATCTGACGCTTTGCACAGCTGCACGGTTCGCGCCGTATCTCCCTCCATTCGCGCCAAATCCTGATATCGCGGATTGAGGCACGTCGCCGAGCTCAACATTCTCGACCGCACGCGTTCGAAATCCTGAAAGAGGAATCGCCGTCATGAGCGAAGCAATTTTGGAAACGTCTCCTCGTCCGCACCGGTGGCGTGCGCTGGCGATTTCCATTGGACTGTTCGTCGTTTATTTGATTCTGGACCAGACGTTCACACGTCTGGGGACCCCCTTGTTGAAGCCCTTCACGCCGCCGGCTGGCGCACCGCTGTTGTGGTGGCGCGTGGACAAGACCGTCGTGCTCGTGGGCGGCGCCGATCTCATCGCCGCCGTCGTTCCCGTTTTCCTCTACATGCGTATTACGGGCCGACGGCTGATCGATCTCGGTTACAACCGGCCGGGAACAGCGCTTGCGTGGATTCTCGTTCTCGTCGTACAGGCGGGGCTCATCTATTTCGACACGCATCTGGGTGCGGTCGGCCGGGCGCCCGGCGAACTCGGACCTTACGCGCTGATTGCCTCCGCCGTCGTCGGGCCGTGCGCGGCGTTTGCCGAGGAGACGTTCTTCCGTGGCTTCCTCATGGATGCGCTGAATCGCGGCGGCTTCGGCACGGCGCTGCAGATCGTCATTTCCGGCCTGCTCTTCGGTGCCGCGCATCTGGCCTATGTCAAAGGCCTTTCGCTCACCGATTTGTCGATCCCGATTTTCACCGGCGTGCTGGGCGTTTTCTGGTCGTTCATCTACGTGCTGGGCAAACGCAGCCTTTGGCCGACGGTCGCAGCCCACATCGTCAACGATGCCGTCCTCATTCCAAGCGTCTTCTACTTGCTGGCCACCCGCATGCCGCATTGACGATCGAAGCGAGTGGCGATGCGTGGCCAATGCTCGAGGCGACGCGCTCGATGATGATGCGCTGCTTGTAGACGGCTTTGTTGCGATCGTATTGTATTTTGCGGTTTTTGCGCGGGGGATGGCAGGCTGCGTGCCGCGCGCTACGAGCCAGTCTCGCAGGGCCTTGCTGCCGTAGCCCTTGCCGGCAAACAATTCGGCGGGGGGCGGCCTGGCCTCGATACAACACTGAGCAGCCCGGCAAATGGGTCGGGACCCTAGAACACCCCCGGGAGACAAGAATGAAACGGATCGCATTAGCGCTAACAGCAGCACTTTTCCTGGCAGGCAGCAGCGCGGCCGCCGGCGAATTGGCGGCCCTGGAAGGCGATTTCACCCTCCGCGATTTCCACTTCAAATCCGGCGAGACGTTGCCCGCGCTCAGGATCCACTACACGACGCTGGGCCGCGCTCTCCGCGACGCTCACGGCCATGTCATCAATGCGGTGCTCATCATGCACGGCACCGGCGGCGACGGGCATCAGTTCTTCCGCCCGCAATTCGCCGACGTGCTCTTTGCGCCCGGCGGGCTTCTCGATCCCGCAACCCACTACATCATCCTCCCCGACGATATCGGCCACGGCAAATCCTCCAAGCCGAGCGACGGGCTGCGCGCGCATTTTCCCCATTACGACTACGACGACATGGTCGCGGCAGAACATGCGCTCGTGGTGCAGGGTCTCGATGTCGATCATCTGCGCCTCGTCATGGGCACGTCGATGGGCTGCATGCACAGCTTCGTCTGGGGCGAGACCTATCCCGACATGATGGACGCGCTGATGCCGCTCGCGTGCCTGCCCGTGCCGCTCGCGGGCCGCAATCGCGCGTGGCGCAAGATGGTGATCGACGGCATCAAGGCGGATCCCGCATGGGACGGCGGCGATTACAAAACCGAGCCGCAGATGGCGCTCAGGATCGCTTCCGATTTCCTGATCATCGCCGGCGGCGCGCCGCTCCTGATGCAGAAGCAATTCCCGACGCGCGAGGCAGCCGACAAGGACGTCGAAGCCTACACTGCGAAGGCGCTCGCGACCCTCGACGCCAACGACTTCCTCTATCAGGTCGAGTCTTCGAGCGATTACGATCCGAGCGGCGCCCTCGACAAGATCACCGCGCCCCTCATGTGGGTCAACTCCGCCGACGACTTCATCAACCCGCCGGAGCTTGGCATCGCGCAGGAGGACGTGAAGAAGATCAAGCGCGGGACATTCGTGCTCATCCCGATCAGCGACGCCACACACGGCCACGGCACGCACACTTGGGCGGCAGTCTGGAAGGATCATCTGGCGGAGCTGTTGCGGGAGAGCGAGAGGAAGTAGCAAAAGGGCCACTCGGCCCCGCGTCGTCTCTCGGAAGGTTCGCAGCACGCGCATTGGACGGCCTCCCGCGAACAATTTGCTGTATTCTGTTCAACTGGGCCCTACGGCCGAACGGGTCTACTTATCGATCGCGCCTCGAGGACCCGTCAGGATTAGTGTCGTTGCAACGCATGTAATCTGCTCAATCCCCGTTTTCTCCAGTTCTATCTGTGGTGCACCCCACCGACAGTAGATGTGTCGCTATGAGACAATCGCACTTCAGAATTCAGAAGGTGCGCTATGTTCGAGGCAGACGGTTCTCAAAAGTATTCATTGGAATGCCTCCGTTTAGAGGCGGACTGCCGGCAGCTTGCGAACGAAACTGACAGGCCTGATCTTGCGTCGCATTTTATTCGGATGGCCCGTCTGTGGGCCGCCCTGGCGGGAAGCGGACCATCCACACCGGAACCAAACGTCGGCTTGATCCGGTCTGACGCATAACGGCGCAGAGCGTCAACGGTTTTCGGATTTCGCGCCTTTTCTGTTTCGCCCCTTTGTATTGCCCTGGACCGCGCTCCTGGGCGGGGTTAGGAAAGCGTCAAAGCGTGCCTGGACGATCGCGTAACACTCGCACGACGCCTCTTCGAGGCCGGATCTATCAAGAACCTGGATTTTACCGCGTCGATAGCTGATCAGACCGGCGGCCTGCATCGCTTGCGCTGCAAGCGTCACCGACTTTCGATTGGCACCCAGCATATGTGACAGGAACTCATGGGTGTACGGCAGGGCGCTCCCTTGCGCCCGATCATGCATCATGAGCAGCCATCGGCACATTCTCTCTTCCGTTGTGTGCATGGAATTGCACGCGACGGTCTGCTGAACTTGTGACAGCAGCGTTTCGGAATAGCTCACGAAGAGATTGCGCACATGTTCGCTATCTCTGAATTCCGCTTGTAACAATGCGATCGGGCAGCGAACCATGTCCCCCTCCAGTTGCACGAGACAGCGATTGAAGGAGACGCGGCTATACATTGCTGCGAAAAGGCCAAAGGCGCCTTCGCTTCCTATGTTTGCAGTTTCGATTGCGGAGCCATTTTCCAAAACGGTGAGGAGCGAAAGAACGGAGCCTTGCGGGAAGTATGCGTGCTTGAGCTGACCACCTGCCTCGCACACGACTTTACCAAGCTTGAACTCGACAGATTGGAGATGACGTTCGATACGCCTGAGGCTGGCGGGTTCGAGCGCACTGAGCAATCGATTGCCCTGGCTTTCATCAACCTGTGATTTCGGCATAGCGATCGCCTCCGTTCCATCGTCGTCCGAGTTCCGCGCCGATATGCAGCGTTACACGGCGCGCTCAGTCGGCGCGGCGTTTGCGACGAATTGCGTATGAGCGAGGGACACCGCGGTCCCTGGCTTTGAATCGTTCACTTTGATGATAGCTCGCATTTGTCTTGCGAGCGCCTCGATGATGCTCGTACCCAGGCCGGGTTTAGCCGCTACGGCATCGGCGGGCATGCCGACACCATTGTCCGTCACCGATGGTGTCCGGTTCGGCCCGCTGGAGCGGTTGTCGACCTTGATCTTACCGTTGCGATCACCCGGGAAACGCTCGCAGAGATGATCGGAACGACACGGTCGCGCGTCAGCTTCCTTATGAACATATTTCGCGATCTCGGATTCATCGATCACAACGGGCGAATCGAAGTGCACAGTTCACGGTTGAACGTGGTTCTGCACGACCAGGCGCGGGACTAGAATCGCACGGCGCACACAAACGCACTGCTTACGCCCAACCCGAGCACCAAATATTCGATTCAGCCGCTAGATGCGTCCCACCAGGAACAACACGACGAGCACGAGCACAACGGTGCCAACTATACCACCACCGATATACATCTTTTCTGCCTTACAAGTCTCAATGGGAAACGTGCGAGCGGCGCTATTAGCCCCAAATTTTGCGCAACCAGACATGCCTTATCTCGACTTAGAGGGTTCGCTGGCAAAGCTTGGAACGGTCGTCTACCCGCCCGCGCAAAATGCCGGAAATGAGCCGCACGGGTGAAAAAAGCCAGCAGCGCCCTTTGGTTATTGGGATTGCGGCATTTCGAGTTCGATAGGGAACGCGGTCCATCGAGCGGACTTATCAGAGTACCTCGAGATTCCTGAAAGGAACGCAGATGGATAAAGATCGCATCGACGGCGCGGCCAACCAGGCCAAAGGCGCAGTAAAAGAGACCGCCGGCAAAATTATCGGCGACAAGAAGCTTCAGACCGAAGGCACGCTCGACAAGGCCAAAGGCCAAGTCGAGAGCGCGGTTGGCGGCGCCAAGGGCACTTTGCGCGGCAAGTAGATTGCATCGCGAGTCAGATGGAAGCCCGGTGGCTATGCCACCGGGCTTTTTGGTGCCGCGGCGACGCCGTTGCGGCCGCCCCTCAAGGCGCGAGGGAAATCCCGACGGGCTGCACCGACACCGGCGCGACAAGTTCCGCGCGCAGGACCGCCCCTTCGATCACTAGATCGGCATGATTATTTTTGTTGCGGCAGAATTCAGGGCTTCCGAAAGTTCCGCCGCGACGACAGGAGCACCAAGTCGGCCGCTTCCTCGGCATCCCGGAGAAGCGTCTTGCGCGGCGCACCTATCTGCGCACGCATGGTAAGGCCACGCGCAAAATCCGTGACCTGGATCGCGCGCGCGGCTGCCGGAAAGCCAGACGGGATTTCTCCCGCGCTGATCCCGTCGCGGAAACGGCGTTCCACGAGCGCCACGCCGCCAGCTACGGCGTGCTTCAGGAACTGCTTGACCTCGGCATCGTCCACGAGTGGCGCGACGCATATCATGAGGCAACCCGGTGCGGACCCTTTCTCGGTTGCGCTTTCGACGGCGTACCGCAGAAAGCCCGCGATCGAGTCGCGAAGCTTCTGTGGCGAGAGGAGTGCCTTCGCGGCTGATGCGCCTTTCCGTTCTGCGTACGCCCGAAGCACGCGCAGGAATATCGCCCGCTTGTCTCCGAAGATGGCGTACAGGCTCGGTCGTCCCACGCCCATCCCGGCGACGAGATCGTCGATGGTCACGCCGTCGTAGCCTTTCGACCAGAACACTTGGGTCGCCTTCTCCAGCGCGTCACTCTCGTCGAAGCTGCGCGGTCGTCCGCGCGGGTTAGGGGCATTCTGAACCATTCAGTAAAAAACTCCTTGCAATGCATCTTTCATCCCGCTTATGATACCAAACAGTTCGAAAATAGCAAGCGGGCCACGGCCTCGCGGGCCTCTCGACTCGACTTTCCCCCTTCATCACGGAGACGCCCATGGAACATGCGATCGCGCTCGTCACCGGCTCCACTTCCGGGCTCGGTTATGCGGCAGCCCGCATTCTTGCCGAAGAGGGCTGGCGCGAGATCATCGTCACCGGGCGCAGCCTGGCTCAAGTCCAGAAAACGGCCGCTGAACTCGCGGCGGAGACTAAGAAGAAGGTCTTCACGCCGCTGGAGCTGGATCTGAACGCACCGGCCAGCGTCCAATCGGCCCTAGCCGAGTTGGTCAGGCGAGGTCGGCCGATCGATTTCCTGCTGCTCAATGCAGGGATGGTCCCAACCAAGAAGCGCGTGATCACTGCAGCGGGCGTTGAGGCTTCTCAGGCCCCGCTGATCGGCCATCATCAACTGACGGTCGGGTTGCTTCGCGCCAACCTTCTGAGCCCCAACGCGCGGATTGTTATCGCCGGCGCGGAGCCCGCCCGCGGGGGTGTACCCATGTTCAAGTACACCGACGTGCCGGCCTTCGCGGCCAAGCGATTCAAGGGTGACCGAACCGCCGCTGTTGAAGCCCTGCTGCGCAACGGGCCGAACGTGAAGTACGTGCCCAACAATGCGTATGCCGACGCGAAGCTCATCATCGCTTGGTGGGTCGCGGCGCTGGCGCGACGCCTGCCCGCCGGCATGGCCGCGTACGCCGTCTCGCCCGGCGGGGCGACCGCCACCAAGGTGGTGCGAAACGCTGGCTGGGCGTTGAAGTATCTGATGATCCCAATCGTGAATCTCATTCCCGGCATGAATCAGACGCCGGAGACCGCGGCTCGTCGGTACCTCCAGGCATCGGAGTTCGGAACCGACGTCTCAGGGCAATTCTTCGCCTCGGCGCAAGGGAAGTTCTCAGGCCCAATTGAGGTGCAGCGCCACCCGCACCTCCACGATCGCGCCAGCCAGGAAGCCGCGTGGCAGGCGGTCGTCAAAGTCTCCGGCGTCGACTTGTCTTATCCGGCATCCTCGAGCGCGGTGTCCTGAAGGTCGCGGCGAAATGCGCGCCGATGTCGAACCGCTCCATCTACCATCACAGGCGCAGGCGACGCAGATGCACGACGTCCGCTGTGCGGCAGGCGCGCAGCATCCGTTCGGCCTGACAATACCTGGTCGCACCGGTGGGCAAGCGTCGCGGCTCCAATAAATTTAAAACATCATCCCTATTTAGTTGATTATAGAATGATGTTATATGAGTCGCCAGAGCCAACGTCGGACCCGCACAAATGACCATGAACCGCCTCGCTTTCGCAGACGCGCTTCCCATAATCGACATCGGCGAGAAGCCTCGGGACAAACGGGGCGTGACGGAGGTCCGCGATCGCGCGCTCGGCATGGCCGAGGCGCAGAACCTGGCCGAGACCCTCGG
>Ga0181525_10004328_pt1 | contig 10945 bp, 7 predicted proteins | sample PEATcosm2014_Bin_48_FD_121100 | JGI IMG/M metagenome (GOLD analysis project Ga0181525, IMG submission 121100) | Peatland microbial communities from MTU Mesocosm Facility, Houghton, MI, USA - PEATcosm2014_Bin06_10_metaG | ecosystem: Environmental > Terrestrial > Soil > Wetlands > Peat | place... | reverse complement strand
TCTTCGATCAGACCAAGATCCGGCTTTCCGGAACGAACCTGCTCGACCAACACAATATCCAGAACGATACGCTTGCGGGTTCGCCGAATCTCATTTACCTCAATGGCGGCGGGACATGCTCCAGCCCGACTGCTGGCAATCCCTGCGACGCGTTCCTGACCAATGGACCGACCGCAATCAATGGTGGGGATACGCCGAGCCTGATGGCAGGGCGTGCTTTCACTGTATCCGTCACTCTCGGCATCGCACCAAAGGGCCGCTAAACAACGGGAGCAGGAAAATTGCCGCGCCTGAGACTTACCTCCTCAGGCGCGGTTCTGTTTTTAGAAGTATTCAGATCAGCACTGGGACGTCGGCCAAGCCGGCGACGCCAAAGACACGCCGGTAACGCTCGACTTCTTTCGCGTCGCCAAGCGCCTTGGACTCATTGTCAGAGAGTTTCACTGCGGGCCGGCCTTCGACCTCAGTGAGTTTGCAAACCAGGCCGACGGGATTAAAGCCGTCGTTGCCCTGTGGATTGCAATTGCGGAAGTCGTTGGTGAGGAGCGTGCCCCAACCGGCACTGAAGCGGATGCGGCGGTTCGGAACCCAGCGACTGGCGTCGTGAAAATCGCTGGCCGAGCGGAAATCGTCGGACGTTGCGCCGTTGCGGAGTGATCCGGCGAAGTACGCGTGCAGACCGAGAATCTGCTCCACGTCAAGTGCGTCGCTGGCGATCAGGCGCTTCTGGCGCGGATCGCGGCCGTGGCGCTCCAGCCAGGCGATGTATTCGTCGCCGGCCACGTAGGCATCCTTGCTGTCGATACGCTGGCCGGTCCAGTTGGCCACCCAATCCGGGGCATTGCGCAGAAACTGTGTGGTGCCGAAGGTGTCGGGCAGGAGTATTAGCAATTCGCCCTGGTAGCTCTGCTGCCATAGTTCCAACAAATGGTATTGCGCGTTGCGCAACTCTTCGTCGTCGTGAGCCAGCGCGGCCATGGCCATGGGCAACTCGTGGCCGTTGGTGCCGATGGCTTCAAGATCGTGCTTGTAAGCGAGGAACGCATTGGAGGTCCCAGCAAAACCGGCGCCGAGGGTGTCGCTCATCGCGTTCACTACGTATTCATGCCACAGAAAGCTGTGCCTGCGGCGTGTGCCGAAGTCGCTGATGCTGAGTTCGGGAACGCCGCGCAGACGCTCCAGCTTTTCCCAGAGCCGGGTTTTCGCGCGCGCGTAAAGGATGTCAAGCTCCAGCTCGCTCAAAGGCTTGAGCGCGGCACGCGTCTTCAATTCGCCGATCTGGGCGAGTGCGTAAATCTCCCACATCGATGTTCCCGACCATAGCCCCTCGAAGCGAAGTTGCACCTGCCCGTCGCGCACAGATAGTTCGTAATCGGAGAGCCGGAAATCGTGCTCGAGCCAATCGAGGAAGGCCGGCTCGAAGATGCCGCGGCGGCCGAAGAAGCTGTTGCCCGCGAGCCAGACCAGCTCCGACTTGCGGAAACGCAGGTTGCGCGTGGCCTCGAGATGATCGCGGAGCTGCGGCACGCTGACAATTTCGCCCAAGCGCACCGAAGTGGTGCGGTTAATGAGCGTGTACGTGGCGCGCGTGTTGGGAAAATGCTTCCAGATGAACTGGAGCATGAGGAGTTTGTAGAAATCCGTGTCGAGCAGGGAACGCGTGATGGGATCCATCTCCCAGTTATGATCGTGCGCGCGGCGGGCCAGATCGATAATCACGATACTTTACTTTACTCGAGTTGCGCGCCTGCTGGAAGCGAGTTGCAACCTGTATACTGGCGCGGTGTCGGCGAGGACGCCGTGCAGAGTTGAGCGGCAAGGGAAGATCGAGGAGACGGAAGATCGCAATGAAAGCAGTGAACCGGCGTCGATTTCTTCTAGGCACGGCAGCTGCGGCCGCACAGGCTGGCGTGGCGGCAGCCATGGCGCACGCAGAGCCGGTGGGGCAGGGAAATGAGCCGGTTCCACGGAAACAGCCGAACATTGTGATCTATCACTCTGACCAATTTCGCTGGGATTTTGTGGGAGCAAATGGGCTGAATAGTTCCACGCATACGCCGAATCTGGACACGCTCGCAACGAGCGGCACGAATTTTACCAGCGCAGTGACAAATCAGCCGGTATGCGCGCCATCGCGATCGGTGCTCATCACGGGCCGCTACGCAACCGAGACGGGCGTATGGCGGAATGGCGAGGGGCTTCGGCAGGACCTGCCGACTTTGGCGACCGAGTTGCGCAAGGCGGGATACACAGCGAATTACATCGGCAAATGGCACATGGCGCCCGGCTCAGAAGCTGAGGGAGGCGGTCCGGGAGCGGTGAGGCCGGAACATCGCGGTGGTTTCGCCGATTTGTGGGAAGCGGCAAATGCACTTGAGCACTCCAGCCATCCGTATGAAGGGACCATCTGGGATCGCGATGGCAATCCGATTACATTCAAGGATGAGTACCGCGTAGATTTCATTACCGGCCGCGCGGAGAAGTTTCTGCGGCAGAAGCAAGAGAAGCCGTTACTGCTGATGATCTCGCAACTGGAGCCGCACCAGCAGAACGATCTGGGGCGCATGGTCGGACCGAAGGGTTCAGCGGAGCGATTTATTGATGCGTTTGTTCCCGGGGACTTGCGCAGCTTTCCCGGCGACTGGCATAAGCAACTGCCGGACTACTACGGCGCGTGCGAAAGCATCGATGCCTCCGTGGGCCGCGTACGCAAGGTTCTGGACGAAGAAGGACTGAGCGAAAACACGATCTTCGTATTCATGAGCGACCATGGCTGCCACTTCATGACGCGCAACCAGGAGTACAAGCGCAGCGCGCATAACAGCAGCTTGCGCGTGCCGCTGCTGATCGAAGGCCCGGGATTTGAGAATGTGCGGCAGATGCAGGAGATGGTCGGGATCATTCACATTGCGCCGACACTGCTGGATGCGGCAGGCGTGCCGGTGCCTGCGTCGATGAAGGGAAGAAGCATTCTACCGTTGCTGCGGGATGCGAAGGCGCGGAGTGAGTGGCCGAACCGCGAGCTGATTCAGATCAGCGAGTCGATGACGGGGCGCGCTATTCGGACAAAGGATTGGACGTATTGCATCGCAGACCCGACGGGCGCTGCGGACAAGCCCACGAGCGCGAACTACCATGAGTACCAACTTTATGATCAACGCAACGATCCGCACGAGCTGGTGAACCTGGCCGGCAGGAAGGAATATCGAGCGACTGCGGATGAGCTGCGAGAGCAACTGAAAGAGTTGATGGCGCAGGCCGGAGAGGCGGAGCCGGAGATTGTGCCGGCGAAGCTGTATCCGTAGATTGCGGACAAATGCCGCGGAACCTGCGACGGAAAGCGCTGAGGGCTTGCCGCCGCCTGAGATTTCCGGCGCACTTAATGCGCTGCGGCTGGGTCCGGAGGGACGGCGTGCGTTGACGTGGGTTCGACGGGATTGAACTGGCGCGCCAGGTCGGGCGTTGATTGCACGTCCGTTGCCGACGGATCGGCCTTTGCAACTTCGACGCCGAAGACGTAGCTCGGCCCGAACATATTGCTGGTGAAGATGACGAGCTTTTTGTCGGGCGAGAAGCGGACGTTGGGCTCCTCGCGATAGTTGTGGTGCGACATGTTCACCAGATGCTCGGCGTGGAAGACGCCGGGTTGCCAGAAATCGGGGCCGTTGAGGGTGTCCGCGGTGACCGTCATCATTTGCGGATGAAGAAGTTCGATCCACTCGCCGTTCTTGGCGCGCGCCACCTGTCCCGGATCGCCGCCATCATCGCAGAAAATGTCGAGATCCTTGGTCAGATTAAAGTGAATGCCCCACTCGTCACGCTCCATGTGAAACGCGGTGCGCTTGCCGGTCTTGAGGTCGTAGCTGGCCAGATAAAAGACCTCGCCCCTGGGGTACTGCCAGTCGTACCAGATGGTTTCGCCGTCGAGTCCCCAAAATTCGTGGCCCGCAATCTCATTTGCCATGGTGCGCTTGTGCACGAGCGTGTTGTGCGTGCCGTCAGTGTGGATCATCCAGATGCGATCGACCTTGTGCCATGGGCCTTCGTGGCAGTACATCAGGAGCTCGGGATCGGCGGGCGAAAAGAGCAGGTGGTTGACCCAGTCAGTCGAATGCAGCAAGACTTTAATGTCGCCGGGCTTCTCGCCATTGGGGCCGGGCTCAAGACGGATGGTGAAAAGCTGCAGCGGCAGGTGCGCGGCCAGACGCCGCTCCATCATCAGGCCCTTGTCGGGCGGCTGGTAGTGCGGCCCCTGCTCCGGGCTGGCTACGCGATTGTCGCCGCCGCCCGTAGATGCCTGCGGCCGCGCGGGCGCGTTCTGACCGTATTGCTGGTCGGGCCTGTTGCTTTCATCGAATGTGCCGGCGGCGAGGGTTTCGTCGGCGTTGATGCAGACGATCATGTGCCGCTCCGGCAGGTCGATGAGCTTGCGGATGGCGCCGGAATACACGTCGGCCTTGTAGACGGAGGTGACGCTGGTCTTGGGATCCGTCTGGGTGTAGAAGACGCTGTTGGTCTTGAATCCGGCTACAAGTGCGTGGACACCAAAGCGGAAAAAGCCGCCCGGCCCTGGCGGGGCATCGGCGGGGCGCGGCGGATTGGGAACCAGCAGGCGCGTCTTCTCGGTTTCCATGTCCATGGCGTGGATGCCGTCGGGCGCGGTGTAGATCATGGTCTTGCGGTCGGGGGTGTAGCCATTCACGTTGAAGTAAAAACCGCCGGAATTGGGCTCATCGGTGAGCCGCCAGACGCGATGGCCCGTGTCCTTATCGACCCAGGTTTTCGGCGGGGCGGTCTGCGCAGTTTGGGCGGCGATGGGAACGGCTGGTGCGAGGGCCAGACAAGCAAGGGCAGGGAGAAGTCTGCGCAGCATGGAGAGGAACTCCTTTGACTGGGAATGGACGCTGCGCGCGGCAGACTTTTGGATGAGATCTTCATCCAGCTGCGGCGCGCCAGAGATTTATACACCCTGGAGGTTGCAGTTGGGAATAATTTATCCACTGAATTTTGCGGCGCGGAGACACAGACCCGCAAGGCGGCCCTATGATGCGATTTGGGCGGCTGCCGGAACTTCTGTTAGAGGGTTCTAGTAGCTCAGCTCCAGCACATTTACCGAATACGGCGCAAAGGTCTCAGTGAATTTGGGGCCGGCGATGGGCACTTTGCGCGATTCTGGGACGACAGCATTCGGATGCGTGATGCTGTTGGTCGCGTTGGGGGTTTTGCCGCTCATGGTGGTGAGCGTGGCTTGCGGCGCCAGTTTGGTGACGCCGGTGAGGGCGATGGCCAGTGGCTGCACAGTCGAGGTTGCGTTGACCACTTTCACGAAGAGCTTGTGCTTCTTGTTGTCGCGAGTGACGGATGCATAGACGCGCGCGGGCGCATGGTCGAGCGTGCTCGAGACCACTTCAGTTCCGAGATGCGTGGAGAACATGACCTGCGTCCAGTAGCTGGGAGAGCCGTAGCTCGTGAGCGCGTCGTAGCCGATGAGATCGGGAGCCCACTGCATGCCGCCCGGATTCACGTTGACGAAAAGCGGCGCGTAGCTGGACATGATAATCAAATCGCTGTTGCGTTCGAGACCGGTGAGCCAGGCGGCATCGGCAAGCGCGGCTTCGAGGTTTGGCGTGGGGTCGCCTTCGCGCGTGGCCCATTCACCGACGAAGATCTTCGGGCCTTTGCGGTCATACGCGTCGTAGTGGTGTGCCTGTGAGAAAGATTCCCCGGCCGACATGTAGAAGTGCTCGTCAAGCACATCGGGCGTGACGCTTTTTACGGGCGTGGTGGCGATGATCTGCAGATTGGGGTAGCGCTGCCTGATGGCGTTGTAGAACTGCGCGAAGCGGCCGTCGTACGAATGCGAGCGGTCGAACTGGTCTTCGTTGCCCACTTCGATGTAATGCAGGGGGAATGGGGCCGGGTGGCCGTCTTTGATGCGCTCAGCGCCCCACTTGGTGTCGGCGCCGCCGGAGACGTATTCAATTTCGTCGAGCGCGTCCTGCACGTAGGGCTCGAGTGCGGGGCCGGGATCGACGTGGTCCTGCGCGAGAGAGTAGCCGGCATAGACCGCGAGCACCGGCTCCATCTTCAGGTCTTCGCACCACTGCAAAAACTCCAGCAGGCCCATGCCGTCGGAAGAACGATAGCGCCAGGGGCTCTGGTGCGTGGGGCGATCAGTCCACGCGCCGATGGTCTTCTTCCAGTCGAAGCGGTCGGCGATGTGGTCGCCCTCAAGATAATTGCCGCCGGGAAGGCGCAGGAATTTGGGCTGCATGGCAGCCAGCTTTTCCATGATGTCGCTGCGGTCGCCGCCGGGCCGTGCGTGATACGTGGGCGGAAAGAGCGAGATCAGATTGAACCACACCGTGGCAGGTTGCGCGATGGTGAGGATGAGATGGTTATTCGATGAAACCGGCACGTCGCCAGTTTTGAGCGTGTACGTGTATTGCTTCCAGTCGCTGGTCAGGCCTGTGACTTTGGCCGAGGCCGCGATGATGCCGGTCTGATCATTTTGCAAACTCACGGTAACAGGGATTCCTGGCGTGTCGGTCCTGGCGTAGAACGATCCCGTGTACACACTATGCGGACGCACGGGGATGCCCCAATAGCCATCGTTCTCAACGCCGGCGGGCGAGTCCGGAGTTGCTGCGGAGACGGTGACGCGGAGGCTGCGCGTGAGCGTGGCGCTGGGGCCAGTTGTCTCATCGGACGACACATTCACTACCGCGTTGCCGCGCGCCACCATGGGCCAATGGGAGAGAGAGCCGAAGCCTCGGCCGATGGTGCGATCGCGCACCAACTCACCGTAGATGCCGCCGTCGTAGGAGTAGTTGATCTCCTCGGTCATAAGGCCGTAAAGAGTGGGGCTCACGGTCGCGGTGGGGTGGCCGGCCTGAATGATGAACGAGGGCGCCTGTGCGGGCAAGGTGAAGGGAAACACGAGTGCGGCGAAGATTGCGACGACTGTAGAGGTCTTGATCATGACCCCGCCATCGTACTGCGGAGGCAGATGTGTTGACAATCTGGAAAACGCTTACTTGCTCTTAATCTGCCGCTCGCTCGATGGCGAGCGTGATTGCGTCGCGGACGGCGTCGGGCAAGGCGGGCATTGCGCCGGATTGCGAAGCCATCCAGCCGCCCCAGCGGTTTCCGGCTTCGTTGAGCGTGGCCAGGCTGGCTCCGCGCAGCAGGTAGTGGGTCATGGCCGCCGTGAATGCGTCCCCAGCGCCGATGCCGTCTGCGACCTTAACGGGAAACCCGGGATGCTCGTTCCACTCGTCGCGCGAGACCAGGAGGCTACCGCGGCTACCGCGCGTGGCCGCAACCAGTTGCAAGGAAGGGAACTCGGCGAGCAGGCGCTCGGCTGCTGCACGCAAATATTCCGAGGTCGATAAGGTCTCGCCCGGGACAAGCGCTTCTGCGGCGGCCAGGCCCATTAGATCCAGAACGAGCGGCGCCTCAGCGTCGTTCATCTTGACCACGGTGGCCAGTTCCAGCGACTCGCGCACGATCTCAGCGGAGTAGAAGGGCTCGCGCAAGTTCACGTCGAAGACGCGAATGCAGGTGGAGGAGGATTCCGATGCGAGCGTTTGGATGGTAAGCCGTGCCTGATCGCTGCGCTGCGCGAGCGATCCGAAGCAGATGGCGTCGGCGCGCTCAACGAGTTGCACCCACTTGTCCGAGAGGTCAAGAAAGTCCCACGCCGCCGGCTCGTGAATGGTGTAGTGCGGCTCAGCGCCTTCGAGACTCACGGTGACGCGGCCGGTTTCGTTTAGCGGATCCACTTGAATGAAGCTGGTGTCCACGGGCATAGGTTCAAGGCGCTCGATAGCCCGGCGGCCCAGGTCGTCACGGCCAATGCGGCTCAGGATTGCGGCATGATTGCCGAGCCTGCCCGCCATCACAGCGAAGTTGGCCGGCGCTCCGCCCAGCCGCATGCCTTCGGGCACAAAGTCCCACAGCAGTTCGCCGATTCCCAGGATCAGATGCGATTCTGTCACGCGGTCTCCAAAAGGCAGCCAATAGCCAATAGGACGCGGGCCCGCGGAAATCGCCACGCTTCTTCCACTCCCTATTGGCTACTCCCTAGTCCCTTGTCTCCAGTTCCTTTTTTCCCGCCCACCTGTAAATCGAGCAGTCTTCCCAACCTGGTGCTGCGTATTCGCCGCCGGGCTGCTGCGTGAGAATGTTGCGATCGGTCACGGCATCGGCGTGCGAGCGGCGAATCTGGCCGCGGAAGAGGCGCTCAAATCCAGGTTCACAAGCGAGCACGTTCTTCTGCTCGTCATTGACGTACAGAATATCCACTTGACCGGCGTGCGCGGCAGATTTTTGTTTCCACGCCTGCAGCAGCCGCCGCAGCACAGGCGCGGCAAAAGGGTTAAAAAGAAAAACCAGGCACGGACCGGGCGGAAGCGGGAAGTCGACAGCGTCGCAGCAGTGCATGCGCATGGTCACGCGGGTGCGGCCGGCGGCACGCCACAGTGCGAGATTTCTGCGCGCGATGCGCGCCAGCGTAGGGTGGAGTTCGACGCCAACGACGGCGCGAAAGGGATATGCAGCGGCCAGCAATAGCGCGCGGCCCATTCCCGCGCCCAGATCTATAAAAGTGTAGGCATCGATGGGTGCGAGGGGCCGGCATCGCCGCCAACGCACCAGAATCGCTTGAAAGACCGAAGGCGCAACCGCGTAGTAGGCCGTCACGTGGCGATCGTGCCGATGCCCGGCGTGGAGATTGCGGCCGGCGATGAGCCCGCTGGTGCGCACGCCAAATTCCAGGTCGAAGGGGTGACGAATCAGCCCATCTTTCACCGCCAAACCCGGCAAAAGCCGCGGCTTTGCGTTCTGTCGTTTAGCCTTGCCTGGCGCGCCAACGCTCACGCTTGAACCTTAGCACAATGAGAAGGGAGCGCGTCGCTGCCATGGGTCGCACAGCGAGTAATCGCGATGAATGAAGAGCGCATAAAGGCCGGAGATTTCCACGGAACCGCGCAGAATTGGAGCTGGATTTGTTCTTGACTCGGCCAGCACGGTTCTGCAAAACTGCGGTCGCACTTTGGCATACGCACGATGCGGCACAGCCTCGGCGCGGATGGCGCTGCAGGGTCCGGAATCCCCTAAACTTTTTTCACATTAACCAGGAGGAAGCATGAAGAAATACTTCGCGGAACTTGTGGGCACCTTTATTCTGGTGCTCTTTGGCTGTGGAACCGCGGTCATTGCGGGCAGCACGGTTGGGATTGTGGGCATAGCGCTCGCTTTCGGTCTGGCGCTCATCGGCGCAGCCTACGGGATCGGACCCATCTCCGGTTGCCACATCAATCCCGCGGTAAGCCTGGGTGTATGGCTGGCCCGACGGATGAGCTTCAAGGACATGATCGGCTACTGGGTTGCGCAATGCGTGGGCGCGATTCTTGCGGCCTGGGTGCTGTTGGTGATTGCCGTCGGCACTGCTGGGTATAACCTCGCGGCCAACGGGTTGGGGCAAGACGGTTGGGGGCCCGGCTACCAGGGCGGATACAACTCCGCATCGGCCATGCTCTTTGAATTTTTCGCGACCATGATTTTCGTGATTGTGGTTCTGGGCTCAACGCAGAAAAGCGCGCCCGCGGGTTTTGCCGGGTTGGCGATCGGCATTACGCTGGTCGCAATTCATCTTTTCGGCATCCACATCACGGGCGTGAGCGTGAATCCGGCGCGCAGCCTGGGGCCGGCGCTGTTTGCCGGTAGCCACGCGCTTAGCCAATTGTGGTTGTTCCTATTGTTTCCCAGCGCAGGCGGCGCGGCGGCAGGGCTGCTCTTCCGCACTAAGCTGCTGGCTGCCGACTAACAATGCCAGCCGAAAAAAATCGGGGAGCAGCCTTGTATGGGTTGCTCCCCGATGTTGTTTGTGATGCTGAAGGACGACTGATCACTCTGCCTGCGCCGTCTCGAGCTCGGCAATGTAGTCAACCACTGCCTCGCTCCAGCCGTCGATATGGTTCCATGCGCCGTAGCCAACACCGTTACGGCTGGAGGCCACGTTGATCACGTAGCCCTTGCCGCGCGGCGCAGGCACGCTGTCGTGGGACTGCTCGTCGGTGATTACGATGAGCCGGTCGTAGCCACTTTGGCTCTCCGTCTCAACGTGGGTCAAAGCGTGGCCGAGGTTCGTGCCCGAGTGCGGCTGGCTCGCTTCGAGCGCGTCGCGCAAAGCCATACCGCGCCGAGGCGCCACCAGCTTTGCGTGATCAGAGAAGGTGTAGATCGTTGCCTTCTCCGCGATCTCGCGCAGCAAGATGGCTAGTCCGTAGGCAGCATCGGTACGCCGCATCTCCGAACGGCTGGAGAGCGGCGCCTCCATTGAGCCGGAGACATCGACCAGCAGCACGGTGTGTCCGGGCAAGCGCGCGGTGCGGCCCTCGAGGGCGCGGAACATAGCGAACTCAAGCGGCTGCTCCCACTGGGGCGCGTTGCGCGCGGCAGCGAGAAAGCGGAAGGGCAGAACCCGATCCGTCTTCATGGCTGCGAGTGCAGCAAGCACCAGATCCTCGTTCACGCCTGCCTGACGCAAGTTGCGCAGATTGCGCAAGAGAGCCAGGGCTCCGAGCTTGCGGTCGGTGAGCAGGCGCTCCCACACGTCGCGCTTGGCAACTTCGCGATCGCCCTCGGCGCTGTCGCCGCGTCCGGCAGCCGAGAGAGCAACCTCCCAGGTGTCGGGCGTGGCCAGCTGGTTATCGACCAGCCGCTTCCACAGCGCGGCCTGCGCCTCATCTACGGGACGCGCATGGCAAAGGAACAGCACGTCGCGCAAACGGACAGCGCCCGCGCGGTCGTACTTGGCCAGCGCGTACTCGTCGAACTTGCCGAACGCAGCCGCCAGTCCCTTCTTCACCTGCGCCGAGAGGGGCTGGCGGCCCATCGCCCAGTAGATGGCGACAAACTCACTCAACTCGTCGGCGCGCTG
>Ga0181525_10004327_pt1 | contig 10945 bp, 8 predicted proteins | sample PEATcosm2014_Bin_48_FD_121100 | JGI IMG/M metagenome (GOLD analysis project Ga0181525, IMG submission 121100) | Peatland microbial communities from MTU Mesocosm Facility, Houghton, MI, USA - PEATcosm2014_Bin06_10_metaG | ecosystem: Environmental > Terrestrial > Soil > Wetlands > Peat | place... | reverse complement strand
GCTGGGAGTCGACTTCGACGAAATCGGCGAGAACACCTAGTGGACGCAGTCCCTGGGCTTCGCGGTGTTCGAGGGCCGAGAAGAGCCGCTTCACGGTCTCGGTGGTATAGCTGCGGTGCGAGAGCACCTCACTGAGCGAATCGCGCCGCGCCTTGATGCGCGAGTATTCGCTGCGCTGGCGCTCGACGACATGGCGCGTTTCCTGCAGTGCAGTGCGCTGCGACTGCAGATCGAGCTCGGCCGCTTTCCGCCGATCGCTGACCACAGCTAACTCAGACTGCCGGCCGGCCAGGCGTTCCGCAAGCTCGCCGCGCAGGGCGGCAATTCGCGCAAGATCGGCTTCGGCCTGTTCGGCGCCTTCACGGGCGCGTTTGGAATCGCGCTCGGACGAGGCCAGTTGGGCTTCCGCCTGGGTGATGCGATTCTTCAAGCCGGAAGCCTCGTTGAGCAGGCGCAGCACCTGCTGGCGGCTGGTCTCCAACGCGCGCTCCTGCTCCGAAAGACCCGCCTGCGCTTGCTGCCTTTCCGCGGCCTTGGCTTCGAGTAATTCCTGCGCGGTTTGCCGCTCTTCGACAAGAACGACCAGATCCGCGTTCTGTTTGTCGCGTTCGGCTGCTCCCTGCTGCTGTTGAACCTTGAGCTGGCTGGATTCGAGTTCGCTCTTGGCGAGCAGGTCGCCAGTGTGTTGAATCTGCCGGATCTGATACTCCAGCCTGCCGCGGGTGCGTTCCGCCTCCAACTGCAAGTCGGCGAGCTTTTGACGGGCTTCGGTTAATTGCTTCTCAACCGCATAGGAAGCTTCCAACGCGCTCGACTGCTCCAGTTCCTTTTCGGCCACGCTTTCATGCACGGCCTTGAGCTCACTCGTGGCCAGGTTGAGTTCGATGGCGGTTTGCGCGGTCTGCCGCTCGAGCAGCTTGAACTTCGCCGCGACAACCTGCCGAAGGTACGATGCTTCCTCGGTTTTCAGTTCGGAATAGCGGCGCGTCTTCGAGGCCTGGCGCTTCAGGGAGTTCACCTGGCGAGTCACTTCCTCGAGAATGTCGAACACTCGCGCCAGATTCTGTTTGGCGCTCTCAAGCCGCGCTTCCGCCAGGCGCTTTCGCGTCTTGAACTTGGTGATGCCGGCCGCTTCCTCAATTACTGAGCGGCGGTCCTGGGGCTTATTACTGAGGATCTGCCCAATGCGGCCTTGCTCGATGATGGCGTAACTCTCCGGGCCCAAGCCGGTGCCGAGGAACAAATCCTGAATGTCGCGAAGGCGCGCCAGCTTGCCGCCGATCAGGTATTCGCTTTCCCCCGATCGGTAGAGACGTCGCGTGATGGTGATCTCACCGGTACGCTCAGCGGCCTTGGCCGCATTCGATTTCGGCAGCAGGGAACCGTTGGCTTGAGATTCGGCTGGATGGGCGTGACCGTTGGTGGTGGAAGCGGGCCACTCCGCCGAGACTGCCTCCGACGCGGCGAGCTCGGAAACCGGGTCGACCTTATGTTGATGCGCCCGCAAAATCTTCTCGTCAGGCACCAAGGTCATCGTTACGGAAGCCATGCCGAGGGCTTTGCGGTCGCGAGTGCCGGCGAAGATTACATCTTCCATGCGGGCGCCACGCAGCAACTTAGCCGACTGTTCACCCAGGACCCAACTGATGGCATCGCTGAGGTTTGACTTTCCGCAGCCGTTCGGACCGACTACGGCAGCGATACCACTGCCGCTGAATTTCATTTCAGTGCGGTCGTAGAAGGATTTGAAACCGTGAATTTCGACGCGCTTAAGCTTCAGCAACGGGATGGACCCCTACAGTGGAAATATCTCGGGGGTGCTTTCATGGTAAACCGGAGTGGAGTCAAAGTAAAGCACCGAGGCGGCATATTTAGGGCACATGAGGCGGCACACTACAACCGGTAGTACCGTGTTACAACTTGCTCAGGCTTCAACCTGCCAGGCGCAGCTTCCCCGTCTTCTTGTATGTAGCGGAAGATATTCATTCTTCTCATCTTTTCGCATTTTGGCGGCGAGAAAGCTCGCGCCTTAATGAAGCCCATTATCTCGATTCTCGATGCGGCCGGAAGGCCAGATGCGATTCCGTACTGGCGCGAGAATTTGCTGGATATGCTTGAGCATTTCCGGATTGTTCGGGTGGTCGAGAGCGGCCAGGTTTTCTTTGACCTGGTCTTCGGTGGCCATGCCGACGAGGGTGGTGGCAACCGGAGAGGAATCGAGGCAATAGCGCAAAGCAAATCGGGCGGGCGGAATGGAGCTGCTCTGCAAAAAGTTGACTGCGGTCCTTGCGGCTGCGAGGACTTCGGGAGCAGCGGGGTGCCACGAGGGCGGCCCTTGCGGGGTCCAGATGCCCATGTGGAGGGGTGAAGCATTGATCAGGCCAATGCCGTGCTCGGCGGCAAATGGCCGCAGACGAGTATCGAGATCGCCGACCAGAAGGTTGGACCGGCAGTAGGAGAGGATGGTGGAAACGGGCGCCGCGGATGCGATTCTGGCCAGGACGCCTAGCGAGTAGCCGGTGATTCCAATGAAGCGCGCCTTTCCCTGACGGCGAATTTCCTCGAGCGCGGGCAGGGTCTCATTGACGATCTGGGTAACATCGCCGAATTCAACATCGTGCACGTGCAACAGGTCGACGTAGTCCGATTTCAGGCGCCGCAAGGATTCTTCTGTGCTTCGGAAAACGCGGCTGGCGGAAAAGTCGAATTGATCGATGTCGTAGCGGCCGCATTTAGTCGCCAGTATCACCTGGCTGCGTTTTCCTTCGAGGGCTTGGCCGAGGCGTTCTTCGGCGAGGGTGCGGCCATAGTAAGGAGCGACGTCAAAGAAGTTGATGCCGGAAGCGATGGCGGCGTGGACTGCGCGTTCGCCGGCGGAGGGGTCGGCTTCGCCGAATTCGTTTCCAAGCGGAGATGCGCCAAAGCCGATGACGGATACCGCCAGTCCGGTGCGGCCCAAGGTTCTGTAGCGCATTCTAGACACAAACGCCCCTTCAATTTTAGTTGAGCACCGAGCGCGCAATCTACCTCACGGCTGGGATATGGGGCCCGGCTGGTATACAGTAGCGGAGATATGGTGCAACGTGGCATTCTCAATCCGGCTATCAACTCGTTGCTCTGCCGGGTGCGGCACACGAATTTATTGGTGATTTCCGACCGGGGTTTCCCGTTTTTTCCGGATATCGAGACAATCGATATCACGCTGGTCGACGGTATACCGACGGTGCTCGAGGTATTACGAGCATTAAAGCAGAACTTCAGCATTGGACGGGCCTATATGGCCTTGGAGTTTCGCACGGCGAACAGCCCGGATGTGGTCGAATCGTTCACCGCCGCTCTGGCACCCGTCGAACCCGATTTCGAACCGCACATTCAGCTTAAGCAGCGAGTACCCCGCGCGATCGGACTGATTCGCACGGCGGATACGATTCAATACGCAAACTTGATTTTGGAATCGGCGTGACTGAGGTATGGAATCGGGTGAGAAGGCGGGGCAGGAGGATCGAGATGGCGTGGTTTTTACGAAACGAACTGGCAAAAAGGCGAAGAGAAGGCGTTTTTTGCGAAACGAAGTGTCCATGCCGTGGCCGGCGCTCCTCCGGGACGAGAGGTACGGAACTCGGGTCAGCACGGAAAACGCTCCCTCATGGTCGCGTCTCGGCTCGCGGTTATGGCGACGCCGGAGGTTCTGTCGGGTGGGGCGAGCGGGACCCCCCTCGCGCTTTGGAGGACGGCATGGGCCGTGAAAAGATTGGTGGGACAGCGGTGACTTATGGAGATTTCTCTGGCTGGCAAGGTCGCGGTAGTCACCGGCGCTTATTCCGGAATCGGGCTCGCCATTACGCGCGCTTATCTGGGTTGCGGCGCTGCGGGGGTCATCGCTGTTGATCGCAAAAAGGACTTTCCGGAAGAGTTGAAGGAAGCTCAGAAACTCTATCCGGGTAGGCTTCACAGGGTCTGCGGCGACGTGGCCGAAGAACAAACGGCTATCGAATTCACGCAAGCTGCCTTGCACCACTTCGGCCGGCTTGATGTTTTGGTGAGCAATGCTGCCGTGAGTGTTGTAAAGGCTCTCCATCTGCATTCTCCCGAGGAGTGGGATTCGGTGATGAACGTGAACGTGAAGAGCCTGTATTGGTCGGCCCGGCACGTGATTCCGGTGATGATGAAGCAGGGGCGAGGATTGATTCTGATCACGGGATCAATTTCCGGTGTAGCGGGCATTCCTACGCAGGGAGCATATGGCCCTTCGAAGGGTGCGATTCACCAGATGACTCGACAAATGGCCATCGAATACGCGCCTCACGGAATCCGCGTGAACGCAGTTGCGTGCGGAACGGTGGATACGCCATTAGTGAAGCAGGCAGCCGAGGATTCGGGCGATCCTGAAGCTTTTTGGAAGATGCTGCGTGACGGCCATCCGATCGGACGGATTGCGAATCCGGAAGAGGTAGCCGGCTTTTTCTCCTATTTGGCCTCTGACCTCGCCACGTTCTTTACCGGAGCAGTGCTCATGTTGGACGGCGGCTACACGGCACAGTAGGGCGCGGGTGACGAATGCGCCTCCGAGGCGAGGCAAGACGGGAGCATCCAGATGGAACGAAGACAGTTTCTCAAGAACGCGGTAATCGCAGGCGCGGCGGCGGTTTGCGGCCCGCGGGTGTGGGGCAAATCTTCGGATGCCCACATCGAGATTCTGGTGGGCGAGCCGATCGGCGAGATTTCGCCCAATATCTACGGACAGTTTACAGAACATATCGGAGGCGTCATTTATGACGGCGTTTGGGTGGGGCAAAATTCCAAGATCCCCAACCTGTATGGAATCCGGACTGAGCTCGTAGAGAGAATGAAGCAGATTCATGTGCCAGTTATTCGCTGGCCGGGAGGCTGTTTTGCCGACAGCTACGACTGGAAGGACGGCGTTGGCCCGACTTCGAAGCGTCCCCGGCGCACGAATTTCTGGGAAGTCGATCCCGATGCGGCCAGACTGCATGAGAAGGGTCCGCAGGTCTTCGAATCCAACGAATTCGGCACCAATGAGTTCGTGAGGTTCTGCCGGCTAACTGGAGCGCAACCGTACCTGGCAGCGAACCTTCGCAGTCTTTCTCCACTTGAGTTTGACCATTGGGTGGAATACTGCAACTCTCCTGCGGGAAGCACCGCGCTGGCCGAGGTGCGCGCAGCCGCGGGCTTTGCGGAACCTTTCCAAGTGCGCTATTGGGGCGTTGGCAATGAAAGCTGGGGTTGCGGAGGGAACTTCACTCCGGAACAGTATGCGTCCGAGTTCAGGCGCTTCACGAGCTGGATTCCGCGTTACGGCGTGGAATTGGAACTGATTGGCTCGGGCCCGAGTGACAACGACATCGATTGGACGCACCGCTTCTTCGAGCAGCTCTACTCGAGTCCCGCTTACGACAACCGCAGCTTCACTGGCTGGTCGGTACACCATTATTCCTGGAACGTCGGCCGCGGCAAAACGAACGACTGGAATCGGAGTAAGGGCGATGCGCTTCAGTTCGATGCTGTCGATTGGTACGAAATGCTAAGGGAAGCGAACCGCATGGAGCAGATTGTTCACGATCAATGGGCTGCCATGGGGCAATACGACGTCGATCACCGGATCAAGCTGGTAGTGGATGAGTATGGGCCCTGGCATCGGGAGGGGACCGAACTCGACCCGAGTCACATCTTCGGCCAGCAGATTACCATCCGGGACGCATTGGTTACGGCGCTTACGCTCGATACGTTCAATCGCAATGCGGAGAAGGTAGGCATGGCGATGTGCGCGCAATTAGTCAACAACTTGAATGCTCTGTTCCTCGCGCACGAGGACCGGTTCTTGGCGACGCCCAACTTTCACGTCTTTGCGATGTATGCCGCGCACCAAGGTGCACAAGCCGTTCGCGTCGAGTTTTCGGCACCTGAAGTTCAATATCAACGGGACGGTAAGCAGGCGCGGTTTTGGGGTCTCAACGGTTCGGCATCAAGGAAGGGGAATGTCTTGACGCTGACTGTGGTGAATCCCGATCTTTCGAAGGCAATCGAGACGGAAATTGCTATTCGCGGCGCTTCGATCACGCAAGCAACGGGTATCGTTCTGGCGGCTCAGGATATGCATGCTCACAACACCTTCGATCAGCCGGACGCCGTGAAGCCCTCGCCGCTCGCGGCTGCGGTGAACGGCGATCGGGTGAATGTCAGTACCCCTGCGGCATCGGTGATCAAACTGGAAGTTTCTCTGGGGTAGCGCTCCTGAGAAGGCTGTGTTGTGACGTCCAGGCCTGGCGAGTTTGGCCGGCAGGGACAGTCCGATGGCGGGGGTTCAAGAACGGCCAATCCATTCGAGTTCAAGGTTCGGAATTGAGCGAAGCTCGGGATCTCCTGTCACCAGAGGGCACCGATATTTGCGCGCCAGCGCCGCGGCGAAGGCATCGGCATACGCAATCGGGTGAAGTCCCTTCAAGAGCGCAGCCTCCCAGATCTCATTTGCTGTCGGTACTTCGATTGTGGCCGGGAGCGTTCGCGACGATTCGCGCCACGACTCGGCGAGCTTCTCGCTGTGGTGCTTGCGGAGGAAATAATAGACTTCGCCAGCATTGATGGCGCTCATGAGCAGCCGCGTAGCTCCCGCTTCAGACTCAGCGAGGAGGTTTGCGACTACATCGGTCGCAGGCTGTCGGCCGCTGATCCATTCCAGGATGGCCCAGGAATCAAGTACGCGAGTCTTCACGCTGGCGCTCTTCCTGCTTGAAAGCTGCAAATTCTCTCATCAAGTCGCCACCGGCTCCTTGGAGGCTCCTCCAGGCCGCGCCCTTCGAAAGGACGATTTCCTGCCCGCGGACCTCCAGCGTCAGCCTGGAACCCTCCGTGAGGTTGAGGGCTTCCCGGATCTGCTTAGGGATTGCGATTTGCCCCTTTGAGGAAACTGTAACCTGCTCCATATGCTTATCTTACCATGGGTAAGTCAGTCTTTGGGCTCCCGACACCGTGATGCCCTTTTTTCCCAACTACCAGCGCAACAACGTCAGCTTGCATCAACTACTTGGTATCCACAGCGGACTGTCCCGGAGCCCCCCCGGAGCCCCCCGGAGCCCCCCCGGAGCCCCCCCAGACCGCTCCCACAAACTCTTAGTTCGCGACGGCTGGCCGGACTATAAGTTAGTCGGAGTCCGGTACCGGCCGGGACAAGCGTCGGCATGAGTGCCGACGCGGCACGCAGGAGTGCGCGCGCCACGGTGAAATTGCATGGCGTGAGGGACTCTAGGCCTCTTGTCCTCTCACCTGGTTTTGCGGTACCGTAGCAAAGAAAAGGCGAATAAATGAATTTGACGTTGGGATGGGGAGACTCGCCGACGAACGCTGCCGTGGTGCCTTCGGGTGGGGTGGAAAAGGCCGTTGCGCGTTTCGAGGAGTGGATGCGGGACGATGGTTCGCCGGTCCGGGCCATTCGGCGGCAGCCGGCACGTGCGGCTCAGTTTGCTCCTATGCCGGAGAGGATTTCGCCCACGCTGGCGGATGCGTTGCGCGCGCGTGGTATCGAGCAACTCTACACACATCAGGCCGCATCGGTTGCGGCTGCGCTCGAGCGCCGCAACGTCGTGGTGGTGACGCCGACGGCTAGCGGCAAGACTCTTTGCTATAACGTGCCCGTTCTTCAAACGCTGCTGGACGACCCTTCAGCGCGGGCCTTTTATCTTTTTCCGACCAAGGCGCTGGCAGAAGACCAGCGCCATGAGTTGGACGCATTGCTCGAGAAGATGCCGAAGGGCTTCGCGTGCCACACCTACGACGGCGATACGCCTCAGGACGCCCGGCGAGCCATTCGCGAACGCGCCAATATCGTGCTCACTAATCCGGACATGCTGCACACGGGCATCCTGCCGCACCACACGAAATGGGCGAAATGTTTCGAGAACCTGCGCTACTTCGTGATCGATGAACTCCACTATTATCGCGGCGTCTATGGCAGTCATCTGGCCAATATCATCCGCCGGGTGATGCGCATCTGCCGCTTCTACGGGTCTTCGCCCACATTCATCTGCTCTTCGGCCACGATCGCCAATCCGAAGGAACTGGCCGAGGCGATCACCGGGCAGCCGTTCTCACTGGTCGATGACAACGGCGCGCCGAGCGGCGAGAAACACGTGGTGTTCTACAATCCGCCGGTGGTGAACCGGCAGTTGGGGATCCGCCGGAGTTATCTGCACGAAACCCGGCGTCTTGCGCTCGAGTTCATCCGCCAGCGCCATCAGACGCTGGTGTTCACGAACAACCGTCTGGCTGCCGAGGTTCTGCTGACTTACCTGAAGGACGCTTGCGCGCAGTTGCCGTTCTCGCAGGAAGCGATCCGAGGCTACCGTGGCGGCTACCTGCCCAAGGAACGGAGAGAAGTGGAAAAGGGCTTGCGCGATGGAGAGCTGCGCGCGGTGGTGGCGACCAATGCGCTCGAGCTGGGCGTGGATATTGGCGCGCTCGATGCCGTTGTGATGGCTGGATACCCGGGCTCGATTGCTTCAACCTGGCAGCGCGCGGGCCGTGCGGGCCGGCGCCAGACGTCGTCGATCGCCGTAATGGTCGCCTCCAGCGCGCCGCTTGATCAATACATCGTCGAACATCCGGATTACTTCTTTGGCCGAGCTCCGGAAGAGGCCCATATCAATGCGAGCAACCTCGAAATTCTGCTGAATCATTTGAAGTGCGCCGCCTTTGAGCTCCCCATTCGGGAGGGCGAGCTGTTCGGACCGCATCCCAGCGCGCCCTTGTGCGAATTCCTCGAGAATGACTTGCATCTGCTGCACAAATCGGGAAGCGCGTGGCATTGGGTGAACGACAGCTATCCGGCCGATGCTGTGAGCCTGAGGGCAATCACCAGCGACAACTTCGTGATTGTGGATGTGACGGGCGACCACAAGATCATCGGCGAGGTGGATTTCCCCACGGCGCTCACCACGCTCCACGAAAAGGCCATCTATCTGCACGATTCGAGGCAGTATCAGGTGGAGAAGCTGGATTACGATGGCCGCAAGGCGTTTGTGCGGCGCGTCGACAGCGACTACTTCACCGACGCCAATGTTTACACACAGGTGAAGGAAATCGCGTGTTTCGAATCGAGCGAAATCGCCGCCGGACCGGTTCGCGCCGCGCACGGGGAAGTCCGAGTCAAGCGGCAGGTGGTGGGCTTCAAGAAGATTAAGTTCTACACGCTCGAGAACGTGGGCGCCGGGCAACTGTCACTGCCGGAGCAGGAGATGCACACCACAGCGTTCTGGCTGCACTTTCCGGCGGCATTTCTCGCGCGGTTCTCGGATCTGTCGCCGGTTGCCGTTCAGGGCGCGCTGGTGGCGGTGGGCAATCTGCTCTCGACCGTTGGGGCGCTGCTTCTGATGTGTGATGTACGCGATTTGGGCGTGGCTCTGACAGAAGATATTACCAACGGCATGCTCACTTATGAGCCGGACTTGTTCCTCTACGATAGCTACCCCGGCGGCATTGGCCAGAGCCAGCCGCTCTTCGAGCATCGCGCACGCTTGATTGCGCAGTCGTTGGAACTGGCTGCCGGATGCCCCTGCGAAGCGGGATGCCCGAGTTGTGTGGGGCCAATGGGTGAAGTGGGCGAGGACGGAAAGGCTGGGGCGATACGGATTCTGCGGGCGCTTGCGGAGGCGGAAAGACCACTCCCTTGCGCTTAGCGAATTCTGGTCGCGGCTCGCAGCGAGGTATTCGGATCGTCTGGAGCGCGACATGTGTCGAGACGAGTCTCGACACGGCAGGCACGAGTGCCCGCGCCACAGAACGCTGCGGCCATGACTCGGCCCTCAGGGTTCGTAGTATCCGCTTCTTACCGATACGCGCCAGGTGGGGTTTGGCGTCGCCACTTGAATGCGATGAAACTGGCGCGGCTGGCTGGGTATACCGGTTGGATAGAAACCTAGATAATATTGCGTGCGTAACTCGTGCAGTATGTCGCTGAAGGCAGCGTCTAACTTGTCAAATCCGGCGGGATAGAACATGCGGCCGCCGGTTCCGCTGCTAATCGTCTCGAGCGCGTGCTCGCCGCCGAGGTTACGCCCGGCGTCGCCCTCTATCGGGACAACCACGATGGGATAGAGAACGGCATCCGCCTTTTGCGCCGCGCGCTGCGCATCGGCGAACCGCTTGATACTCACCGTGTCGCCACCGTCGGACACCACCACCATTACGTGCCGGCCCTCACGCTGGCCAAGCTCCGAGCCCACCAGATAGATTGCGTCATAAAGTGAAGTCCCGCCGGAGCCGTGAAGCTGGTGAAGCGCTTGCTCGGCGCGGTGCGGATTCCGCCCAAAATCAGTTTCCAGGCGAACCTGCCAATTGAAACTGTAGAGCGCGAAGGAGTCTTTTGGGTTGCCTGCACCCACCAACGCATGCAGAAATCGCGAGACGGAATTGACTTCATACTGCAGATCGATGCGCGTTGAGCCGCTGGTATCGACCAGGATTGCCACCGACAGCGGGACGGACGTGGTGCGTTCAAAGACCGCGATCTCCTGGGGGACTCCGTCGGCGATCACGCGAAAATCCTCGCGATTCAAAGACGTCTGAATCGCGCCCGTGCGGTCGCGAACCGAGGCGAGCAGGCGCACCAGGTGAACCTTTACTGAGAACACAGGGGGCGGGGTCGAATTGGGAGATGTCGCTGGAGCTTGAGCTGGCGGCGGGCTGGGTTGGCTGGGTGGACTTTGGGAAGCAGGCGGAGCCACCGGCCTGAATTGTGCCCACAGAAGCGTCGCCGCCACTATGGCTCCGGCGCTCACTCGGGCAATCGGACGGCAGAAGCGCGGGCCAAGGAGCGGGCGCAAAGGAGAATAACTCATTCCCGCTTTCCGGACAAGAGCCGGTCGTCCCATTCGCCATCGACCCATAACGCGCCGTCTTCGAAATACTCCTTCTTCCAGATCGGCACCTCGCG
>Ga0181525_10004326_pt1 | contig 10946 bp, 8 predicted proteins | sample PEATcosm2014_Bin_48_FD_121100 | JGI IMG/M metagenome (GOLD analysis project Ga0181525, IMG submission 121100) | Peatland microbial communities from MTU Mesocosm Facility, Houghton, MI, USA - PEATcosm2014_Bin06_10_metaG | ecosystem: Environmental > Terrestrial > Soil > Wetlands > Peat | place... | reverse complement strand
TCACGACGCCCGTCGCGGTTTTTGTGATGGGCGAATCCAAATCGTCCGTCGTCTGGCCCATCATCAATCCGCCGATGGTCAAAACCGGATCGTCCGTCGTGAGTCCGCCGGCAAATTCCAGCACGTCGCGGTAAGTGGTTCCGATCGGCACGCGCAAGGTGACCGGCGATTTCACCGCGCCGGCGATGGTGAGCATTTTGTGCGTGACGGGTTTGCCGTCGTTCGCGTGCGCGATGTTGATGAACGTCTCGATGTTGTTGACGATTGCGCCGACCTGGATGGGAATGCCGCCGGGCGGGATCAAACGCTTCGTCACTTCATAGACCAGATCGTATTCGTCGCCCGCCGGATAATAATCGCCGAGCAAATGGACGCGGACGTTCGTGCCTTTGCAAGCCTCGGTGGCGGCCTCGACGGCGTGCTTCTTTTTTCCCTTGATGCCGATGACGATGTCCCTGGCGCCGACGGCCTCGGCGGCGAGCTGCATTCCGCGGACGAGCGCGGCGGCTTCTGTTTCCATGAGCACGGCGTCCTTGTGCAGGAGCGGCTCGCACTCCGCGCCGTTGGCGATGAGCGTGTCGGCCTTGGCGGCGAGTTTGACGTGCGCGGGAAATCCGCCGCCACCCGCGCCGACGACGCCGGCCTGTCTGACTTTGTCAACGATGCTCATTAAAAATGGAATCACCGGATTGTCCGATGAAGTGAAAGCATTCTCGCAGTTTTGAAAGTGAAATCAATGAGGAACGCGAGAGGAAAATGAAACTGCCGCCAGCCGTCGGAAAAAATCCGGCAACATTTCTCCCATTCCGCTGTTGAATCTGACATCATCATCGCCAGATTGTTGACCACGGAACACACAACGCCAGCCTCGACCGCACCGCGCGATGTTTTTGCCACGACGCATTGGACGGTCGTGCTCGCGGCGGGCAAACGCCGCACGCTGCAATCCGAACGCGCGCTGGAACAGCTTTGCCGCACCTACTGGTTTCCGCTCTACGCCTACGTCCGCCGCCGCGGTCACAACAAGGAGGACGCGGAAGATTCGGTGCAGGCGTTTTTCGCTCGCTTTCTCGCCAAGAATTATCTCGCTGGCATGTCCGCCGAGCGCGGACGGTTCCGCGCGTTCCTGCTGGCGTCGCTGAAACATTTTCTCATCAACGAATGGAAGAAATCGCAGCGCCTCAAGCGCGGCGGCGGCGAAAAAAATCTCTCGCTCGACTGGCAGACGGCGGACATGAAATTTCAAGTCGCCGCCGCGAACGAGCCAAGTCCCGACAAGACGTTCGACCGCGAATGGGCGCTGGCATTGCTCGCCAAGGTCATCGGGCGGTTGCAAACGGAATGCGAAGCGGACGGCAAATCGAATCAATTCGAGCGGTTGAAAATTTTTCTCACCGCCGGCAAGGGCGAATCGTCGCACGCGGAGGCGGCACGCGAATTGGACATGGACGAAACCGCCGTGCGCGTGGCCGTGCATCGGCTGCGCAAACGCTACCGCCTGCTGCTGCGCGATGAAATTTCGCAAACACTGGCCGATGCGGCGGACGTGGACGAGGAAATGCGCGCGCTGTTCGGGGCGTTCGGTTCGTGACAAACTCAAATTTGCCAAACGCGGAAATTCTGTTAATCCTAGCGTGTGAATTTTTTCATTCAACGCAGCGAGTTGCGCGACATCTACGACAAGGTCGTCGCGGACGGGCGCATTTCCGAGGCCGACGCGCTGCGGCTGTTTGAATCGAAGGACTTGAACGCGCTCGGCGCGATTGCCGATTTTGCGCGGCAGAAAAAAACCGGCAACAACCGCGCCAGCTACATCATCAACCGCTATATCAACTACTCGAACTACTGCATTTTGTCGTGCCAGTTCTGCTCGTTCGCGCGCAAAAAACGCGACGCGGACGGTTTTCAATTTACGGTTGAAGAAATTGTCGCAAAGGCGCGCGAGGCTTTGAAAATCGGCATCACGGAATTGCACATCGTTGGCGGACTGCACCCGTCGCTGCCGTTCAGTTATTACACGGACATGCTGAAGGCGTTGAAAACGCTGGATTCACGCCTGCAATTGAAATGTTTCACCGCCATAGAAATTTTGCACCTCGCCTGGCTCGCAAAAAAATCCGTTTTGGAAACGCTCACCGAATTGAAGGACGCCGGCCTCGCGTCGCTCACCGGTGGCGGCGCGGAAATTTTCCGCAAGGAAGTCCGTTCGCAGATCGCCAAGGGAAAAGAATCCGCCGAGGAATATCTCGACGTGCACCGCACCTGGCACAAGCTCGGCCAGCGCAGCACGTGCACGATGCTTTATGGCCACGTCGAAAGCTTGGCCGACCGCGTGGACCATCTGCGGCAATTGCGCGCGTTGCAGGACGAGACGCACGGCTTCACCGCGCTGATCCCGCTCGCGTATCAGCCGGAGGACAACGACATTCCCGTCGCGCATCCGCCGACCGGATTCGATTCGCTGCGCACCATCGCCGTGAGCCGCATCTACCTCGACAACTTTCCGCACATCACGGCGTATTGGGTCGGCCTCGGCCTGAAGCTGGCGCAAGTCGCATTGAGCTACGGCGCGGACGACATTCATGGCACGATCATCGAGGAGCATATCTTCCACATGGCCGGCGCGACGTCGCCGCAATTGCAGACCGAGGCGGACATGATCAAGGCCATCCGCGAAGCCGGCCGGACGCCGGCGCAACGGAATACTTTCTACGAACCGATAAAAATCCTGGAAAATTCTTCACCCGCGGAAGTCAAAGAAAATCGCGCGCACTCAAAAATGTTGGAAGAAAATCTGGCGACTGCGTAATCAAAAGTTTGAACGCGCTCACATCCCCATGATTTGATAGCCGGAATCCACGTAAATGACCTGTCCGGTGATCGCCGCCGCGCCGTCGCTGGCGAGGAAAACGCCGGACGCGCCGAGTTCTTCGGGCGTGACGTTGCGCTTGAGCGGCGCGTGCGCTTCGTAATGCTTTAGCATGTCGCTGAAACCAGCGATGCCGCGCGCGGCGAGCGTGTTAACCGGCCCGGCGCTGATGCAGTTGACGCGGATTTTTTTCGGGCCGAGATCGTAGGCGAGATAGCGCGTGCTGGCTTCGAGCGACGCCTTGGCCACGCCCATGACGTTGTAGTGCGGCACGACTTTTTCCGCGCCGTAATAACTCATCGCCAGAATGCTGCCGCCGTCGGCCATCAGCGGCGCGGCCGCGCGGGAAAGCGCGACGAGCGAATACGCGCTCACGTCGTGCGCGATGCGAAACGCCTCGCGGCTCGTGTTCACGAATTCGCCTTCGAGCGCGTCCTTCGGCGCGAAAGCCACCGAGTGGAGCAACAAATTTAACTTTCCAAATTTCTCGCCGACGGTTTTGAAGACGTTGGCGATTTCGTCGTCCTTCGTCACATCGCATGGCAGGATCAAAGTGTCCGCGCCGAAAGTTCCGGCGAGCTCGGCGACATTTTCCTTCACGCGTTCGCCTTGATAAGTGAACGCGAGTTTCGCGCCCACGCGCGCCCACGCCTGCGCGATGGCCCAGGCGATGGAGCGCTTGTTGGCGACACCGAAGACGATCCCTGTTTTTCCGTCGAGCAATGGCATAATTTCGTAATTCGTTGAATGGTTGAACCGTTAAGTCGTTGCAATGCTAAAACAATTTTCCGGCGCGCAAAGGAAATTCACGGCCTCGACTCGCGGCAGCAAATTAATTAACCTGCATGAATGGATTCACAAATTGCCGATGGGCTGATTTTTTACCTGTGTCTGGTCGTGCTGCTGACGTTTCACGAATTTGCGCACGCATGGATGGCTTGGAAACTTGGTGACGACACGGCGCGGCTGCAAGGCCGTTTGTCGCTCAATCCCGTCGTCCATATTGATCCGATTGGCACGGTGCTGCTGCCGCTCTTCATGATTTTTGCGTCGCCGACGGTCGGAAGATTTTTGATCGGCTGGGCAAAACCCGTTCCGTTCAATCCGGCAAATCTCCGCAACCGCTGGCGCGATGAAATGCTCATCGCGATGGCCGGCCCGGCGATGAACATAATCCTGGCCGTCGCGCTCGTGGCGTTTGCGCGCGTCGCGTTGATGTTTGGTTCCGGCGAATTGACAGACTTATTTCTGCAAACGGCCGGTTTGAGCCTGATGCTGTGCTTTTTCAACCTGATTCCAATTCCGCCGCTCGACGGCTCGCACGTCATGCGAAATTTGAGCGGCATGAGTTATGAAACTTACTCTAATCTTTGCCGGTTTGGTTTCATCGGCATCATCATCGTGATCAACATTCCGGGCGTGCGCCAGATTTTAAGTTACGCCACCGGGCACACGCTGGCATTGATAGCTTTCTGCTTTGGTTTTCAATTTTAATAAAAATCATTTCTTGAAATAAAGCTCCTCGGCGTTCCATGTTGCGCGGAATTCGTCCAATGGCGTCGGGCGGACGTTGCCGATGTCCGTGCGCGCGGCGGCGTAAACGATGGGCACGACGGTGAAAATCAGCGGCTGCTGTTCGCCGATTATCTCCTGCACTTCGTCGTAATCTTTTTTACGCTCGGCGAAGTCCAAATTCTTGAGCTGCGCATCCATCAGATAATCAATCCGCGCTTCCCAATCGGTCGAAGGCGTTTTCTGGCGCGGAAACCATTGGTGTGTGAAGCCGCTGGACTTGAGAACATTCATAGAAAAAGCCGGGTCGGCGCTGCCGCCCAGCGACATCAGCACGCAATCGTAATTGTAAGTGTTGTCCAATCGGTTGATCAGCGTGTTAAATTCAATCGGCTGGTAAATGACGCGCATTCCGAGGTTCTCCAGATCGGACTTGATAAGCAATGCGGCTTTTTCGCGCGGGCCGTTGCCCGTGTTGGTATTGAACACAAATTCGATTTTATTCCCATCCGCGTCGGTCAAAAAGTCGTCGCCGTTGCGCTTTTCGATTCCGATTTCCTTCAACAAGGCGAGCGCCTTGGCTGGATCATGCGGATATTTCGGGGTGTTCGGATTAAACCACTTTTTGTTGCCGGGCGTCACGAAACCATAATTCGGCGTGGAACGTCCGGAATAAATCGCCTTGATGATGGCGTCGCGGTCAATCGCATACGCGCACGCCTGCCGGAATTTTGTGTTGCGGAACCACTTCAATTTTTTCGGGTCAACGTAAGGCTGACCGGTTTTTGGATCTGCGCCGGTGTTTTCATTGAACATGAAAAAGGCCGTTTCCAATCCGATGCCCGGTTCGAGTAGTTTGATTTTTCCGTCCGCTTCCGCAGCCTTGAACGTGTCGTGTTCGTCCGGCCTGATAAAATCGTCCGCATCGCTGTCGCCGTGAAGCATGCGCAGCGACATTGCATTCCAGTCCGGCACGACGCTGTAAATGATGTTGTCGAGATATGGCATGCGCTGGCCGTTACTGTCCACCTCGAAGAAATACGGATTTCGCGCGAGCAGCGTATATTGCGCCGACTTGAATTCCTTGATGACAAACGGCCCGCTGCCCACGATGTCTTCGGGTTTCCAGTTCACGCCGTAGGCCGATGCGAAAGAATTGTCGGCAACCGATTTCTCCAAAATGTGTTTGGGCATGATCAGCACGCCCGCGCCAAATGCTTCCAAAAACGGTGCGTAAGTTTCCGGCGTCACGGCTTGAATTGTCAGGTCGTCAATCTTTGTCACCGTAAAATCTTTTCCATCCGCGCGCACAATATCAGCCCAGGGAGGATTAATATTGGTATTGTAAATCAGATCGTTGAACGTGAACAGCACGTCGTCCGCCGTGATGGGCTGGCCATCACTCCAGTGCAGGTTTTTCCGCAGCTTGAACGTCCACGTCTTGCCGTCCGGTGAATTCGTCCACGATTCCGCCAGTCCCGGCTCGACGTCCTGCGTGATCGGATCCGAGCCGAGCAAGGGAGTGAACATAAGCCGGTAAATCTCCAGCGATGAATCTTCATTGGCCGTGATGGGATTGAAAGTTTTCGGATCGGCGAACGTGGACAAGACCAGCCGCCCGCCCGGAATTCCCGGCTGGCAATCCGCCAGCAACGGCGGGTCGGGCAGCGGATAACTCGCGGCGGATTTTTCCGGCGTCGCCACTTTTTTCCCGCAGCCGGAAAAACAAAAAATCGCTGCGGCGAAAATCGCGGCTGTTCGAGTGAACCTCTTCATGCGTTTTAGACTAGCAATTTCTTTAATCCGATGAAAGTTGAGTTTTTGAATTTGCCGACACCGTGCTATTTCTTAAAATAGAGTTCCTCGGCGTTCCACGTCGCGCGGTAGTAACTCAACGCCGACGCGCGCACGTTGCCGACGTCCGAACGAATCGCGGCGTAATACATCGGTGTGACGGTGTAAATCATCGGAACTTGTTCGGAAAGAATCTCCTGAACTGCATCGAAATCCTTTTTGCGTTCAGCCATGTCCAGCGATTGCATCTGCGCGTCCATCAGTTGATCCATCCGCGCCTCCCAGTCGGTCGAGGGCGTCTTCTCGCGCGGAAACCATTCGTGCGAATAGCCGCTGGACTTGATGACATTCATGCTGTCGGACGGATCGGCGCTCGTGTCCGGTGAGAATGACAAAAGGATGCAATCATAATCGTAGGTGTCGTCCATTTTTGCGATGAGCGTGTTGAATTCAATCGGCTGGAAGATGACGCTGAGACCAAGCTTTTTCAAATCTGCCGCAATGAGGATGGCGGTTTTTTCCCGCACGCCGTTGCCGGTGTTCGTGTTCAAAACAAATTCAATCTTGTTTCCGTCGGCGTCAGTCAAAAAGTCGTCGCCGTTTCGCTTTTCAATTCCGACTTCTTTTAACAGCGTGAGTGCCTTTTCCACATCATACGGATATTTTTTTGTATTCGGATCATACCAGTCTACGTAACCTGGCGTCAGAAAACCATCAGCCGGAATGCCGCGACCGGAAAAAACGGATTTGATGATGCTCTCGCGGTCAATCGCGTAGGTGCAGGCCTGCCGGAATTTCACGTTGCGAAACCATTTCAATTTTTTCGGGTCAACGTAAGGCTTCCCGCTTTTGTCTATGTTCGTATTTTCATTGAACCAGAAACAGCCCATTTCCAAGCCAATACCCGGTTCGAGCAAGTCGAATTTTCCCTTGGCGGATTCGGCTTTGAAGTGGTCGTATTGGTCAGGATAAATAAAATCGTCCGCATCGCTCTCGCCGCTCAAGAACCGAAGCGACATCGCGTTCATGTCAGGCACGACGGGGAAAATGACATTGTCGAAATAGGGCAGGCGCTGGCCTTTCTTGTCCACTTCACAAAAATACGGATTGCGCTCCAGCATCGTGAACTGCGCCGCCTTGTAATCCTTCAAGCGATACGGCCCGCTGCCGACGATTTGTGACGGGTCAGAATTGATTCCGTAGGCCGAAGCAAACGTGCCGTCCGCGACCGCCCTGGACAAAACGTGCTTCGGCATGATTGGCACGCCCGCGCCAAAGGCGACCAGAAACGGCGCGTAAATTTGCGGCGTCACGACTTGAACCGTCAAATCGTCCACCTTCGTCACCGTGAATTCTTTTCCGTCAATAATGAACGGATCGCGCGCGACGGTATTGATGTTTGTGTTGTAGATGACATCGTTCCACGTGAAAATCACGTCGTCCGCCGTCAACGGTTCGCCATCGCTCCAGCGCAGATTTTTCCGCAACTTGAAAGTCCAAGTCTTGCCGTCCGGCGAATTCGTCCATGATTCCGCGAGGCCGGCTCTGGCCTGCTGCGTCGGCACGTCAAAGTGCAGCAAACCCCAAAACAGGAAACGCCCGATGTCCAGGGATGACGATTCATTCGCCATGAGGTAATTGAATGTCTTGGGATCGCCGACTTCGGAAACAATAAATCGTCCGCCCAAATTGCCCGGCTCGCAACCCGCCACCAGCGGCGGTTCGGGCAATGGATAACTGGCGGCGGATTTTTCCGGCGGCACCGCCTTTCTCCCGCAGCCGGAAAAACAAAAAACTATCGCCGCAAAAACCGCAAAGGATCGAGCAAAACTTTTCACGCGCACAATTTTAACATTTTGTAGCCTGCGCCAAAAGCCTCGTTTTTGAAACTGGCAAGGCGGCGTTGCCGCGTCACCCTACCCGAAACAAAATCTCGCCCGCACGAAGATTTTTTGCCACGTTTCAAAAGTTATTGCGATGTGGCGATTTATTTTCAAACGGCTGCTGCACATGATTCCGCTGTTGATCGGAGTCTCGCTGCTCACGTTTCTGCTCATGTCGCTCGCGCCCGGCAATTTTTACACCGCGCTCCAGCAAAATCCGCAAATCTCGCCGGACACAATCGCCAAACTCAAGGCGCAATTCCATCTCGACCGTCCATGGTATGTCCAATACTTCTACTGGCTCAAAAACATTTTGCACGGCGACTTCGGCTATTCGATGGCCTACAAAATTCCCGCCACGTCGCTCATCTTCGCGCGGCTCTGGAACACGTTTCTGCTCTCGTTCTTCGCGATGATTTTCGCGTGGGGCGTCGCCATCCCGCTCGGCATCTGGGCGGCGGTGAAAAAAGACACATGGGTTGACCGCGCCTGCTCGCTGATTTCGTTCGTTGGATTGTCCATCTCCGACATATTACTGTCGCTGCTCGCGCTGTGGTTCGCCGCGTCAACCGGCTGGTTTCCCGTCGGCGGCGCACAAAGTCCAATTCACGATCTAATGTCGCCGCTGCAACAATTCTGGGATTACGCGCACCACTTGATTTTGCCCGCGCTCGTTCTCGCCGCGTCCGATCTCGCCGGCATCATGCGCCAGATGCGTTCCAATCTGCTCGACACGCTCCGCGCCGAATACGTCACCGCCGCCCGCGCGCGCGGACTCGGCGAGGGCTGGGTGATTTACAAACACGCGCTCCGCAACGCCATCAATCCGCTGCTCACGATTTTCGGCTATTCGCTCGCCGCGCTGTTGAGCGGCGCGTTCATCGTCGAAAACATCATGGCCTGGCCCGGCCTCGGGCGGCTGACGATGGAAGCATTTTTCGCGAAAGATTCCTATCTCGTCGTGGATTGTGTCGTCATGGCCACGGCGCTTTTGGTGATCGGAAATTTCATCGCCGACATTTTGCTCGCGTGGAGCGACCCAAGAATTCGATTGAAATAAAAAATGGAAACCGCCGCGCCAATTCCAAACGCCGAAGCGCAAATCGCGCTCTCGCCGTGGCAGATTTTCTGGCGACGATTAAAACGCCGCCGCATCGCGATGATTGGCGGCGCGATTTTGATTTTTCTTTATCTCGTCGCGCTGTTCGCCGGTTTTGTCGCGCCCTACCATTACGAACGCATGGATCGCGACCGCTATTTTCATCCGCCCATCTGGCCGAAACTTTCAAGGTTCCACATCGTCGTCCCGCGCTACGAACAATTGCCCGGCGATTTCGTTTATCGCGAAGTCCCAAGCGACACGCAACCGGTTCACTTTTTTGTTCGCGGCGACAAATATCAATTGTTCGGCTTCATTCCGGCCTCGATCCATTTGTTCGGCAGTGATGACCAGCATCCGGTTTATCTTTTCGGCACCGACCAGTTCGGGCGCGACATTTTTTCGCGGCTGCTTTACGGCTCGCAGATTTCACTTTCCATCGGCGTCGTCGGAATTTTCCTGTCGTTCACCTTAGGCCTCATCATCGGCGGCATTTCAGGTTATTTTGCCGGCGCAACGGACACGGTCATCATGCGATTTTGCGAACTCATCATGTCCATTCCCGCGCTGTATCTCATCATTTCGCTGCGCGCGACGTTTCCACCGGACATGAGCTCGTCGCAGGTTTACGCGATGATAATAATTATTTTGAGCTGCATCGGCTGGGCAAGCATGGCGCGCGTGATCCGCGGGATGACCTTGTCGCTGCGTGAACAGCAATTCGTTCTCGCCGCGCGCGCGCTCGGCCAGTCGAATTTCAAAATCATCGTGCGCCACATTTTGCCGAACACGCTATCCTACGTCATCGTCGCGGCGACGTTGAGCGTGCCATATTACATTTTAGGCGAAGTCGTGTTGAGTTTTCTCGGCGTCGGCATCCAGGAACCGCAGGCAAGCTGGGGTAATATGCTCACCGCCGCCGAAGATGTTCAATACCTGCAAAATTATCCGTGGCTGCTCGCGCCGAGCGGGGCGATTTTTATCACCGTTCTGGCTTTCAACTTTCTCGGCGATGGATTAAGAGACGCGGCGGACACGAAATCGTTATGAACCTGCTCGAAATCAAAAATCTGAAAATGGACTTCGGCAAAAACGCCGAGGCGCTGCGGGCGATCGACGATGTGTCCTTCACCATCGGCGCGGGCGAAACCGTCTGCCTCGTCGGCGAAAGCGGCTGCGGCAAAACGGTGACCGCCTTGTCAATCGCGCGGCTCGTGCCGACACCGCCGGCGAATTATGTCGGCGGAGAAATTTTGTTGAACGGCCGCGACACATTGAAAATGTCCGCGCGCGAATTGCAGCAAATCCGCGGCGGCGTGGTCAGCTACGTTTTTCAAGACCCGGGCGCGTCGTTGAATCCCGTTTTCCGCATCGGCAACCAGATCAAAGAATCGCTCAAACTGCACAAACCGGAAAAAGCAAACGACGCCGAAGTCATCCGCCTGCTGAAACTCGTCGGCATTCCCGCGCCGGAATCACGCATCAAAAATTATCCATTCGAGATGTCCGGTGGCATGCAGCAGCGCGTGATGATCGCGATGGCGCTGGCGAGCGAACCCAAACTGCTTGTCGCCGACGAGCCGACCACCGCGCTCGACGTGACCATCCAGGCGCAGATTCTGGATCTGTTGAGCGAGCTCAAGCAGCGGCTCGGCATGGCGATTTTGCTCATCACGCACAACCTCGGCATCGTTGGCGACATGGCCGACCGCGTGGCCGTGATGTATGCCGGGCAAATTGTCGAACTCGCGCCGGCCAAAGAATTATTGCGCCGCCCGCTGCATCCTTA
>Ga0181525_10004325_pt1 | contig 10946 bp, 9 predicted proteins | sample PEATcosm2014_Bin_48_FD_121100 | JGI IMG/M metagenome (GOLD analysis project Ga0181525, IMG submission 121100) | Peatland microbial communities from MTU Mesocosm Facility, Houghton, MI, USA - PEATcosm2014_Bin06_10_metaG | ecosystem: Environmental > Terrestrial > Soil > Wetlands > Peat | place... | reverse complement strand
CGGCTTCACGCTCTCCGAATTCCACGACACCATGCACTTCGACCGCTCGCCGATTCCCGCCTGGATGTGGATGTCCGCCGATGAAGTAGTGGAAACTTCCCTGCGCGCCCTCGACCGCGGCCAGCTGTTCGTGATTCCCGGATGGCGCTATCGCCTGCTGGTGTTCGTCATGCGCGCTTTTCCGCGGCCGCTGTATCACTGGCTGGCGATCAAGTACGCGCGCGGCACGGGGCGGGATAAGGCTTAGACGCTGGCTCTCGGCTGCGATCGGTCGTGGAAAACAGCGCTATTATCGCCCTCCGCGTGTTCGGCCACTCCCCGGATTGCCGGGCGGTATGTCCATCGTCGGGTCGAGCACCGCCATGCCCTCGTCTTCAGCCGCTTTCGCCAATTGCCGATCCGCACAGACGAAGGTAGGTTGCTCACCCGCCCCCGCGCGCAACAATATGCAGCCCGCCAGTTGCAATGCATCGTAAGCCCGGAGAGCGTTCCGGTCTAGAAGCGCCACAGCCTCTTGGATAACCAGGTCCGTTAACGGTTGCACCACGAAGACGCTCGCCAGATGTCCTTCCATCCTGCCGATCAGACCATCCGCGATGTCCCGCGGCACATCGCCATCCCGCTCCCGCCGCCTGACCGCGGCCCGGAATTCGACGCGCGTCAATCCCAGAATCGCCAGCGTATTTCCACCCGCGGGGTCCGCGAGCCGCAGCATTTGCGCGGTGCCCGGCTCGGTCACGTATAGCTTTACCAGCGCGCTGGTATCCAGATAGTAAACGCTCAATGTTTACCTGCGCTCGCGCAAGACCGTTTGGGACAGGGGCTCGCCGGGCATCTCTATCGGATGAAAGGTGGAACGGAATCCCGGCTCCTGGTCCAGAATCCTGCGTACTTCCGGCAGGGGCCGATTGACCTTGATCGCCGTCACGGGATACCGGGGATTCTTCGGGTTGGGGACTCTGCTCGTCAGAATCCAATTGCGTTCGATGGTATTTACCAGCACCCGCTGGCGCTCATCCGTGGCGGCCGCCCAGGAATATCCCTGCCTCACCAGATAGGTATCGCGAAACCACTTTAGTGAAACGAAGCCGAGCTGCGGGTCCATTTCGGCTTTCGCCAGCGACATCACGACGTCTCTGGCCGGGTCCGCTGTCTCGGCCGCGAGCGCTTGTTTCGTTGGAGAGGCTTTGTAAGAGACGCTGATTACGCCCGAGGATGGCGACCAACGGTCCGCTGGGGAGTTCCGCTTGACCTGCCTTTCGTTCTTGGCATGCCGCAGCGATACCTCAACGCGCAGGCCTTCCCGCGGAGCGAGCCTTGCGAGCGGCCGGAGCGCCTCGGGTAGTTGAGACACCAGCGTGGGAAGCTGCTGAAGGGCCGCCTCAAGTTCGGCCTGCATCTCCAATATGGTCTTCTCTTTCATTTCCAGGGATTATCCCATCTATAGTTATACTATAACTGGATACCGGTATCAAGGGCGCTGCGGGGAATGGGCGACACAAAGGTCGAGCGCCGTGAAGAACTCAAAGAAGACCGCTAGATCCTAGCGTATGTGTACTTCAGGCCGCCGACTGTCCAATTGCCGCTGTGTTATCTGCGTTCATCTGCGTTCATCTGCGGCCAATTCGGGTTTTGATTGTTCCCGCTAGGCCGGAGGAAAGGAGATTTGGCGGCAGATGAACGCAGATCAAAGCAGGTGAACATGGACAAGACTAAGGGCAGTACGGTCGGCTCCAGTCGCGTTGCTGCAAGGCGGGGAGCGAAGGACCTACCGCCCACCCAGATAGCATCGTTTGCGCTGCTCGCCTTCCAGAATGGGTTCTTCTGGCAGGTGGTCCCATGCCGGGCCCGCCCGAAGACCTGAGCGCCGCGGCAATTCGCCTTCGCTACAATAAAAACGTGACAGGTAACGACATCCGACAAGGCTTCCTCGACTTCTTCGCCGCGCGCGGCCACCGTGTGGTGCGCAGTTCCTCGCTGGTCCCCGCCAACGATCCCACGCTGCTGTTCGCCAACGCCGGCATGAACCAGTTCAAGGATACCTTTCTGGGCCTCGAAAAGCGCAGTTACTCCCGCGCCACCACCTCCCAGAAATGCGTGCGCGCGGGCGGCAAACACAACGACCTGGAAAATGTCGGCTACACCCGCCGCCACCTCACCTTCTTCGAAATGCTGGGCAATTTCTCGTTCGGCGATTACTTCAAGGCCGAAGCCATCGGGTTCGCTTGGGAGCTGGTCACTAAAGACTTCCGCCTGCCCAAGGATCGGCTGTACGTCACCGTTTTCCGCGAGGACGACGAAGCCGAGCAGCTCTGGCAGAAGGTCGCGGGCGTGCCGAAAGAGCGCATCTTCCGCCTCGACGAAAAGGACAATTTCTGGCAGATGGGCGACACCGGCCCCTGCGGCCCGTGTTCCGAGATTTTCTACGACATGGGCCCGGAGGCCTCCTCGCAGGGCCACGAACACGAGGTCTTTCCCCACACCACCGACGATCGGTACGTCGAAATCTGGAACCTGGTCTTCATGCAGTTCAACCGGGATTCGAACGGCGTCCTGACACCATTGCCGCGGCCATCCATCGACACCGGCATGGGATTGGACCGTACCGCGGCTGTGCTGCAAGGCAAGCTGTCGGTTTACGATACGGACCTGATTTTTCCCATCATCGCCCGCGCCGCCGATATGTTCGGCATATCCTATGGCGCCGACGCGCGCGTGGACACGGCATTGCGTATCGCGGCCGACCATTGCCGCTCCACTACCTTTCTGATTCAGGACGGCGTGCTGCCCGCTAACGACGGCCGCGGCTACGTGCTGCGCAAAATCATGCGCCGCGCCATGCGCCACGTCCGCCTGATCGGGGTCGAAGAGCCCTTCCTCTATAAACTCACCGGCGCGGTCGCCGAGTTGATGAAGCCCGCCTACCCCGAGCTGATGGAGAGCGTCCAGCGCATCGCCCGCATTGTGAAGGACGAAGAACACCGCTACGCCACCACCTTCCTGGTGGCCGAACGCATGTTCAACGAGGAAGTAAAGTCGCTGGCCGGCCAGGTGATTCCCGGCGCCGTCTCTTTCAAGCTATACGATACCTTCGGCCTGGCGCTCGACGAGCAGGAAGACATGGCGCACGACCGCGGCCTGTCCATCGACCGCGAAGGCTTCGACCGCGAGATGGAACGCCAGCGCGAGCGCGCCCGCGCCAGTTGGAGAGGCGCGGACAAGGGCGCCATCGCCCCCGTCTATCGCGAATTGGTGGCCGAGGGCCGCACCCAATTCTTGGGTTACGACGAGCTGGCCGCGACGTCGCGCGTGGTGGCCCTGCTGGTCGAGCACCAGCGGCGCGACGAGATCGATGCGGGCGTCGAAGCCGAGCTGGTGCTCGACCACACGCCATTCTATGCCGAAACCGGCGGCCAGGTTGGGGACCGCGGCAGCTTGTTCACCATCGGCGGCGAGAAAGTCGCCGATGTGCAGACGGCTTATCCCGCAGTGCCGGGCCTGACCGTGCATCGAACCGTCGCGACCGCGCCCATCCGGGTGGGCGACGAACTGCGCGCGGAAGTCGCCCGGCCGCTGCGCCTCTCCACCATGCGCAATCACACCGCCACGCATCTGCTGCACGCCGCGCTGCGCCAGGTGCTGGGCACGCATGTGAAGCAGGCGGGCAGCGTGGTGGAGCCGCCCAGGCTGCGTTTCGATTTCACCCACTATGCTGCCATGGATAAAGCCGAGCTCGAGGAAGTCGAGCGCCTGGTGAACGAGCAGATCCTGCGCAATAGCGTCGTCGAAACAAAAGTGCTGCCCCTCGAACAGGCCGTGGCCACCGGCGCCATGGCTCTGTTCGGCGAAAAATACGGCGACCAGGTGCGCGTGGTTTCTGTGCCCGATTTCAGCAAGGAGCTTTGCGGCGGCACGCACGTCGTGCGCACCGGCGATATCGGCGTCTTCAAAATCGTTTATGAAGGTAGCATTTCGGCGGGCGTGCGCCGCATCGAAGCCGTAACCGGCGAGGGCGCCGTGCGCCAGTATCAGGAACTCACCGGAACGCTGCACCGGCTTTCGGAACTGTTGAAAGCCTCCGAGCCCGAGCTGGTTGAGCATGTGGAAAAGATGCTGGCCCGCGAAAAAGCCCTGGAACACGAAAAGCGCGAGCTGCGCAGCCAACTGGCGCATGCCGCGGCGGGCGGCCTGGAAAGCCAGGCGCGCACCGTAAACGGCGCCCGTGTGCTGGTCGCCCCAGCGCACGGCCTGGATCGCCAGCAGATGCGCGAGCTGGTGGATGCGCTGCGCAACAAATGGGGCAGCGCCGTGCTGGTGTTGGCATCGGTCGATGATTCCACCGTGTCCATCGTCTCGGCGGTCACCAAGGATCTCACCTCCAAAGTGCAGGCCGGCAAGCTCGCCGCCGCGCTGGCGCAAGCCGTTGGCGGCAAAGGCGGCGGCCGTCCCGATATGGCCGAAGGCGGGGGCAAGGATCCCGCGGCCCTGCCTGCCGCGCTCGATCGGATTTACGCCGAAATCGAGAGCCAGCTGTGAATGGGTTCGATGTCATCGTAGTCGGCGCCGGGCCTACCGGCTTGGCCTGCGGCATCGAGCTCCAGCAGCGCGGCATCGAAACTGTGTTGATAGAAAAGGGTTGTGTGGTGAATTCCCTCTACAACTACCCCACCAACATGGTCTTCTTCACCACGCCAGAACTGCTAGAAATCGGCAACATCCCCATGACCAGCCTCAACGAGAAGCCCAACCGGCATGAGGCGCTCAAGTACTATCGCCGTGTCGCGGACCATTTCAAGCTGCATATCCAGGATTACGAGCGTGTTACAAACATAGCCGGCCCGGATGGCGCGTTTCAGGTCTCTACCACTGATCGCCTGGGTTGCCATCGTACTTACAACGCCCGCAAAGTAGTCCTGGCCACAGGGTACTATGACGTTCCTAACTTATTGCGCGTCCCTGGTGAGGATCTTAGTAAGGTTCTTCACTATTACAAAGAGCCGCACCCGTACTATAACCACGACGTGGCAGTGGTCGGCGCCAAAAATTCCGCTGCAATCGCTGCATTAGAACTGTTCTGGACGGGGGCGCGTGTGACACTGATCCACCGTGGCGCGGCTATCTCTGAAAAGGTGAAGTACTGGATCAAACCCAATATCGAAAACCGGATTAAGTGCGGAGAGATCCAGGCATATTTTAATTCCCAACTTGTGGAAATTCGCCCGGAGTCCATCGTGCTCTTCACCCCACAAGGCGAAATAACGCTCAAAAACGATTTCGTATTCGCCTTGACGGGCTACAGCCCCGATCTCAACTTCTTGAATTCTATAGGTATTTCGCTCGATCCCGAGACGCAGAAGCCGCGCAGCGACCCCCAAACGCTGGAAAGCGAGCGGCCCGGAGTTTACCTGGCCGGCGTTATCGTGGCCGGCATGCACACCAACGAGATCTTCATCGAGAACGGACGCTTCCACGGCAAGCAGATCGCCGAATCCGTCGCCGCCAAACTTTTCGCCTGAAACATTTGTTCCGCAATTCTCACTACCCTACGTATGCGCTCGACCAACGCGCAAGATCCAAACTCCGCCTCACTGCGTATTTGAAACCAGGGGGCATGTTTTCGTATCTAAATTAAGGAAGGGGTTGCGGCTATGTTAAACAATTTTGTGAATCTTCTGTTTGGATGCTCTCACAGCAAGACTACGTTCCCCATCACTCCCGCGCGGAGATCCGGTCTCTTACCGGCTGCCGGCCTGCGCCACTCTACCTATGTCGTTTGTTTGGATTGCGGCAAGGAATTCGGCTACAACTGGAGCGAAATGCGCATTGGTGAACCAGTGGCGGCGCCAGTCACCGCCGAAGCCGCTTTTTCCACAGCCCATCGCTAACTCCTGTCACCCGGCTACAGCGAGAAGCACTCCGGCGCGTTTTCAGCCGCAAGCCGGGTGAAGCTCTTATCCAGGTACGATCGGATGGACACGTAGCATTCGCCGCAAGTGTTGTTGGCGGTGAATTCCCGCGCCATTGAACTGCAGGGAGCGCGCCTGCAGCATGCCGTCGCTCCGCACCACCAGAGAGCCGCCGGGTCGCATCCGGCGTGCTCCGGGAGTTCACGATCCAGTTGCTCGCGTCGCGCATCAACTCTACCATGTCCACGCCCTCTTTGAGCGAGGACGCAGCAGTTCAGGCGTATCCAAACGGTAGGCGCGCGAGGCGCGGCACGATCTCGCTGAGATGCTTAAACAACCCCGGATGCAAGCGGAACTCGTCGTGCCGCTCGTCGGGGAAATCGAGGCTCACCGAAAACTGGTCCACGCCTGCCGCGCGCAACTCCAGGTAGCACCCGCCGTCATCAGCGACCAGTTCGAAACCGGATGGTACACGGCACCCGGGCGCCGCCCTTGATCTCGCGTAGCGCCTCCATGTAGCGCCGGTATTCCTGCGGCCGAAGATTGGCGCTTTCGTCCTTTACGCCGTCGTGATCGCAATGCCGGCCGTAACACGTGCAGAAGTCCGTGACCTCGAACGAAACCACGTTCCGCGCCCGATTATCCGAGTCGATAGGATGAACGCGGCTTTGCGCCCCATGCGGACAAGGAACAAAGGACTACAGGAGCCGGAAGTTCACTTCCACCGTGGCGGGGACTGTCACGGGCTGGCCGTCCTTGACGCCTGGCCGGAACCTCCAGCCCTCCACCGCCTCAATGGCTTTTTCATCCAATCCGAAACCGAGTGGCTCGAGCACCTGGATATTCACCGGCTTACCGGACGGATCGATCTCCATATTGATGATCACGGTGCCCATGAAATGGCCCTTCCGCGCCGCTTCGGTGTAGCCCGGCTCGCCAAGCACAGTCGCTATCGGCGCGGTAACGCCTTTCCCGAGGTGATAAAAGCCAGGCTGACCCTTTTCCAACGCGTTGGCTTCGTCGTCCCGCCCGGCCTTGCGCAGAAAACTGACGTAGTCCCGGCGCGCCTGACCGGGCAACTGCGTGGCGCGCTGGAACATGGCCTCCGCTTCGTCGCGCTTGTCTTCCGCGGTCAGCGTATTCGCCAACCGGTCGAGCACCTGCGCCAGCGCGGCCGATGCGCCCGTGGCCGCCTCCAGAATCGGCACCGCCGCGCGGTAGCGTTCTTCCGCCTTCGTGTAATCGCCGGCCAAATGGTAGAAGTGCCCCGCGGCACTCAAGTACTGGGCCGTGCCCGCTTCCCTTCCGCCGCCGCACTCCTTCCAGATGCCCGCCAGGCGGTCCGCGGCCGCCGCGGCGTCCGTCCAGCGCTTGTGTTTCGCGTAGAAGCGCTTCAAGTCGAGCCACGTGGGCAACTCCGCCACCGGGCCAATTGTGGCTTGCTGCCGCGCCGCGAGCAATTCCTTCAAATATTCCTCCGCCGCAGCCGGATCGTGCCGGCGCTCCGCCACATCCGCCAGCCCCTCGTAAGCCAGCGGCACCCGGCCGTCTCCTGGATGCTTGTGCACTTCCCGCAGCGCCGCCTGGTACTCCCGCTCAGCCGTGGCGAAGTCCCCGCTGGCAATCGCTGCGCGCCCCTTCGCCATGTGATCGTCAAAGCTCGAGGCCTCCAGCCCGAATGCCAGCGTCAGCGCCACGCCCACTCGCTATAGGAGCTTGCCCATTCCGTCATTGTACACGCCGCTGTCGGCCCCGCCCGGCTTCTGATACGATGACCTCTCTATGTCCGCGCCCATTTCCAAGAGCCGCCTGATCCTCGCCGCCATCCTGGCTATCTTCGTTTACGGCATGATTGCGGCCATGCTCGGCACGCTGCTGCCCGATCTCTCGCGCAAGTACGGCCTCACGCCGGACCAGAACGGCGGCACCGCCCTGGCGCAAGCCATCGGCCTGATCATCGCTTCCCTGGCCGTCGGCCCGCTGATCGATAACAAGGGCAAGAAAACCGGGCTGCTGCTCGGCTTGGGCCTGATCGCCGCGTCTTTATTCGTGGTGCCGAACTCCCCGGCCGGCTCGCTGGCGATCGTGTTTCTGGCGCTGGGAGTCGGCGGCGGCATCATCGTCACCGCGGCCAACGCGCTGGTCAGCGATATCAGCGAAGAGCGCCGTGCCACCACGCTCAACCTGCTCAACCTGTTCTTCGGCCTGGGAGGACTGGCCACTCCGCTGATCGGCGCATACGTGCTCGCCGGCAACACCATCGCGCTCTGTTATCTGGTCGCCGTGTTGACAGTGGCAACATTCATCCTGCATGCCTTCACCGCCATGCCGCCGCCCACCGGAGAGCGCGGCTTCAAATTGAGCGAGGCCGGGCAGCTTCTGGGCCGGCCCATTCTGTTCCTGCTCTCTTTGCTGCTGTTCCTTTACGTGACCTGCGAAGTGGGCGTATGGAACTGGCTGGCGAGCCATCTGGTGGCGCAAGGGATCCCTAAATCGCGCGCGCTTGGCATCCTTTCGTTGGGCTTCGCTTTCGGACTCCTGGTCGGCCGCGTGGTGGCCTCCCGCATCCTGATTAAGGTTTCTTCGCCCACCGTCACGCTGGCCGCATCCGCGTTGATGGCCATCACCACCTACGCCATGCTGCAAACCAAAGATCCTTTGCTGGCCGGCATCCTGGTTTTCTGCGCCGGCCTGGCCATGGCCCCCGTCTTCCCCACCACTCTGGCCATGGTCGGCGACGCCTTCCCGAAAATGACCGCCACCGCCATGGGCCTCGCCATCACCTGCGGTTGGATCGGCCTGGCCGTCAGCTCCCAAATCATCGGCGCGATCGCCGGAAAAGATCCCGCCCAATTGAAGACCGCGCTCCTGGTGATCCCCATCGCCTCTGTGTTAATGGTGCTGGTGACCCTGGTAATCCGTCCCATGCTCGCGCGGCGTTAGCGAGTATACTGTGGAAGGAAGTCCACGGATGAAAACGATACAGGTTGTGCTGGATGCCAAGCTTCTAAAAGCCGCGGATGTTGCGGCGAAGCGGCAAAAGGTGAATCGGTCGGCGTTATCCGCCACGCTCTGCAGGCGCACCTGAAGCGCTTGCGCGAACTGGAGTTGGAGGAGCAGGACCGGCGGGGCTACGCGGCTCAGCCACATCGGGAGGAGGAGTTTCGCGCATGGGGGATGCCCCCGCATGGCCGGAAGACGCGCGAAAGGGCCATCGGTCATTTGTCGACCGTGACCGTGGCGCCGATTACCTCAACCATTCGCGGCATGCCGTCGGAAGTGATTCTGGATGTCGACGACGGCATGAAGGGACACTGCGCCGTCAACCTGCACAACGCCGTTACTGTGGCCCAATCACGCGTAGGGCGTCGGGTGGGCAGCTTGGGAGCGGGCCGGATGCCGGAAGTCTGCCCCGCCCTGCGCTTCTCGCTCGGTTGCGGTTGAGAATGGTGACGCACCGATGCATGCGCAAGATGCCGATGCACAAGAAAGCGTGATGTCCCGCCCATGCGCGCAGCCTGGCTCTTGATCCTGCTGACGCCGCTCAGCGCGCAACAATACGATCTCGTCATCCGCAACGGCCGCGTCATCGATCCGCAATCCGGTCTCGACGCCATCCGTCAACTTGGCATTTCCGCGGGCAAGATCCAGGCCGTCTCCGCCGCCCCGCTCGAAGGCCGCGCCGCGATCGACGCCACCGGCCTGGTGGTCGCGCCCGGCTTCATCGATCTCCACTCGCACGGCCAGGACGCCGAAAACTACCGCGCCAAAGCCATGGACGGCGTCACCACCGCGCTCGAGCTGGAAGTGGGCGTCGCCGATGTGGACGCCTTTTACGACAAGCGCCAGTCCCAAACCCTGATCAACTACGGCGCATCCATCGGCCACATCCCCGTGCGCATGCGCGTGATGCACGACCCCGGCGCCTTCCTGCCCACTGGCGAGGCAGCCCATCGCGCCGCCACCGATGCCGAGATCACCGAGTGCCGCCGCCAGATCGAGCAGGGCCTCGCCCGCGGCGCCATAGGGGTCGGCATGGGCCTGCACTACACGCCCGGCGCGTCGCGCGGGGAAGTCCTGGAGATGTTCCGCGCCGCCGCTCATGCCGGCGCCGCCTGCTTCGTCCACCTGCGCGCCGCGGGCGACCAGAGCGTGGCCGCGCTTGAAGAGGTGATCGCCGCCTCCGCGCTTACCGGCGCGCCGGTGCACGTCGCGCACATTACCAGCAACGGGCTGCGCTCCACGCCGCGCCTGCTCGAAATGATCGCCGCAGCCCGCGCCCGCAAGCTCGATATCACCACTGAGCTTTACCCCTACACCGCCGCCATGACCGCCATTGACTCCGCCCTGTTCGATGCTGGTTGGCAAGGCATTCTGGGCATCGGCTACCATGATCTGCAATGGGCCGAAACCGGCGAGCGCCTCACCGCGGAGTCCTTCGCGCGCTATCGCCGCATCGGCGGCGGCGTGATCCTGCACATGATTCCCCCCAGCGCGCTGGACGCGGCCATTGCGAGCCCCTTCGTCATGATCGCCAGCGATGGCGGGCTGCGCAACGGCAAAGGCCACCCGCGCAGTTCGGGCACGTTCGCGCGCGTACTGGGCCACTATGTGCGCGAAACCGGCGCGCTCAGCCTGATGGACGCCATTCGCAAGATGAGCCTGATGCCCGCCGAACGCCTCGAAGAGCGCGTCCCCGCCATGCGTGATAAAGGACGCATCCGCGAAGGCGCGGACGCCGACCTCACCCTCTTCGATCCGGCCACGGTCTCGGACGCCGCCACCTATGAAGATCCCGCCCGCTACTCAATCGGCATCCGCTACGTGCTGGTCAACGGCGCCCTGGTGGTAAGCGGAGGCAAACTCCGCCAAATAACCCCAGGCCAGCCAATACGGGCGAGTGGGGCAGGATGGTATCCTGCGAACCAATCACATAATGCCCATCGTTTTGCGCAATCTGAAATAGTCACGGTCTACTATCGTTGGCACCCCCTGTACGGGCAGAGCCTGCCGGTTCGGAGGCGCCGGAAGTCTTCGTTT
>Ga0181525_10004322_pt1 | contig 10952 bp, 10 predicted proteins | sample PEATcosm2014_Bin_48_FD_121100 | JGI IMG/M metagenome (GOLD analysis project Ga0181525, IMG submission 121100) | Peatland microbial communities from MTU Mesocosm Facility, Houghton, MI, USA - PEATcosm2014_Bin06_10_metaG | ecosystem: Environmental > Terrestrial > Soil > Wetlands > Peat | place... | reverse complement strand
GCAGCACAGCACAATTGAATTGATTTACACCGGCAACGGAATTTTTCTGCCATTGAATCACGAAGGAACCATCCGCGCCTACTAATGAACCGGGAAAAATTGGATCGCTTCTGCGAGCGGGGGATTCTTGGCCTCGTGCTCACCATTTTGGTTTTTGGCCCGCTGGCGATGGGCGCGGTGGACACGCCGGAATTTCTCGTCGTCCAAGGACTGACGATGGGCGTGATGCTTTTGTGGGCGTTGCGAATCTGGATCAGCCCGAAACCGCAACTGCTCTGGCCGCCGGTCTGCTGGGTTGTTCTCGCGTTCACGATTTACGCCGTGGCGCGATATTTCACGGCGGACATCGAATATGTCGCGCGCCAGGAATTGATCCAGGTTTTGATCTCCGCATTTCTCTTTTTCGCCATCGTCAACAATTTATACAGGCAGGAATTTTCGCAGGCCGTCAGCTTCACGCTGATTTTTCTGGCGATGGGAATTTCCTGCTACGCAATCTTCCAGTTTCTGACGCACTCGAAACACGTCTGGATTTTCCCCGCGCTCTATCCGGGACGCGCCTCGGGCACTTACATTTCGCCGAACCACCTGGCGGGATTTCTCGAAATGGTCGCGCCGCTGGCCGTCGCCTACGTTTTGACGGGGCGCATGAAGCCGGTTTTGCGGATTCTGCTGGGCTATTCGGCGCTGGCCGTGCTGGCTGGAATGGCGGTGACATTTTCGCGCGGCGGCTGGGTCGCGCTGGCGGCGGCGCTGCTGGTGCTTTTGGGAATCCTGATTTTCCATCGGCAGCACCGGCTGCCGGCGCTTTTGCTTCTGGTTGTCCTGATTGGCGGCGGAATTGTTTTTGTGACGAAATATCTGTCGCAGACGGGCACCTACGTCGTGCGCGTGGAGGCGACGTTGCAAAACCAGCCGGCGGACAATCTGGACATGCGGAAGGATTTGTGGCTGGCGGCGGAGCAAATGTGGCGGGACAATTTTTGGTTTGGTGTCGGCCCGGCGCATTATGATTATCGCTTCCGCGAATATCGTTCCGAGCACGTGCAACTGCGCCCCGACCGCGCGCACAACGATTATCTGAACCTGCTCGCCGACTGGGGCACGACCGGCGGAATCATTGTGCTCGCGGGCATGGCCGTTTTTGCCGCCGGTTTGTGGCAGACGCGAAAATATGTCCGGCGCGCGGAAAGAGATTCAGGCAGCGGCAGAAGCAACCGTTTCGCATTCTTTCTCGGCGCGTCGGCGGGCCTGCTTGCGCTCGCAATTCATTCCGCCGTGGATTTCAACCTGCACATTCCGGCCAACGCGATTCTCGGCGTCGCCCTGCTCGCGCTTTTGAGCAGCAATCTGCGGTTCGCCACGGGAAAATTTTGGCTGAACCTCCGGCAGCCGCTGAAATTTTTTCTGACGTTCGCGCTGGCGGCTGGCATTGCGTATTTGAGCTGGCAGGAATGCCGGCGCGGCCGGGAATATTTTTGGCTCGCGCGCGCGGAGCAGTTGCCGAATTTTTCGCCGGAGCGCGCCGCCGCCTGGGAAAAGGCGTTTGCCATTGAGCCGCAAAATTTTGAGACGGCCTACAACATCGGCGAATGTTACCGGACGGAAAGTTTCATCGGCGGGCAGGATTCCGATGAACAGGCAAAGACCGCCATGAAATGGTATGAGCGCGCGTGGAAACTCAACCGCTTTGACGGCTATGATTATCTGCGTTACGGCATGTGCCTCGACTGGCTCGACCAACACGACGAAGCCGGGCCGTATTTCAGCCGCGCCGACGCGCTGGATCCCAATGGCTATTTTACCGCCGACAACATCGGCTGGCATTATGTCCAGACCGGCGATTACGCCGCCGCTCGCGAATGGTTGGAACGCTCGCTCCAGCTTGAGCCGAATGACAATTTGATTGCCCAATCCTACCTTGATTTGGTCAGGGACAGGCTGATTGAAAACGCCTCCGGCCAAAACAATCTGCCGGGCTTTTGATCTGGAAAGCGTGGAAAATTAGGATTGACATTTGCCAGTCCGCCCTTATATTTGCGATGAATTGAAAAAACTGGGGACATTGCCATGAAATACATTTCGACTTTGATTTGCACTGCGGTCTGTGGTTTCTTTTTTGCGCTGACCGCGAACTCGTTCGCACAAACCTCCCAACAAGGCGTAGCCACTGTTGTCCGCATTCAGGGTGAAGCAAGTTATTCACTTGGCGATGGCCAGTGGCATCCACTTGTCGCCGGCAAAATTCTCACCGCAGGCGCAATTATCAGCACCGCTCCCGACGCCATTGTGGATGTCGTGTTGGGCAAGGACGTGGCCATGCCGCAGGCTGCACCGGCACCCGACAGAATTTCCCTTGCATCGGATCCTGAAGTGAGAGGCTTTGTTGATTACACTCCTTCCGCTGAACAGAACGTGGTTCGTCTGGAAGGCGGCACCATTCTGGCGATTGACAAGCTCACTGTTTCAGACACGGGCGTGGACACGGTCAGCGACACGGAACTGGATCTGCAGAAGGGGAAAATTTTCGCTAGCGTCAAAAAGTCATCCGCCGCGTCCCAATACTTCATCAAGATTCCCAACGGCATCGCAGGCGTCCGCGGCACGTTTCTTGAACTTGGCGCTGATGGGTCGTGCGGCGTGTCGAAACAATCCGGTCATTCCGTGGTTCTTTCCGTCACAATCAACGGCCAATTGGTGACATTGACCATCGGGCCTGGCTCCTTCTTCAACCCGTTGACCGGCCAAACCACTCCGCTGACGGACGATCTGGTAAGATGGCTTCTTGAAAACTCCATCGCGATAGACACGCTTTATCATCAGGTTTTTTCATTCTGCTTCGATAGAACCCTGTGCCACGTTTCGCCGTTCGGTGTTTGCGGTTTCTAAAACATCTGGCGGATTGCCATTCAAACATTTCGAACCAGAGCAGCCTTGAGTTGCTCTGGTTTTTTGTTTAATCCGATGGTGTGAAATTCAAGCCGTTCAAACGCACGCCCGTAATTTTAGCCCTCGCCGTCCTTGCGCTCATTTGCGGCATCCGCCTGTGGAATCCTGATTTCGCCGATCGTTTGGAACGCATGACTTACGATTTGCGCGTCCGTACCGCCCAAAAATTCCCCGCGCCCGTCGCCACGAACCTCGCCTATGTCGCGATTGATGAAGCCAGCATCGCCGCCGTGAAAAATGGCCAGTTCGGCTACAGTTATGGGCTTGAATGGCCTCGCCAGGTTTATGGCCGGCTTGTCGAGGAACTTTCCGCTCAGGGCGCAAAAGCTGTCGCCTTCGACGTGCTGTTCGCCGACTTGCGTCCCGACCATCCGCCCGTGCAAATGGCCGGCGGCAGCCTGATTGAATCAGACAATTTTTTCGCGTTGAAAATGCGCCGCGCTGCAAATGTCATTCTCGCCACCACGCCAGAAACCGTGCTGCCGGAACTTTTTGCCACCAATGCGCTCGCACTCGGCGACATTTCCTCGGTAAAGGATTCCGATGGCAGCTTCCGGCGCATCCAGGCCTTTTGCACCATTCGCCGATGGCATCCGCTTTTTCAAAAAGCCGCAAATGAATTCGGCCTCGATTTGACGGCGGCAAAAATCGAGCCGGGCAAAATTACCCTGCCGAAAACCGGCACGACCAACGTTGTTGAAATTTCCGTGGACGCGGAAAACAACTTTGAACTCTCCGACTTTTTCGGCGACAAGCTTCCGCCCGGCGTGCCGGCCAAAGCCAAAGCTTTTATTGACGAGCGCGTCTGGCACATGGGCATCGTCCTCGCCGCACAGCAACTCGGACTGAACTTGGCCAAAGCCGACGTGGATTTGCCGCACGGCAAAATTATTTTGCGCGGCGCGAACGGAATTCAGAGAACAATTCCCGTGGACGCCGGCGGAAATTTTTATGTGGACTGGCGGCTGACGCCGAATGACCCGCAGCTCACGCGCGCGCCGATTCAAAGTTTGCTCCTGCAGGACAAGCTGCGGCTGCTCGGCGAGACCAACGGTTTGAGCGACGATTTTCGCGGCAAGCTCGCCGTCGTGATTTATGTTTTGCAGGGCAATAATTTGACCGATGAAGGCGCCACGCCGCTCGACAAACACACGCTGCTCGCCACCGTGCACCTGAACGTTGCCAATTCCATCGTCGCTGGCAGCTTCATCCGCCGCGCGTCGTTGCCGCTGGACCTCGCGCTCATCATTTTTCTCGGCGCGCTCACGGCGTTTCTCACCTGGCAGCTTCGCGCATTTTTGGCGTCCGGCGCGACTTTATTGCTGATGCTGGCTTACGTCGCCGCAGCCTTTTTTGTCTTTGTAAAATTTGATTACTGGCTGCCTGTTGTGTTTATTGTCGGGGCGGTTTTGATGGAGCACATCATACTCGTCACCTACCGGGTCGTTTTTGAGGAACGCGAACAGCGCCGGGTCAAATCCATTTTTTCAAAAATTGTCTCGCCCGACGTTGTCAACGAATTGCTCGGCGCGGAAAAACTTTCACTCGGCGGCGCTCGGCGCGAAGTGACGGTGTTTTTCGCCGACGTGCGCGGCTTCACCACGCTGACGGACGAAATCCAACAGCAACTCGCCGACTTTATCCGCGAACACCAGCTTGACCCCGACGCGGTGGAAAAATGCTTTGACGAATCCGCCAGCGAGACGCTTGAAACGGTGAATCTTTACCTAGCAGCCGTCGCCGACTCGGTGAAAAAACACGGCGGCACGCTCGACAAATACATCGGCGACTGTGTCATGGCGTTTTGGAACGCGCCCGTTCCGAACGAGAGACACGCGAGCGCCTGCGTGAGCGCCGCGATTGAAGCGCAGCGCATGATTCATGAATTGAACCAAAAACGCCTGACGCAAAACACATCGCGCGAAATCGAAAACCGCGCGCGGTTGTCCGCCGGGCTGCCGCCCAAACCGGCATTGCGCGCGCTGCAACTTGGCACCGGCATCAACACCGGGCTTGTGACCGTCGGGCTGATGGGGTCGGACGCGCATATTTTGAACTACACGATTTTCGGGCGAGAAGTGAACCTTGCCAGCCGGCTCGAAGGCGTTTCCGGCAGCGGCCGCATCATCATCAGCGACACGACTTACAACCATTTGCTCCGGCACGACCCGGCGCTGGCCTCGACGTGCATCGAAATGTTTCCCGTCACCGTCAAGGGCATCAAGGCCGCCGTACGGATTTACGAAGTGCCATGGCAAAACAAATAGTTTTGAGTTTTTAATTTTTAATTTTAAGTTAAGGCCGTTGAAGCGGCGGATTGCCGTCCAATTAAAAGCTCAAAATTAAGAATTAAAATTAACATGCGAACGGCGATTTATCCCGGCAGTTTTGACCCGCTGACCAACGGCCATCTGGATGTGATTCAGCGCGCGGCCAAATTGTTTGATCGCGTCGTCGTCGCCGTGGCTAAAAATGAGGGCAAGGGGCCGTTGTTCACCCTCAACGAACGGCTCACGCTTGTGAAACAGGCCGTGAAACATCTGCCAAATGTCGAGGCCGATTCGTTCGACATTTTGCTGGTCGAATATGTCGCGCAACGAAAGGCGCAGGCGATTGTGCGTGGGCTGCGCGCCGTCTCCGATTTCGAATTTGAATTCCAGCTCGCGCTGATGAACCGCAAGCTGGACGAGCACATCGAGACAATTTTCATGATGCCCAAGGACACTTACACGTTTTTGAGCTCGCGCATCGTCAAGGAAATCGCGCGGCTCGGCGGCGACGTGGGCGCATTTGTGCCGGCGCATGTCGAAATTGCGTTGAAGAAAAAATTTCAGAAATAAATTTCCCCGTAAAAGAATTTTTCTGCGTCGCGGCGTCTCTGCGGTAAATTAAATCATGTCGCTAAAAGTCAATCTTCGTCATTTGGAAACCCGCAACGTGAATTTGCGCGGCGACTTGCCGCTGGCCGAGCTGGATTTGGACGTGCGCGACGAGATGATCCGCGTCACGCAGCCGGTCGGCTACGACATTGAAATTGAAAAGCTGGACGACGCGCTTCTGGTCCGGGGCGAATTGCGCGTTGATCTGGAATGTGAGTGCGTGCGCTGCCTGAAAAAGTTCAAACGCGGGCTGAATTTGGAGAATTGGACGCTCCATCTGCCGTTCGAAGGCGAGGACGCCGTATCCGTGGACAACGATTGCGTGGACTTGACGCCATTCGTGCGGGAAGATATTCTCCTTGAGTTTCCGCAGCATCCATTATGCAGGCCGGATTGCGGCGGATTGAAAGCGAAAGTCGGCAGGTCCAAGAAAATTGCGGACAGAGAAGAACCAAAATCGTCCGCTTGGGCTGAATTGAACAAACTGAAACTGTAATTTTTGAATTTATTTTATGGGTGTCCCAAAACGTAAACCTTCGACAAGCCGGATGCGTCAACGCCGCGCTTACAACAGCGTGCTGAAACTGCCGCAGATCAGCAAATGCCCGCAATGCGCCGAGCCGTATGTGCCTCATCGCGTCTGTCCGGCATGCGGATTTTACAAGGGCCGCCAGGTGTTGAGCGTCACGGCGGGTGCGTAAATAATTTTTAGTTCTTAATTTTTAATTTTAAGTTTTAGCCCGGGGCGGTTCGCCGCTTCAACTAAAAACTAAAAATTCAAAACTTAAAACTAATCATTTATGCGAATCGCAGTGGATGTCATGGGCGGCGACCACGGTTGCGGGGTCGTCATTTCAGGTGCAAAGCTGGCGCTCGAAGCCAACAAAAAAATTTCCGCGCTCTACCTCGTCGGCGACCAAGCCGCCATCCACGCAGCACTGCCGCCGCGCGGCTTTCGCGACCACCGCGTCAAAGTGATTCACACCAGCGAAGTGGTGACGATGGACGACAAACCGGTTGTCGCGCTCCGCAAAAAAAAGGATTCCTCCATCGCCCGTGCCGCCGAGCTGGTCCGCGACGGCGAGGCCGACGCGCTGGTTTCGCTCGGCAACACCGGCGGCATTTTCGCGGCGGCAACCTTCAAAGTCGGGCGGATTGACGGCGTGGACCGCGGCTGCATCGCTACGGTCATCCCGCGCCAGGGAAATGAATTTGTCCTGTTGGACGCCGGTGCGAACGTCGAGTGCAAGCCGTTTCATCTCGCGCAATTCGCGGTGATGGGAAGTGTTTATTCGCGCGAGGTTCTTGGACGCAAACGACCGCGCGTCGGCGTTTTGAGCATCGGCACGGAAGAATCCAAGGGCAACGAGCTTTCGCTCGCGGCGTTCAAGCTTTGCCAGAAGCTTGATTTGAATTTCATCGGCAATGTCGAGGGCCACGATTTGTTCAAGGACCACGTTGACGTCGTCGTTTGCGACGGCTTCGTCGGCAATATCGTTTTGAAAACTTCCGAAAGCCTCGCGGTCGCGATGTTTTCGATGCTCAAGCGCGAGTTGATGAGCAATGCCAAGCGGCAGATCGGCGCGTTTCTAGCGAAGGACGCGTTTCATTCGATCCGCAAGCGCATGGACCCTGAAGTTTATGGCGGCGCGCCGCTGCTCGGTTTCAACGGCATGGTTTTCAAGGCGCACGGCTCCGCGCGCGAACGCGCCATCGCCAGCGCGTTGCGCGTGACGGCGGAAGCGTTGCAACACGAAGTCAACCAGACAATCGCCCGCGAAATCGCGCGAGCAAATGAAGTGCTCGCCGCCGCGGAAATTTCCGCCGCTGCTCCCGCATGAAACCAAAATTCAAAAATCCGCGCGCCAATCATGATTTTCAAGGCCGGACCTGTTCCATCACCGGCGTCGGCTCGTATGTGCCGGAAAAAATCCTGACGAACGCCGACCTCGAAAAAATGGTGGATACTTCTGACGAATGGATTACATCGCGAACCGGAATCAAGGAGCGGCACATCGCGGCAAGGGATGAATTTACTTCCGACATGGCGGCCAAGGCCGCGCAGCGCGCGATGAAAATGGCCGGTATCACCGCCGGCCAAATTGATTTGATCGTTGTCGCAACCATCACGCCGGACATGCCATTCCCGGCGACGGCGTGCCTTGTGCAGCAAAAAATCGGCGCAAAACGCGCGGCGGCGTTTGATCTGGAAGCCGCATGCTCCGGCTTCATTTACGGGATTGAAATTGCGCAACAGTTCATCATGTCGCGCACTTACGACACGGTGCTGGTCGTCGGCGCGGAAAAACTATCGTCCATCACCGACTGGACCGACCGCAACACCTGCGTCCTTTTCGGCGACGGTGCGGGCGCGGCGATTTTGCAGAACCGCGAAAATTCACACGGCCTTTTGACCGCCGTAATGGGCGCGGACGGTGCGAAGGCCGGGCTTCTTTCGATGCCCGGCGGCGGCAGCGCGTGTCCGGCGACGGCGGATTCCGTCACGGCGAAACTTCATTTCCTTCGCATGGATGGCAAGGAAACTTTCAAGAACGCGGTTCAGGCGATGCAATCGGCGGCTCAGGAAGTTTTGAAACGCTGCGAAATTGATATTTCACAAATCAAGTGCGTCATCCCGCATCAGGCAAACCGCCGCATCATTGACGTTGTCGGCGAACGGCTTGGCGCGACGCCCGAACAGCTTTTCGTCAATCTCCACAAATATGGCAACACGTCGGCGGCGTCGGTGGCGATTGCTCTGGACGAAGCCGTGGCCGCAAAGAAAATCCAGCGCGGCGACTTGGTTCTGCTGGTCGTTTTCGGAGCGGGATTGACGTGGGGCGCAGCGGTGATTGAATGGTAGCTAATTTAATGTATTGAATCTGCTAATTTGACGGATTCAGGCAACGTGGTAATTTAAGCTAGTTCTATGAGCGCAAAAAAATACGTCGGTGACGGTTCGTTTGAACAATCAGTGACGGTTGAAGCACGGCAGGCAAAGTTGGAATTGTCCGCCGATACCGTTGTAATCCACAAAAGCGGGATTGAATTCCGCAGCCCGTTGCCATTCAACGAATGGACGGAAATGACGGTTGCGTTGCAGTCGCCGCCCGAAGGCGGCAGAATCAATTGTTCCGGCGTCGTCATCGCGTGCTCCGGCAACAAGCACGCCGGCTACCGCGTCTCGATGGTTTTCACCAGCTTGACGCGGCAGGCGCAAACGTGGCTCAATTCGATGGCGCACTCGGAATTGGGCGCTGGCTGAAGTGCCGGTTTTTCAAGTCGAAAATGCAATCCCGGACATATGTCCGGGATTGTTTCATTTTGACCCGCAGCCGTGAATTTTCTAATCTTCCGCTTCATGACACATTCGGAGAACATCATGATTTGCTGAAAAAACAGGCTGGGAAATCGTCACCGCCCGCGGCCCGATCAATTAAGCCAAATCATCGGGCTTCGACGTTCGGCGCGCAAACGCTCGACGATATTTTCAGGTATAAATTTTTTCAACTGCAGAAATTTTATGGCAATTCAATTACGCGACAAATCCACCTGTGAATACGACCAAATCTCGCTCGGCGAAGTCATGCTGCGGCTTGACCCCGGCGAAGGACGCATCCGCACCGCGCGCGTGTTCACCGCGTGGGAAGGCGGTGGCGAATACAACACTTCTCGCGGCTTGCGCAAATGTTTCGGCTACAAAACCGCCGTCTGCACCGCATTCGTGGACAACGAGGTCGGCCACCTCATCGAAGATTTCATCATGCAAGGCGGCGTCTGCACGGACTTTATCAAGTGGCGCGAAGACGATGGCATCGGCCGCAGCGTGCGCAACGGTTTGAATTTCACCGAACGCGGCTTTGGCATTCGCGGCGCGGTCGGCGTTTCGGATCGCGGCAATTCCGCGGCGTCGCAGTTGAAGCCCGGGGATTTCGATTGGGATCATATTTTCGGAAAAATCGGCACGCGCTGGCTGCACACCGGCGGAATTTTTGCGGCGCTTTCGGAAACGACGGCGGCGCTGGCCATCGAAGCGGTGAAAGCGGCGAAGAAACACGGTGTCATCGTCAGCTACGATTTGAATTACCGCCCGTCGCTCTGGAAATCCATCGGCGGGCTGAAGAAAGCGCAGGAAGTGAATCGCGAAATCGCAAAGTATGTGGACGTGATGATCGGCAATGAAGAAGATTTCACCGCGTCGCTCGGTTTCGAGGTCAAAGGTGCGGACCACAATTTGAGCACAATTGAAACCGACGCATTCAAGACAATGATTGAAACCGCCGTGAAGGCGTATCCGAATTTCAAGGTGGCCGCGACGACTTTACGGCGCGTGATTACCGCGACGAAAAATGACTGGAGCGCGATTCTCTGGCACGACGGAAAATTTCATGAGAGCCGCAAATATCCGGAACTGGAAATTCTCGACCGCGTTGGCGGCGGCGACAGTTTTGCAAGTGGATTGCAATTTGGTTTTCTCGAATTCAACGACGCTCAAAAAGCCGTTGAATACGGCGCGGCGCACGGCGCGCTGGCTTCGACGACGCCCGGTGACACGAGCATGGCAACGCGCAAAGAAGTGGAGAAAATTTTCGGCGGTGGAAGCGCGCGGGTGCAGCGGTAATTGCCGCCAAAAAAATCAGGGCGCGGATTGCTCCGCGCCCTTTTTTTGTTCGAGCTTCGAATTTTTAGCGTTGAATGCGCGCCGAGCCGCCTTTGGCAAAGGCGCGGACCTGTTCCACGGTTGACATGGTCGTGTCGCCGGGGAACGTCGTCAGCAACGCGCCGTGCGCCCAGCCGAGGTTGACGGCTTCCTGCGGCGCCTCGCCGGTGAGCAGGCCGTAAAAGTAACCGGCGGCATAACCGTCGCCGCCGCCCACGCGGTCATAGACATCCAGTTCGCAGGTGGGCGAGACGTAGGTCTTGCCGTCCAGCCACGCCACCGCGCCCCAACTGTGGCGGTTGGTGGAATGGACTTCGCGCAGCGTGGTGGCCACCGATTTGACGTTCGGAAAATGTTTCACCACCGAGTCAATCATCCCGAAGAACACGCTCGGGTCGAGCTTCGATTTGGCAGTCACGTCCGGGCCTTTCAAGCCGAGGCCTTTTTGCAAATCTTCCTCGTTG
>Ga0181525_10004321_pt1 | contig 10959 bp, 10 predicted proteins | sample PEATcosm2014_Bin_48_FD_121100 | JGI IMG/M metagenome (GOLD analysis project Ga0181525, IMG submission 121100) | Peatland microbial communities from MTU Mesocosm Facility, Houghton, MI, USA - PEATcosm2014_Bin06_10_metaG | ecosystem: Environmental > Terrestrial > Soil > Wetlands > Peat | place... | reverse complement strand
TGGCGAAGAAGACAAGACAAGATATAAAAGACGGGAATGAGCCGAACTTCTGGACCTCCTGCGAGGCCTATCAGACACTAGTTGGAAACGTACTTAGCCTGATAACGCAGTGAATTTCAATGATGAACGCAAAAACGCTAATCTTCGCCGCACTTGCAGTTTCGCTTCTAGTGCAGCTCTCGGCGGGTTCATCTGTGGTAACGCTTACGGGCGGTTGCCCACTTTACATAATCAATGCCAGCAGGAGCTACATAACATTCAATGTCACAAACACGGGCAACGGCACCGCCTCTGACCTGCTGATAAGCGCGAGCTTCCCCGGAATCACCACGATAAATGCAACCCAGGTAATTCCGACGGTTGCACCGGGAGGCAAGTATGCCAAGGAGTTCTATCTTACCCATCTGATCGGCCAGGGCAGCTATGCAGTCAACATCAATGCGACGTACGTGCAGGCAGGTAGCAACTATGCGACAGTCTTTCCATGCATAATATACATAGGCAGCCTTTCGGGCGGCCCGCTCATTGAGAGGGTATCAGTCTCGGGCAAGAGGATGTATGTCAACATCACCAACACTGCACCGCAGAGCATAGAGGCTCAGGTGACGGCGGTTGTGCCGCCGGAGTTCACGGTGAAGAACGCGACCAAGGCGCTCACTATTGCAGCCGACGGAACGGCAAGCACCTACTTTGACATAGTCACGCCTTCATTCAGCGACGCATCATTCCCGGTGATAGGCGAGCTTTCCTACGAATACAACAACAACCACTACGCCCAGATGGCCAACGGTGCCCTGACATTCGGGGCAGCGGTCGCTACGACATCCGGTGGCGGGATAGGGCCCGTGACCTGGATACTCATAATAATCGTGGTCGTTGTGCTTGCACTTATTGTGGCCTCGCTGCTCATGAGGATCAAGCGCCCAAAAAGGGATTATGCTCATCTGCACAAGCAGGAGAATAAACCAGAGGGAATTTGATGCGGCCCCATGTCAGCGTTGTGATACCGACGTTGAACGAGGAGCACAACATAAGGAACCTGCTGGATCAGATAAAGCCCATTCTCAAAGGGCAAAGTTATGAGGTCATAATAGTTGACGGCCATTCGGACGATGCCACCGTGAAAATCGCGCGAAGCATGGGCGCAAAGATAATATATGATGAATTTGGAAAGGGGTCCGCCCTTTCCAAGGGAATAAAATCGGCGCAGGGGGACGTGATAGTATCGATGGACGCCGACCTTTCCAACAGGCCGGCCGAGCTGAAGCTTCTGATCGCAGGGATTGAGACCGGATACGACATCTGCATGGGGTCAAGGTTCCTCACGGGAGGCGGGTCCGATGACATGCCGGCGATAAGGAAGTTCGGGAATTGGGTGTTCGTAAAGATCGTGAATGTCCTTTACGGTGCCAAATACACCGACCTCTGCTACGGGTACAGAAGCTTCGCCAAGAGCGTGCCGAAGAGGCTGAGCCTTGAGGAGAGGGGGTTCGGGATAGAGGCTGAGATCAGCATCAAGGCCGTGAAGAAGGGTTTCAAGGTTCTAGAAGTTCCAAGCTACGAGAAGAAGAGAGAGGCAGGCGTGGCCAAGCTTTTGACTCTGAGGGACGGATGGGTCATATTGAGGACGATACTTAGAAATTTCTAATTTGGTGGAGGTATGATAACAAAAAAAGAGCTAAGCATGATACTTTCGAAGCGCTCCGGTAAAATGGTCACTGTAAAGGAAATTGAGCAGGTGGGTTCAGGATACCATTCCGACGGTTATAGGGTAGTCACTTCGGATGGTGAGAAATATTTTATAAAGAGGGCGAGGGCGGAGGACATAGGCTTTGAATTCCCAGAAAGAAAGGTAATGTCGCTTCTGGTCAGCCATTCAATGGCAAAAAGGGCGAAGATGATGCCTGGATCGCTAGGGGTGATAATAAAGAACGAAAGCATTGACTTCGTACCCGAGATAAGCGAGAGCAGCGAGATATACCATCTGCAAGAATACGGAGGAGAGGGGAAGAGTTATTCTAGCATGCTTAGTGAGCGGCTTAAAAGAAAGACCATGACAGGAAGCGATAAGGAGGAAATTGATAAGGTTCTAGATTTTATAACCGTGCTCCATGCAAAAAGGCACCCAAGCACGGACCAAAAAAAGCTTAATTCGGTATATAACGATGCCATGCGCGCGATAATAGGACATCCCGAAAGGCTGCTGGAGGTATTGCAGACGGTTCCTGATGATAGCCCGCTGCTGGGGCCACGCCAACAGGGAGAGTTCATCACACTAATGTTGGAAAACATGCACCATTCAAAAAATAGGCATGACAGGGTTTCTGCACTACATGGCGACTTCTGGGGTGCAAATGTATTTTTCAGGCCGGACGGCTCCCTATTCGTGATCGATTATTCACGAACTCCGTGGGGCGAGCCAGGCCACGATGTTGGAATTTGGATGTCCCAATACCTCTTTTATTATTACCTTTCAGAGAAGAACAAATACTTCTGTCAGTTAGGCAACTATTTCCTTGATGGTTACATTAAAAGGACTCGGGATAAGGAGGTGATGAACACCCTAGTTTATACAATTGGGCTGGTGGCTGCCATATACGCCTCACCGGGGTTCAAGGGTCTTGACCAGAAGGTAAGAAATGAGCTTTATGGGCATGTCATCAAAATGCTTAGAAAGAAGAAGTTCTTCTGGGAATAAATCGTCGACAGAGCCATTTAACAGACATGGTTTATATATTTGAAGGAACGGTATCTAGATTGATAAAATGGCTTCAGTTACGCTAGAAAAGTCGCAGGCAAAGCGGGCGCTTCAGGGACACGAGATGGCATTCGCACTTGACGTTGCAAGGGTGGCCGGAGGCATAATGAGAGAGAAGTTCATACTTGGCATGGAAAGAAAGCTTAAGCTCGACAGGACTGTAGTAACAGAGGCAGACATACGTATCAACAAGATGCTCCTTTCCAGTGTTAAGAGCGATTTCCCGACCCATGATGTGCTCGCAGAGGAGGAGAGCGACATGTCGAAGAAAAGCTCACTTGTGTGGGTCTGTGACCCCATAGACGGAACAATGAGCTTTTGCAGGGGCATACCAACATGCGTTTTCTCGCTGGCACTGGTAAACGAGGGCGTACCAATCCTTGGAGTGGTGTATGACCCGTTCATGGACAGGATGTTCACTGCGATAGCAGACGAAGGTGCATTCGTAAGCAAGCAAGGACAGTATTCTCAGTCGCAGAAGATATCCGTTTCCAAAGACAAGACACTTAAGGGAACTGCAGTAGGACATGTATTCTGGAATAGCTCGAATTGGGATATACTTGGCCTCTGGAACAAGCTGCAGAGGGACGGATCCAGCCCGGTCATGCTCGGATCAATAACTTACATGGGGGCAATGGTAGCATGTGGAGAGTTCTCGGGAAATATACACCCGGCGACTTCTGCACATGACAGCGCCGCGCTAAAGGTTATAGTAGAGGAGGCAGGTGGAAAGGTGACTGACCTTTTTGGAGAGGATCAAAGATATGACAAGCTGCTTAAGGGAGGAGTTATGTCAAATGGTCTGGTCCATGACGAGCTGTTAGCACTTATAAGAGACCACTTGAACCGCGACGCATCGGCGAAAAGCGCCTATGAGCGTTAATTCTTTATCCTGTAAAGCCCGTAGGTGAATCCGTCGCTGTAGGTGGCGGTCGCCAGGGCGGTGAGGTTGTAGGCGTGCTGGGCCTGGGAGCATATGTTGCCCGGCGTGTTGCACCAGTAGCCGACGTCAAGGACCGCGCACGGGAATTTTGCCATGGACGAGTTGTAGAAGCCGGCCTGGTACAGGTTGGAGAGCTGGCTGGCGCTCTTGTTGACCAGGTTGAACAGGGTCGGATCATAGGTGTAGACCAGGCAGTCTGCAGGGATCAGCGAGCTTGAGTTGTATACGAAATTCTCATAGAACCTGGCATCGCCGGCCTGCTGTATGGCTGTCGGATTCAGGAAGACAGTGGATGCATTGATGTACAGCACGTAAAACAACGATACTGCCAATACGGCGGCGACCACCAATCCCACATACTGTGGAATGCGGCTGTGCTTCCTTACCTTTGAAACAAGCTTTTCCGCCGAGCGGGAAAGCCCCGAGATTGAATACCCGATCAGTATTGCAAATGGCGCCATTAGGGTTATCATGAAGCGCCAGTCCACCCCGAACACCACAGAGCCCGCATAGAAGGCGGTGTAGAAGAGGAATATGATGCCGAACCAGACGCCAATGGCGGTCAGCTCCTTGCCCTTGCCGAAGACGACCAGCAGGATGACACCTATTATGGCCAGGATGGTGAAGTAGAGCGGCTGGGTAACCTGCTGTTGAGTATATTTGTTGGCCCAGAAGAGCACGTTGGAGCAGACGTTAGCCTCGAAGTTCTGAAGGTTTATGGTTCCGCTCGCCTTGATGTAGGCCCCCTGGGTGCTGCAGGTCTGCTGAACCGATGACCCCTGATAGCCGAAGCCATCGCTGGCGGCATTGGTTGTGGCGAAGAGTATGGTGGGGTAGGCTAGCAGGATGAATAGCAATATTATGAGCAGTAGCTTGGTATTGAAGATGTTCTTGTACATGAGGCGCGCGGATTCCGTTATCGCTTTCAGCGGTCCGCGCTCATAGAGCGCCAGGTACATGATGGCAAAGATGGGTATGTAGATCAGCGCGTCCACCTTCATGTAGAGGAGCAATGACAGAGACAGCAGGAAGTTGAAAAGTGAGAGCAGGCTTCTGCGCCTCATCAGGACTACCAGCATGAAGATTGATATCAACGAATAGGCAAGGGTCGCCATGTCGGAGTTTGTTGGTGCAGACCAGAACAGGATTATAGGGAGCACGGAAAACGCCAGGGCCGAGAAGAATGCGGCCCGCCTGTCCTTTAGCATTATGAATGCCACCATGAAGGTCATAAAGACGGAGATCGCCGCAAGCGCCACCTGCACCGCGTGGGTCGCAAACCTGCTGGACCCCAGAAGCAGGAATCCGATGGCTATGTTGAAGGACAGCCCTATGGGCTCGTGGAATATCTGCCCTGAGAAGCATTGTGTTGACGTCCCGTAGTTGCACATCCAGGCCTGGCCGGTGTGCAGGAGCATTAGCCCCATCGCCTGGTATATGGCGTCGTCGAAGAATAGGATTTGGGTCGGCTTGACTGCAATTATGACGATTGCAAGAAACACCGCCACTGCGATTATGGCGAGGATTAGGTCCCTCTTCAGGAATCCGGATTCGTGGAGCACATGGCCGATCCTCTTCCGGTTGAGTATGGAGCCGATCACCAGCCCTGCAAATGATACCAATACCCCGATAGTATAGATGTATTCGAGGGTTCCATCAGCAATTGCCATACCGCCACTTTCTAAGTATCATATATTAGTTTATTTAAATTGTCTTTGTTACCGGGCAGCCTTTTTCCTGCTCCACACGTAGTAGAACTTGCTCTGCTTGTAGGCGCTGTTCAGGACCTTCTTGAAATTGTGCACATAGAAATCGAGGCCATTGGAGAGCGCGGTTCCGTCCCTGACGCTTTCCACCATCCTCTCGATGAACACCTTCGGTATGCTGCCGTTGCTCCTTTTTTCTCCCTGGTAATAGAAGCTCGTCTTGTAGCTAAGGCCGCGGCCGTGCTTTCCGATTAGCGCTTTCCATTGCTGCGGGTTGCTGCCCACATCATTTTCCACGAAGAGGATCGATCCGCCCGGCTTGAGGTACTTGGCCGCATTCTCATAGAACTCCTTGTGGATCCTCCATTTCGGGTCTATGGCAATGATGTCGAATCCGTATTCCTTTTCCGTCCCCGACAGATGCGGAGGATTGCTGACTATGATATCCCACTTCTCTGATTTGGGAACGTCCTTCAGGCCGTTGGAGACATAGGCCTTGACCCTCGATGAGAGGCCATTCTGCTTTATGGTGTGGTTGCAGGCTTCTATGGCGTCCTTGTTTATGTCGACCAGGCAGAGCGAATCGCAGAGGCCGTGGGCCAGAAGCGAAAATCCGATGAACCCCGGTCCGGAGCAGAATTCGCAGATGCGGCCCACCTTGCCGAAGTGTTTCCTTATGATTGGTATGAAGTCCTGGCCGAAGCTTGTTCCGCCACCGTCAAGATGTGGCACATAGTAGACCTTCAGGCCCTTGTACTCCGTGTACTTTATCAGTTTCCTGTTGATCATCATACCGACCTGTTGGTGACGAATATACCGTCAATGAACATGTACTTTGTCTTGGTCTGCTTCATGGTCATAATCGCATCCTCTGGCGTCATGACTATGGGCTGCCCGTGGATGTTGAAGCTGGTATTGAGCACTACGCCGTAGCCCCTGTGCTTCTTTACTGCCCTGAGCAGATTTGAATAGGTCTTATTTTCGTCTCCGACCATCTGCGCTCTCACTGTTCCGTCGATGTGCGCCACGGATTTCTCCACCGCCTTGTGCTCCTGCTTGAGCCGGTAGGCGCTGGTCATGAACCTGTTGAAACCCTTGCCGTCGTATTCCACCAGCTTCGGCACATCGTCCTCGAGCATCGAGGGTGCGAACGGCTGGAACCATTCCCTCTGCTTGACGAACAGGTTCAGCTTCTCCTTTACCTCGTCAGAGTTGCTGGGCGCAATTATGCTCCTGTTGCCCAGTGCACGGGGGCCGAATTCCATCCGGTTCTGGAACCAGAACAGGTAGTTGCCTTCGGCCATCAGCTCCGCGGCATGCTTGCACTGCTCTTCTCTGCCTTCGATCACATATTTCAGGGACCTGTCCGCCTTGAGCGCGGTCTCGGTCTCCTCGTTTGCATATTCGCTGCCCAGGTAGGGGCTGAATGCGAACTCTGTTGCTCCTGATAATTTGTAGCTTGTGAACAGCGCTGCTCCCAGAGCGATGCCACCGTCTCCCATGTGAGGGAATATGTGCATCGACTTCACGTTGTCCAGCTCCCGGACCAGCATGTTGGCCTTGACATTTGAGAACAGCCCTCCTGCGACGGCTATGTCGCCGACATTGTAGCGGTCGATGAGGTTGCTGGCCAGCTTTATTATGGTACCTTCCACGAGCTGCTGCGCCATGTATGCAGTCTGTTCTCGGGGCATCTGCCATGCTATCCTGCTTATCATGTCATACTGCTTTGAAGGGGAGTATTTTGCTTTGAGCCTGGTGCCGGTTAGGTCGAAGAAGTCCTTGAACCTGTTCTTGTCGAATGTGAATGGAAATGAGTAATCGGCCATGGCCATTATCTTGCCCTCGTCCTCCAGCTCCCTCATCCCGATTATGTTGGTGACCTGCTCGTAGAAGATTCCGAGTGAATCCCTTGCCGATATCGCCATGACCCGCTCCAGCTTGCCGTTGGAAAGTATGCTGGCGCTCCCCGACAGGCCGTCTCCCAGTCCGTCGAGGGTGAGTATCAGCGACTTCTTCTGTCCTGAGGTGAATCCTGCCGTTGCGGCATGGGCGGTGTGGTGATCAACGATGTGGAGCTTGTAGTTCTTGAAGCCCATCCTGTCCAGCCTGGATCTCAGTAGGGATGAGCTTACGGACCCGCAGCCTGGCAGCGGCCCTATCGTCGTCATCGAGTACTTCAGCTTGTGCCTTGCGTGCTCGAACGATGGCTTCTGGATCTTCCTCCTTCTGAACTGGTAGTAGTTCTCCTTCATTCCAGGAATCATCCGCTCCAGGGTCTTGGTGAATTCTGTTGTGGTGAATGCGATGTGCTCGATCTCGTGGTGGCGGATCTTGGCGTGCTTGAGCGCAGCCTCTATGGAGTGCTGCGGGAAGTTTATCTCCAGTTTCCTCTTCGTGAAGCGCTCCTCGTTGGCCGCGAAGAGTATCTCGTTATCCCTCACCAGGGCGGCACCGGAATCGTGGCCGTCCCATATTCCAAGAATATACATTACTTCAGTCCCAGTTCAAATCTCCTTTCGGATATCTCTGACTTTATCGACTTCAGGAAATCGTCGAGCTTTATTCCCATGGTCTGCTTGCCAGTCCTGTCCCTTATGGTGACGGTGCCAGCCTCGGCCTCCTTCTTTCCTAGAACTATCATATAGGGGACCTGCTGCATCTGGGCGTCCCTTATCTTGTACTGCAGGGTCCTGTCTGAGTTGTCGAGGTTGACCCTAACCTTCTCGGACTTTATTTTGTTGTAAACATCTTCAGCATACTTGTAGGTCTGGTCAGATATTGAGACTACCTGCACCTGCACCGGCGCCAGCCAGGTCGGGAATCTCCCCTGCAGGTGTTCTGTGAGGACGCCAATGAATCGCTCGAGCGAACCATAGATTACCCTGTGTATTATGACGATATCGTGCTCCTTGCCGTCCTCGCCGGTGTAGGACAGCCCGAACCTCTTCGGAAGCTGGTAGTCGAGCTGTATGGTCGCACACTGCCATTCCCTGCCCATCGAGTCCTTGATCTGGAAATCGATCTTCGGTCCGTAGAACGCTCCGTCCTTCTCCTTGAGTCCGAACTCCATGGAGTTTGCCTTGAGTGCGTTCTTCAATGATGATTCCGCTTCGTGCCAGAGTGCTTCATCGCCGAGGTGGCTGTCAGGCATCGTCGACAGCTTAGCCGTGTAGCTGAGTCCGAACACCTGATAGAGCTCTTTGACCATCTTGAGCAGCGTCGTCAACTCGCCCTCTATCTGGTCGGGCCTCACGAAAATGTGGGCATCGTCCTGGGTCATCTCCCGGACCCGGAAGAGCCCGGTGAGCGCACCGCTTATCTCATTGCGGTAGAGCTTGTCGAAGTCCGCGAAACGCACCGGGAATTCCCGGTAGCTCCACTTCTTCGACTTGAATATTAGTATTGTTGAGGGGCAGTTCATCGGCTTTAGCCCCATCTCTCCGCTGTCGCTTTCGAATGAATACATGTCGTCCTTGTAGTGGTCGATGTGCCCGCTGACATGCCAGAGGGCGAGGTTGGCGAATGCCGGTGTCGCTATCTCCTTGTAGTTGTACTCGTCAAGCTTTGACCTTATGTAGGCCATCAGCTCCCTGAATATTATGTGGCCGTTGTTGTGCCAGTACACCATTCCAGGCGAAACCTCCTGGAAGCTGTAGAGGTCAAGCTTCTCCCCGATGGTCCTGTGGTCCGTCGGCGGTAGCCCGGACCAGTCGCTCTTCTTTACTATGGATGTATTGATTCCCACCGGCTTGGCCTTCTTGTAGACCTTCCTTTCGTCATCCTTGCCGTAGCTCCTTCCCTGCTCGGCCAGCGGATGCCCTTTTATCGCAACGGTCAGCTTCTTGTTCCATCCGAACGGTGACCTGCTGACCTTTAGTCCTGATTTTTCAAGCTCCTTGAAGAGCTCGCTCATCGTCGCCATTGCCGACTTCGGATCCGCCAGGTTGTTGCTCAGATGTGCGAACGGGTAAACGAGAACGTGATTCCTGTCGAGCTTCTTCGCGACCTCGATGGCGTCCGCTGCCGCCTTGTCCGCGACCGACTTGTCGTCGCCCTCCTCTATGCTAACCATCAGCACCAGGGTGTCCTTGACGGTGCTCGACTTCTTGTCGCTCTCCTCGTAGAACTTCGCCTCGGGCTTAATCAGCTCATAGGTCAGCGAATCTACGTCAAGCTGGAGTATCTTCATTGGAACACGCAGTATCAGCTATCATATATGCGGGAACGAATAAAAAGGTTCTATGCGCGGACCCTCCGGCTCTCGCAAACAATATATATCTATCCAGCTGCATATCTTATCATGCGCAAAGTTATGCAGAAAGGCGGGCTCCACAGCATCAGCCGTGGGGACATCGCCGGCCTCATCCTGATTGCGCTGAGCATATTCACCTCGCTGAGCCTTTTCACTGGTGCGCAGAACACCAGCAATGCCAGCGTTGCCGTTCTCGGAACTGTCTGCAACGTCTTCAACACGGTGAAGAGCGTCATATTCATACTTGGACTTACCCTCATGCTGCTCGGAGCCGCGCTGTATTCGGGCGCGAACCTCATGCCGAGCCAGAGCAGGGGACCCATACAGGGGTACGGGATGTCCATGATAATAGGCGGAGTTGTGGGCACGGCAATTGCGGTCTCGTCCCCGTTCATACTGAACACGGTGGTGAAGGCATCGGGCGCAAACACGACCGCCATATTGGCAAACCAGTCGTTCGGAGGCGGCGGTTCAACCGCAAGCCTTGCCGCATCCGTATGCTCCAATTTGCCCAACCTGCAGGGCTACGACGATGTGGGAGGAAATGACAGCAACATATGGGCCTAGGGCTAGTCCATTTGCCTATTTGTCTTGAAAATTTGCGGGCTCGATTACCAGTTCGGGCTTGCCGTTTTGACAGTTAAGTATTTATATATATCAAGCTAGGTAGTTTATAGTAAAAGTGGTCCAAATGGGAAAAAACCATATAGGGAGATTAGGCAATAGCAATATAGCCGGACTCGCGCTGATTGCGATTAGCGTGATCATGTCGATTGGGCTGATAAGCTCTGCTGCAGGATTCGGAAACCAATACGGCAGCTCTTCGGCAAACAATGCGAGCTCGACGGTTGTAGGAACTATCTGCAACGTCTTCAACACGATAAAGGATGCAATATTCATACTCGGACTTGCGCTCATGGTGCTCGGTGGAGCAGTCTATGCTGGCGCAAACCTCATGCCTAGCCAGTCTAGGGGAGGATTCCAGGGATATGGAATGGCAATGGTAATAGGGGGAGTAATCGGTGTGGCAATAGCTGTCGCAGCTCCGTTCATCCTGAACACCATCCTCGGCGCATCGGGTGCAAGCGGTCAGTTTGTAGCAAACCAGTCGGGCACACAGGGTGGCCAGACAGGGACGGGTGGCATACAGACCAACGTTCAGTCCGTTTGCACTGCTGCAGGAAGCAATGGGTTCGGTCTAGGCAACGGTTAGATACTGAGCCTCTTTTATTCTTTTTCTTCCTTTATTCATTTCATTAGCTAGATGGTATCATGACCAACATCATAACACGCACAT
>Ga0181525_10004320_pt1 | contig 10959 bp, 8 predicted proteins | sample PEATcosm2014_Bin_48_FD_121100 | JGI IMG/M metagenome (GOLD analysis project Ga0181525, IMG submission 121100) | Peatland microbial communities from MTU Mesocosm Facility, Houghton, MI, USA - PEATcosm2014_Bin06_10_metaG | ecosystem: Environmental > Terrestrial > Soil > Wetlands > Peat | place... | reverse complement strand
CTGGCGGCCCTGGTCCACCTGCGCAACGATAAAGACTGGATCGGCTGGGCGGCTTGGGTGGCCAAACTGGAAGAATCGGGCATCCATGTGCCCGAGGACAAGCGCACCGACGCCGAATTTCTGTTGCAGCTTAGCCTGGAGACTCCGAAGTTCTACGGCCCGGCGCGCGGGCTGCCGCGCAACCGCGAGCCGCTGTTGCACCTGATCCGCAATACTACGCTGATGAAGGACTATGAAGTGGTGGGGGACATGACGCTGGACGCGGTGCGGACCATCCAAACGCCCACGCTGCTGGTCTACGGCCGCGATTCGCACTTCATCAGTTCTTACGATTTCCTGCACACGGCGCTGCCAAACTGCAAGCCGGTGCTGCTGCCAGGCGGTGAGCATTTCGGCCCTCTGGAGCAGCCCGAATTGCTCACCGAGCACATCCTGCAATTCTTACGGGAGTCTGTCCCGGAGAACTCGGGCGAGATGATGGAGGCCCGCTGACCGGGGCGAGGAAACTTCTCCGCACGGCGCTTGAACCCATCCCATGAGCACCCCCGCCTTATCGCCGGTCATCTCTTTCGCCGCGGATGCGCGTCCCGTGCGGCTCTCCGCCAAGCTGCTCTATGGCGTCGGGGAAATGCCGATTACAGTTCTGATGGTGCTGTCCGGACTGTTCATGTTGTTTTTCTACAACTCCGTGATGGGTTTGCCATCCGCGCTGGTGGGACTCGGTCTGGCTTCGAGCTTGGTGGTGGATGCCCTGCTCGACCCCTACATCGGCCACATTTCGGATCGCACCATCCACCGGTTCGGCCGCCGGCATATCTTCATGCTGCCGGGAGCGCTGGTCATGGGACCCTGTTTTTTCCTGCTCTTCAGCCCGCCGCGCAGCCTGGGGCATACCGGATTGTTTGTATGGCTGCTGGCCTGCTCGATTGCTTTGCGCGCTTCCAGTGCGGTCTACCGGATTCCCTATCTCAGCCTGGGCGCCGAGATGAGCCGCGACTATGACGACCGCACCGCCACCATGGGGCTGCGCACACTGTTCGGACTGGTGGGCACGCTAGCGGCCTCGGCACTTTCCTTTCTGATTTTTTTCCCACCCACAGCCGATGGCTCCGAACCCAAGCTGCACTACGCCGGCTACCCGCGCTTAGGGCTGGCTTTCGGCGCGCTGATGACGGTAGCCGGCCTGATCGGCACGCTGGGCACGTTGGGCTATCGCACTTCGAGCGCCGGTAGAGACTCGGGCGAGCTGCGCTTCTTTTCCGGCTTCCGGACTTCCATGCGGAACCCCTACTTCCGCAGTATCTGGTTCTCGACCACGGTTTTCTTCCTGGCCGTGGTAATCAACTTCAGCATGGCGATCCACTACTTCACCTGGTATGCGCGTATCAGCCGCAGCGAGACTCTGAGCCTTATTCAGATTTGTTTCTACTCCGGCGCAATGGGGGGGGTGGTTCTATGGATGTCGCTGGCCCGGCGCACGGAAAAACGGACCCTATACATCATGGCTGCTATCGCGTCGGCCAGTCTGTTGCTGATGGCCACTTTGCTGATCGGTAGCGGCCATCTTTTTGGCGTAGGCCATCCCTTTCCACTGATCCTCGGGCACGTCGTGGGCGGTATCTTCGCCAGCGCGGTTTGGGTGGTTCCGGCATCCATGATCGCCGACGTCACCGACACCGACGAGTTGACCACCGGACTGCGTCGCGAAGGCATCTATTTCGGCATTATGAATTTCGGCGAAAAAATCGCCGCCGGAGGCGCCCTTCTTTTGGCCGGCGGCCTGTTGTCCGTTTTCCGCAAGCTGTCGCATGGAGCCGCGTTTGGAACGCCGGGCAATCCGCCCGCCGCCATACCTTATGTGGGACTGTTATATGGTGCCGTGCCTGCGATCCTGCTGGTGATTTCTCTGATTTTGATTCTTCCGTATGGCTTGAACCGGCGCACCGTGCATGGAATCCAAAAGCAATTGGCGGAGCGCCGCAAAGTGACTGAATGACTGACGATAGACCCGTTGTATTAATCACTGGCGCGGGCTCCGGCTTGGGGCTGGCGTCCGCTTTGCTCCTGGCTGCGCGCAATTTTCGCGTCTACGGAACCATGCTCAACGAAGCCGAAGAGGACGGGCTGCGCGCGCAGGCCGCCCGCCTTAGTCTGAGCCGCGACGGTCAGGGAGCGGTTACCGCTCTGCGCATGGACGTGACCCGCCGCGCGGACATTGATCGAACCGTGGACACCATCATCGGCGAGGCCGGGCGCATCGACGCCGTCGTGCACTTTGCCGGCATGGGCCTGCGCGGCTTTTTCGAAGATCTCAGCATGCAGGAAATCCGCCGGCTCTACGACGTCAACGTCTTCGGCATCATGGAGCTGACCCAGGCCGTCCTGCCGCACATGCGCGCGCGCCGCTCCGGCCGCATCATCATCACCGCTTCGGCCGCCGGCCGCATGGGCGAGATGAGTATTGCGGGCTATTCTTCGGGCAAGTTCGCGGTGGTGGGTCTGGGCGAATGCCTGCGGCAAGAGATGGCCCTATTGAATATTCACGTCTCGGTGCTCGAACCGGGGCTGATCTACACCCCCCACTTCGGCGTCAACCGCAACCGTGCGCGCCGCGCCCAGGATCCCACCAGCCCTTACTACTTCTGGTTTTGCCAGCACGAAGCCATCGTGGACGGTCTGCTGGCCGCCAATAAGTTCACGGCCGAAGATATCGCCGCGGTGGTGCACAAAATCCTGACCGCGCGCAAGCCCCGCCTGCATTACATGGTGGGATTCAAATTCAAGCTGATGTTGACCCTGCGCAACGTTATCCCCTTCGAGTGGTACGAGCGCATTCACGAAAAAATAATTGTCCGCATGGTTTCCCAACCACGCCACCCGGCCACCGGCCTGAGCGGCCTGGACGCCGGCATCGGCGACCGCGCCAAGACTCACCACGCGGCGGAAGCCATTCCCCACGCTCATGATTGATCTGCACACCCACACCGACCGCTCCGACGGCACCGCATCGCCCGCGCAACTGGTCGACGATGCGAAAGCCATGGGCCTTCAAGCCCTTGGTATCACCGACCACGATACGCTGGAGGGTTACGATATCGCCGCTCCGCTGGCCGCCGAGGCAGGCCTGGAATTGGTTTGCGGCATCGAGCTAAGCACCCGACCCGATCCGCCTCCGGACGGCTCGCGCCCGCCGTCGGTGCATCTGCTAGGCTACTTCCTGCAGGAACCCGCCTCAGCGGGGTTCCGGCAGTGGATTCGCGGCCACCAGGAGAGCCGCCGCGAGCGTAACCGGAAGCTGATCGCCAAGCTGAATTCCCTCGGCGTCGATATCGCCCTGGAGGAAGTGCAGGCGCTCGGCAAGCACCTCACCGGACGGCCCCATTTCGCCAAGGTGCTGCTGCGCAAAGGCTATGTCAAGACCAACCAGGAAGCCTTCGACCGTTACCTGGCCGACAACGCCTCTGCGTCCGTGGAGCGCGACGAGCCGGAATTGGTCGAAGGCGTGCGGCGGATTCGCGACGGCGGCGGCCTGCCCTCGCTGGCGCATCCCGTGCGCCTGCCCCAGCGTGACCGCGTATCTCTCGAAAAGCTGCTGCATTCGCTCATCGACCATGGACTGCAAGGCTTGGAGGTCTACCACAGTGAGCACAGCCCGGAAGAGACGGCTCTTTACCATGAACTGGCGGCCCAGTTCCAGTTGATCGAAACCGGAGGCTCCGACTTCCACGGGGACAATAAGCCCTCGATTCATCTGGGCACCGGCAAAGGCAACAACCTGAATCTCAGTTACAGCCTGCTGGAAAATATGCGGCGCGGTGTGGCGGACATGGCCGCGCGGTGAGCTACTGCGTCGCTCGAAGGAGTGGTCGTTTTCAGCATGATAGCCGCCTGAATCTTCCCGTCCGGGACTTCGCTGAAAGGGTCCCCGCTTCAAGCTCGCCGACGACCTCCGTGTTCAAAATCTTGTACTTACGTGAGACATTTTGTGGCGATGGGATGATTTTATCCCGGATAGCGTCATCGATACGGATGATCGCGGACGAAGGGCTGTCGGTTTCCATGTATCTGATCCATCCTTCTTGGCGTACAATGTATGTACGGAAGACGATAGTATGGCTGCAACTTTGAGATCATCGCGATCGCGTCGGCTGAATCTCAGAACCTCCCCGGAACAGGAAGAACTGATACGCCGCGCTGCCACGGAGCGAGGCGAAAGCTTGACGGACTTTGTCATCCGCAGCGCCTGTGCGGAGGCGGAAAACAGCCTCACGGACCAGACCCATTTCTCGTTGAATGCGGAACAGTGGAATGCCTTCGTTGCTGCATTGGATCGGCCTGTCCAGCGAAAGCCACGACTGCGCCGCCTTTTGAGTGAACTGAGCATTCTTGAGCAGTAGCCCTGATGGCGCTGGCGTATCCCTTCGTCTGGGCTGATGCTGATTTGCTTCGGAGTCAACCGCGCTCGCTGCTGCTACTTCTGGTTTGCCAGCACGACCCAAGCTCCTGTTTCTCCTCCGTGCGCTGTCCAGGCTATCATTTTCCTGGCAGGAAAACATGGTACCGAAAGCACTGGTGCAGCGTGCCACGTCTGGGTATAATCGGTTAACACTCTAATTCGAAAGGAAATCTCTTAGATGAACGACCAATTTGATGTAGCCATTCTGGGCGCCGGTTTCGAGGGCGGCATGCTCGGAACCATTTTGGCCTGCAAGGGCGCCAAAGTGGTGATCATCGACGCCGGCTCGCACCCCCGTTTCGCCCTCGGCGAATCAACCGTCCGGCACACTTTCCGCATGATCAAAATCATGGCGGAGCGCTTTGGAGTGCCCGAGTTCAAGACCGAGTTCAATTCCGGCGAACTTCTCCATACGCATGTATCCAACCATTTTGGCGTGAAGAAGAATTTCGGCTTCGTCTATCACCGCCCCGGCGAGCACCAGCGGCCGGAAGAGGCCACTCAATTGGTGATCCCGCCGTACCGGGAAGGCTATGAAGCCCACCTGTTCCGCCAGGATGTCGACCAGTATTTGACCTACACCGCCATTCACCACGGCGCCACGGTCAAATACAACACCCGCGTGAAGACCGTCGAGACTGATGCGCAAGGTGTAACGATCTCTACCGAAAAAGGGGAACCCATCCGCGCCAAGTTCGTTGCGGATGCCTCCGGCGGCGGGCACGTGCTCGCCAAGCAGTGGAATCTGCGCGACGATCCGCCGCGTGTCCGGCTACAGACCCGCTGCCTCTTCACGCATATGATCGACGTAAAGCCTTACGACGATCTAAGCCTGCCGAACGGGGTGCCGAAAGCACCGCGCCGTTGGTACGCCGGTACCTGCCACCACCTGTTCGACGGAGGCTGGCTGTGGGTGATCCCGTTCGATAACCGCGAAGGATCCGCCAACAAATGCGTCAGCGTGGGACTGAGCTTCGACATACGGAAGTTCCCCAAGCCCATGGATATAACCCCGGACCAGGAATGGCATCAATTCCTGGACAAGTTCCCGAGCATCAAAGAGCAGTTCAAGGATGCCAAGCTGGTGCGGGACTGGGTATCGTCGGATCGATTGCAGGGTTCAGTTAAGCAGACCGTGGGTGATCGCTGGGCGATTATGGCGGGCGGCGCCGGCAGCGGCTTCCTGGACGCGTTGTTCTCCCGCGGCCTGGCCTCTTCGGTGGAAGTCATCAACGCACTGGCCGCGCGCCTGCTGCCCGCCATCAAGGAAAACGACTTCCGGGCCGAGCGTTTCGAGTATATTTCCCGCGTTCACGAAGCCAATCTGCGGAACAACGACCGGCTGGTATTCGGCGCCTACACCTCCTTCCGGGACTTCGATTTATGGAATGCCTGGTTCCGCGTCTGGGCTTTGGGCGTCGGCTTGGGCGATCTGCGACTCGCCAGCATTTACCGGCGATACTTGAAGACGCATGACGACTCCATTCTTCCGGATGCCGAAGAGCCGATGGGCCTGTTCTACAGCCAGCACAAAGGCTTTGGCGAGCTGCTGGACGCCGCCGTGGCTAAGATGGATGAGGTAGAGGCCGGTACTACCGATCCGAAAGAGGCGGCCAAATTCATCTTCAGCCTGATCCGCAACGCCAAATTCACGCCAGCGGCCAATCACCTGGGAGATCCGGACTGGCATTTCATCAACGCCGGCACGTTCCTGGTTTCGGTGAAGACGCTGGCATGGTTGTTGACCTCGGCGCCACCCGACATCCGCAGCCTGTCGTTTGGCCTCCTGGGCGATATCGGCGGGCGCAAGGCGCAACCGGTGCCCTCGGCTGGATAAAACCGGCGGGCCTTTGCCTCCGACGCACTACATTTTTAATCACATTCCGAAGACTGGCGGAATCTCGCTTCTGGCGGTATGCGGCCGGAATCTGGAACCCTCGGAGATCGGCCCGCATCTGGCCGAGCACGACATTCGGTTGATGCCGGCATCGCGATTCGAGGGTCACCGGCTCATCACGGGACACTTCAGCGTTCTCACTCAGACCGGATTCTGCCGCAGCCGATATAGTATGACGCTGCTGCGGAATCCGATCCGAAGAATTTTTTCGGCATACACTTTCTGGCGGACGGCGTCCGAGCACAACCCAGTGACATCCAAGGCAAGGGAGTTATCCTTTGCGGATTTCGTGCGCTACTTCGTAGACAGCCCGGCTATCATTCACAATCCATATACGCACCATTTGGCCGGTATTGGAAGAGACTGCCCCGGTTATCCCGCCGACGCGGCCGCTCTTCTGGCGGCCGCCAAGCACAATTTAGCCGCCTTCGATTTCGTGGGCGTCTGTGAGGAGATGGAGCGGTCCGCCAGGCTCCTTTGTCACACACTCGGCTGGCCCGCTCCAGCTACGATCCCGCACGAAAACCGTACTTCGTCGGCGGCCCGCTTTGCCGAGATTGAGCCTCAAACCATGGGAATCCTGCGCGAGCGCAACCACCTGGACCTGGAACTGTACCAATATGCGGTCGGGCTCTTCGATGCGCGCGAGGAAGCCGCAAAATCCGATATAGTGTCCGCGCGACCGGTGGAACCGAACCGGTTCGTACCATATCCAGTCCCCTACAAAATGGACGCCAGGGCGCGCATCCAATCCGTGTCTGCCACATGGGTTCCGGACGACTCTTCGAGAATGCTGGAGATTGCCGTCGATTTCACGACCGCGGCGCAGATCGCGGAACTTAGTTTGGGTATACAAATCAACGATACCGCGGGAAATATCGTCTGGGGCACCAGCACCTCGCGGGAGTGCCTGGAAATCGCATACGAAATCGGCCTCGCATCCAGCGCGGTCCTCCTGGTGGAGTGCGAGTTGCCGCGTGGCATGTACTTTGTTACAGTCGCGCTGTCTGAACCGCGCCGGCTGGGATTTCACGAACACTGGATCGACCACGCGGCGCTTTTCACGGTGGCGCCGCCGCGGGTTGGCCGGTCGCGCTATTTTCGGGGAATGCGCTCGCAAGAGTTTCGGTCCACCGTGGCCAGGAACGTTAACGGCCGGTGACCCTCGCTGGTGAATGTCCGATTTGCGCGGGCGCTTGGGCTCCCTCCACCATCCGCGGCCTGCTCGAATGCGGCGGTTGCGGGTTCGTTACCGCGGATGTTTCCTTGACGCGCCAGGAACTGGAGCAGATCTACAGCGCTGCCTATTTCCGCGGCGAAGAATATCGCGATTACGTTGGCGAACGCGCACTCCTCACCAAGCAATTCCAGCTTCGGCTGAAGACCCTGCTGCGTTATGTTCCCGCGGCGCGCCACCAATCCTTGTTCGAGATCGGCGCGGCGTACGGCTTTTTTCTGGATCTCGCGCGCCGCTACTTCGATCGTGCCAGCGGGATTGACCTGTCGCGTGACGCGGCGGCTTATGCCAGCGACGTAGTGGGGGTCCCGGTGGCCGCCGGAGATTTCTTGGAATATCCGCCGCTCGGCCAATTCGACGCCGTGTGCATGTGGGACACCATCGAGCACCTGGCGGAGCCCGCGTTATACATTGAGCAGGTTGCGGCACTCCTGCGGCCTGGGGGCGTCCTCGCGATCACCACAGGCGATATCGGCAGCCCACTGGCGCGCTGGCGCAAGGAAAAATGGAGACAGATCCATCCTCCGAGCCACCTGCACTACTTCTCCCGGTGCACTTTGCGATTGTTGCTCGAAAAGCACGGTTTTGAGGTGCACTACCAGGGCTACGCCGGCTGCTATCGCAGCGTCGACACCATGGCGTACATTGTGCTTTCCTTGAAACGCGAAAGGCCGGGGCTCTATCGCAAGCTGAAGGCGTCCGGAGTGTTGAATTGGAGCTTCTACTCGAACCTTTACGACATTCTGTATGTGATCGCGCAAAAGCGCTGACTCAAGCCGCGAGCGCGCCCAGATCGATCCCCGCCAGATCCCCCGCATTGAGCGCGGCCACGGCGCCGCCTAAGCCGCCATTCGCAATCTCCACGGCCGGACTAACGCCCAGCCGGTGCTTCCACGCGCCTTCCACCGATAAGCGCCCGGCAGCATCGGCCACGATCTCCACGTCCGCGGCGCATAACTGCTCGCCGAAACGCTCCCGGATCAACATGCGCACCGCGTCCTTGGCGGCGCAGCGACCCAGCAGCCAGTCATAGCGCTCCTTTGGCGACGCCTGCAGATTGTCCCACGTGTTGCGTTCCCGGCGGCTGAGCACCAGGTACGCCAGCGTCTTCAGCCAAACGCTGTGCGAAGACTCCAGGAACTCCTGTGGCAGGCCCTCCACGCGGCAGGACGCCACACCGCGTTTGCCGCCGATTGCCGCAAGCGGTTCCTTCCATGGAGTCGAAATGTAGGTCCCACGCGGATCGATACGGAGGCGCAGGAAGCGCGGCGGTTGCGGGAAGCGGCGGGTCTCCCAGTTGTCCAGCCGGTAGTAGACTTTGCCCGCGCGGTCCAGCACTTCGATGTCGGAATGAATCACCGCGTCGCTCTCGAATCGCCGCACCACGCGGCATTCCAGCAGCGTGCCTGCGGGCGGAGCGGCCGCATCACAATGGAACGCGCCCACGCGGTAGGGAAACAAGTCCGTGCCCTTCTCGATGGCTTCCCAAAACCAGTAGGCGACCACCTGACCGGCCGCATCCAGCAGCACGGGATCGAACAGAAACGCAGGCTGCGGATTATCCGTGAACAGTTGCCCGTGCGGCAATGCCTCCAGCGTGGCGCTGCAGCCGTTGCGGCCGGCGCGTTCCACGCTCTTCGTGCCTTGCATCAGGGAACCGTGAAACATGCCCGTGCGATAGAGTTGCTCGGGAATCCACGCGGACCGCTTTTCGTTTTCGAGCACGAAGGGCCGCGCCGGGCCGGAGTCCGGATACCGTGCGGCGAATACCGCGACGGCTTCCGCCAGGATCGGGCGCAGCGTGTTGGCGGAGCCGGCTTCCCGCAAAGCGACGTGAACTTCGCCGGGCGCCGTTTGGCGGGCTGTGGCTTCGATGGTGTACCCAGGTTTCTCGAGCGTGATCCAGCGCGAGGCGCGGATGTCGCGCATCCCGGCCAGCACTTTGTTGGGCTCTACTAAAGCGCCGCCTTCAGCCAGCATCTCCATGGTGACGGTTAACGGCACCAGGGTCAGGCCCAGCAGCGACGGATCTTCCGTGGACACATCGCGCCCCAGGGCGTGGTCATGGAAGATGATTTCCCGATCGGCTGAGAAGCGATGGCGGGCCACGGCGCGCACGCCCGGCACACTCTCGACCACGTCGTGAAAGAAGGGACGACGGGTCTGGAGACCCGCTGCAGGCGTGGACGCCCGCCCCACCAAATAGGCCGCCATGACCTTCTGCTGCGTCTCGACGAGCTGCTCCATCATGCTGAGGTGCTCCTGCATCAAAGCCGTGCGCGGGTCGGTGGGAGCAGCGGCTGGGGGTGGAGCGAAAGGGGCTTCTGTCTTCTGACTTCTGACTTCTGACTCCTTCTTCGGCAGCACGAAGCCTGCCGGCAGCCGCGCCGGTTGGATGCCGGTTCCCAGCGCCAGCGAGCGCCTGGGCTTGATTTTCTCAGTCACGGGCCGCGGGGCGCGCCGCGCGTAAAGATGCTCCAGTTTGGGATTCAGCCCGTGTGCCACGAGCTGGCCCAACATGTGGTGAAGCTGCACGATTCCCGAACGATGCTGCACGTTCGATGGAATCGCCGCGTGCGGTTTGGAGCGCAGGATATCGTCGGTGAAGCCAGTCAGATTGCTGCGGGGACCAATTTCCAGGAAAAGCCGCACGCCGTCGCGATGCATGCCTTCAATGGTCTCGCGGAACCGCACCGTGCTGGACCACTGCACCGCCGCCAGCGCGCGAATTTCTTCGGGGTCTTGCGGATACGGGCCGCCGGTCACGCAGGAATAAAGCGCTGTCTGCGCCTTGCCGATGCGTAACCGGTCGAAATGCTGCTTCAGCGGTTTACTGAATACTTCGAACCAGGGGGTGTGATAAGCGCGCGCAAACGGCAGCTTCTGGCAAATTGCACCTTTGGGCGTGAGCACAGCCACCAACCGATCGACCACAGGTTCGGGGCCGCACAATACAACTTGATGGACGCAGTTATCGAGCGCAATATACAGTTCGCCGTTGCTGTCGGCCACTTGCCGCTCCAGGAAGGCATGGTCGGCACCGGCTACGGCCAGAAGCACCGCTTCGGGGATGTCGCTGGTCGAATTCAACTTATCGAATACTTCGTAGACACCCAGGATGTGCCGGATCAGTTCCTCGTCGTCGGCAACCTCCACCACCCGCGAGGCCAGCAGCGCCGAATGTTCGCCGGTGGAATGTCCGACCATGGCATCGGCGCGAATGCCCAGGTTCTCGATCAGCGCGTAGAGCGCCTGGTTGGCGCAGAACACCGTTTCCGCGCCGGAATCCATGTTGTATAAACGCTCCTGGCTGGGAGATCCAAAGGGCGGCGGAAAAATGACATCGCTCGGCAGATAATCGCGCGCATG
>Ga0181525_10004318_pt1 | contig 10961 bp, 11 predicted proteins | sample PEATcosm2014_Bin_48_FD_121100 | JGI IMG/M metagenome (GOLD analysis project Ga0181525, IMG submission 121100) | Peatland microbial communities from MTU Mesocosm Facility, Houghton, MI, USA - PEATcosm2014_Bin06_10_metaG | ecosystem: Environmental > Terrestrial > Soil > Wetlands > Peat | place... | reverse complement strand
CGTACTGTACTCTTCGGGCGCAAGGGAGATTCGGCTACGCGCTGTACTCGCCACCACGCTGCACGGTGACGACATCATCTTCTTCGAGGCACGCACTTTCCAATCGGAGTCGTAGCTGCCGTATGTACGCTTGCATGTCCAGGCGCGCCTTCCTACTTTCGAAGGGTTCACAATGCGTCGCGCCGTCTATGTTCGTTCTAAATGTCATCTTCGGGTCAAAGGCAAAAACCTAGTTTGCGGCCTTTTTGTTCTGGTCATATCATCTAGTTCAGTTGCGATTGCGATACCCGCAAACGCATTTCCAATACTTCACACCGTCACATTCGTGGAGAATGACAACGCGTCTGATCAGGTGACCCAGATTGAATCAAGTACGACGCCAGAGGCGTTGACGCAGTTTTCTAATATGAGTCCACTGTTCTCAGATCCTGGTTTTGCGTTTGTGGGTTGGAACACATCAGCTGATGGAACGGGAACTTCTTTCACGGATGGCGAAACCTACTCGTTCGCGAGTGACTCCGGAATGTACGCACAGTGGATTCCGATTCCGGTGTTACACACCGTGACCTTTTTTGAGAACGACAACGGATCAGATACTCAGAGTTCCTTCATGACATCGAGTCAACCCACCCAATTGACTCTATTTGGAAGCATTCGACCGAATTTTCAAAACGCAGGCAACTCGTTTCTAGGTTGGAATACATCGGCCGACGGCAGCGGTACTTCGTATACGGATGGCTCTCAGTACTCGTTCAGCAGCGATATTGGACTTTATGCGCAGTGGTCGATTCCACTTGAGAGTCACAAAGTCACGTTTGACGAAAATGCGAGCACGTCGGATATCGTGACTGCGTCGCAATCCGAGAGTGCGTCTTCATCGCTAACGCTGATTTCGAATCAGCAACCGGCATTCGAAAAGACCGGATACATTTTTACCGAGTGGAATACTTCTGCCGACGGCAGCGGTACCTCGTACGCAGATGGAGCAATCTATGCGTTTGCATCTGATTTGACACTTTTCGCTCAATGGAGGGAAGAAACTCCTCCACAAATCGAAATAGTGCTTAATGAAGGTGGAACGGGCTCTCCATTAGTCAGCGGATTGGCAGGAAGCACGATTGTATTGCCCACTCTGGACGATTCGACGAATCCAGGATTTTCATTTGAAGGGTGGAATACAGAATCCAACGGAAGCGGTATCGCTTACCTAGGCGGCTCGTCGTTCGTACTTGCGAGCAATATGACTCTCTTCGCTCAGTGGACTGCAGTGGCGTCAACTATTTTCAAGATCACTTTGAATTCAAACGGCGGCAGTGGCGCCGTTGCGTTTTTGTCCGGCGTTGCCGGTGCATTCGTCACAGTGCCAAGTCAGTTGGGATTGATCCGCTCAGGATTTGTTATGACCTCGTGGAATACAGAATCGAGTGGAAAAGGTGCTTCGTACCCAATAGGAAGCGTCATTGCAGTGACGAAATCGTTCACGCTTTTCGCCCAGTGGAACGGACACCAGCCAACGTCGTTGTTTGGTGCCATCGGGACGTTCCCAAAGAACTCATCAGTGCTTTCGGCTGTCCTTAAGAGTCAAGTGGAACGATTAGCCCTCACCGTGAGGTCGAGAAGGTATTCGAAAGTCGATCTCTTTGGTTACACCGCTACGACGGGACTCGCTTCGCTAAATCTTTCGCTGAGTCGAGCACGTGCAAAGCATGTCGCTAGCTACATGCGTTCACGATTCTTCGCACTGCGCATCAAGGGAGTCTCAATTAGCTTCGTCGGGGAAGGGGCCATCGCTGGCGAATCTGGTTCGTTGTATTCACGAGTCGAGGCGTTCGGCGTCTGAATCGTGGTGCTCAATTTGCAGAACTCGAAACCTAATCTTGCGCCGGCACGGATCTTTGATCACGGCCACTATCTAAGCAAATGTCTTCTCCGTCATTTGAGAACTTCTAGTCATATGTCAATTTGTACTGGGCGATCTGCCTTGGTTCAACGTTGTCCACATCGTCGTTCTGAGGTGAGGGAGCCGGTGGAGGGATTCGAACCCACGACCTGACGATTACAAATCGCCTGCGCTACCAGACTGCGCCACACCGGCTTGGAAGTCCAAGGTTAGTGAAAAGGAAGGGGTCTCAATATGTAGGCTGAGACGAATGAGCGATTCATCACAGGCACAGCACGGCACTAACCCGCCAGGTTCTCACTACCAGCCTGCCCTCAGCGTCGTACTTATCATCGTGGTCCTTTTCGTTGCCTCTGCCTTCTTGATGCTGCGGTACGTGAGTCCGGCAGGACCGAGCACGGTCACAACGTTGCCACCGTCGCAGACGACGACAACAACCCACCCCGCGACTGTTTCGAAGTCGACGGTTCGCGTACAGGTCGCGAACGGAACCTCGCGAGCGGGACTCGCCCGCGCCTACACCCAGGAGTTGCAGACACGCGGTTGGGACACGCTGCCCCAGGAGAATGTCATCGGGCCCAACGTGAAGGTGACTTCCGTTTATTTCAATCCCGGCTTCAAATGGGCCGCCACTCAGATCGCCAACATGATTCACGTCAAATTGCGTGACGTCGTTCCGCTCAATGGTCAGCGCCCCGCACCCGGCGCTTCGAGCGATGACGTCGTCCTCATCCTCGGGCCGGACGCGCCCAACATCGGCTAACTACGTCTGCGGCGGCAGGTGCACGGAGTATCGCTTCAACGCCGCACGTAAGACATCCATGGACATCGGGCGCAACTCTTCGAGTGGTCGATTTCGATGTCGTCGCACGCCGAGGTCGACTTGCGCGAGTGAGTGCACACCATATTCGCGTGCGATGTCGATCAACAGCGCGATCTCGACTCCGTAGGCCTTCTCCAATGTGATTGCTTCAAATGCAGTCCGTCGACCGGCGGTCTCTCCTGCGAGCGGCTGACGAATTTCTCCGAGTCCGGGGTAGAGCAAGGAAAGTATCGGGCGTGCCGCCAGCTCATTGACGCGTCCGCCGCCGGTGGGCATGTTGTGTAGCGGGCGTTCGTAGTAGCCCTTGACCAGCTGGATGTCGGGTCGCATCAGGAGCGGCTGCACGAGGCGCGCCACGAACTCTGAGGTGGTATTGATCACGTCGGCGTCTAGGAACACGACGAGTTCGGAGTTCGTCGCGGCGAGTCCCGCACGCATCGACTCTCCCTTGCCGCTCGGGCCGTCGAGGCGCACCACCCGGGCCCCGTGATGGTTCGCCACGGTCGAGGTGTCGTCGACGGAATAGTCGTTCACGACGACGAGCTCGTCCACGAACTCGGCGTGGACGAGGACCGCGTCGAGGACCGCGCCCACGGTGGCCGATTCGTTCTTCGCGGGCACGACGACCGCAACCGTGGTGTCGCCCTTGAGCTTGGCAACCTTTTGAAGGTCGAACTCGTCTCGGGTCAGGGTCCACGGGACGTCGGCGCTACTCACCCGTAAGAGGATAGGGGGACGGTTCGACGAAACTCGCACTTGACAAGGCACCGCGCCAACGGCGAGAATTGAGGGGTCATCCAGAGCGACTGAGGGACGGCCCCGTTGAAGTCGCGACAACCAGTGTGATCGTTGAGCAACCCGCTCGTCACACCAGGTGCCAAAGGCCGAACGATGAAAAGGGAGTTATGAGTTTCGCAACCGGTCTGATATGTCGAGAGTGTGGTTCCGCCTACCCCAGTGAGGCGCGCTACTCCTGTGAAAACTGCTTTGGTCCATTGGAGGTCGAATACGACCTCGATGCGGCGCGTCAGGTGGTGACGAGGTCGTCCATCGAGAGCGGTCCGACGTCAATTTGGCGCTACGAGGCGTTGCTGCCCGATCCGGGGGTCGAACCCATCGACCTCGGTGCCGGATGGACACCCCTTCGTCGCAGCACGCGACTGGCCGAGGTGCTCGGCGTGCGCGAACTGTGGCTGAAGGACGATACGCGTAATCCGACCGGCTCGTTCAAGGACCGCGTGGTGTCAGTCGCAATGTCGAGCGCCCGACGCCTCGGGTTCACCACCGCGGCGTGCGCGTCGACGGGCAACCTCGCGACGTCGGTGGCGGCGCACGCGGCCTTCGCCGGATGGCCGAGCGTGACGATCATCCCTTCGGACTTAGAGAAGTCCAAGATCGCGATGGCCGCCATCTTTGGCGGGACGGTTCTGGGCGTCGAAGGGAACTACGACGACGTGAACCGCCTGTGCGTCGAGCTCGTCGCCGAGCACGCCGACTGGGCCTTCATGAACGTCAACCTTCGCCCGTACTACGCGGAGGGTTCAAAGACCCTCGCGTTCGAGATCTGCGAACAGCTTGGTTGGCGCACGCCCGACCAGGTGGTGGTCCCGCTCGCGTCGGGTAGCCAGTTCACCAAGGTGGCGAAGGGTTTTCGCCAGTTCATCGATCTCGGACTGGTCGAGGGTCGTGCACCCACGCTCTTTGGCGCCCAGGCGACGGGCTGTTCCCCGATCGCGACGGCCTTCGCCAACGGCGCTGAGGTGGTCACGCCCCAACGTCCGAACACGATTGCGCGTTCCCTCGCCATTGGCAATCCGGCCGACGGTCCCTACGTGCTCGACGAATTGCGTGCGAACGGTGGTGACTGCGGATCGGTCAGCGACGACGAGATCCTCGAATGCATTGGACTCCTGGCCCGGACCGAAGGCATCTTCGCCGAGACGGCCGGTGGCGTGACCATCGCGTCCCTGCGCCAGATGCTCGAGCGCGGCACGATCGACCGCGACAAGTCCATCGTGGCCATCATCTCGGGTCACGGTCTAAAGACCCTCGACGCGATCGTCGAGACCGCGACGGTGAGTTCCACCATCACACCGTCGCTGGCCTCGGCCGAGGATGCGCTTCGTTTTCACCAATTGGTGTCGGCGTCATGAGCGTCACCGTACGTCTGCCCAGCCAACTGCGCACCCTCGTGGGAGGGGCTGGCGAAGTGCCGGTCGAGGCCTCGACCGTCCGGGAGGCCATCGTCGCGGTCGACGTGGCGTACCCCGGCATCGCCGTCAGAGTCCTCGACGACCGAGGCGCGCTGCGGCGCTTCGTCAACGTCTTCGTGGCTGACGAGGACGTGCGGTTCCTGGACGGGCTCGACACCGTGCTGGAGTCGGGTCAAACCGTATCGCTCGTTCCCGCGGTCGCGGGCGGCTGATCTCCGTTAGCACTCGGCACCTTAGACTGCTAATATTGCAGTGCACCAAAATGGTGCCTCGCACTAGGAGGATTCACAGTGGCGAAACTGATCGCATTCGATGAAGAGGCCCGCCGGGCGTTAGAGCGCGGCATGAACAAATTGGCCGATGCCGTCCGAGTGACGCTGGGGCCTAAGGGTCGCAACGTCGTCTTGGACAAGAAGTGGGGCGCGCCCACGATCACCAACGACGGTGTGTCCATCGCGAAGGACATCGACCTCGAAGACCCGTTTGAGCGCATCGGCGCGGAACTCGTGAAGGAAGTGGCCAAGAAGACCGATGAGGTGGCCGGTGACGGCACCACGACCGCCACGGTGCTCGCGTGGGCCATGGTCCGCGAAGGATTGAAGAACGTCGCCGCCGGGGCCAACCCGATGTCACTGAAGAAGGGCATCGAGACCGCCGTGGAGGCCGCCGTGGCGAGCCTGCACGACCTCGCCAAGCCGGCCGACACGAAAGAGCAGATTGCCCAGGTGGCGTCCATCTCTGCGGCCGACGACGAGATCGGCGCCATGATCGCTGACGCCATCGACAAGGTCGGCAAGGACGGCGTCATCACCGTAGAAGAGAGTCAATCCTTCGGCATGGAGATGGACCTCGTCGAGGGAATGCGCTTCGACAAGGGATTCATCGCTCCCTACTTCGCGACCGACACCGAGCGAATGGAAGCGGTCCTCGAGAACGCCTACATCCTCCTGGTCTCGAACAAGATCACGTCCGTACGTGACGTGCTGCCCGTCCTCGAGAAGGTCATGCAGTCGGGACGTCCGCTCCTGATCATCGCCGAGGACGTTGAGGGCGAAGCCCTCGCCACGTTGGTCGTCAACAAGATCCGCGGCACGTTCAAGTCCGTTGCCGTGAAGGCTCCGGGATTTGGCGAGCGCCGCAAGGCCATGCTCCAGGACATCGCCATCCTCACCGGCGGCACGGTCATTTCCGAAGAGATCGGCCTCAAGCTCGAGACCGCCGACGTCGAGATGCTCGGTAGCGCCCGCAAGGTCGTCGTGACCAAGGACGAGACCACGATCGTTGAGGGCTCCGGCTCCGAAGACGACATCAAGGGTCGCATCAATCAAATCAAGGCGGAGATCGACAACACCGATTCGGACTACGACCGCGAGAAGCTCCAAGAGCGTCTGGCCAAGTTGTCCGGCGGCGTCGCCGTCATCAAGGTCGGCGCCGCCACCGAAGTGGAACTGAAAGAGAAGAAGCACCGCATCGAAGACGCGGTGTCGACGACGAAGGCCGCGATTGAAGAGGGTGTCGTGCCCGGCGGCGGTGTCGCGTTGCTGCGTAGCCAAGTTCGAATCCTCGAAGCGGCCGACAAGCTGAGCGGTGACGAGGCAACAGGCGCGCGCATGGTCGCCAAAGCGGTCGAAGCTCCTCTCAACCAGATCGCGGTCAACGCCGGTCTCGAAGGCGGCGTCATCGTCGACAAGGTCCGCAACCTGAAGAAGCCGACCGAGGGCCTCAACGCCGCGACCGGTGACTACGAGGACCTCATCAAGGCCGGTGTCATCGACGCCGCCAAGGTGACCCGCTCGGCGTTGCAGAACGCGGCGTCGATCGCTGCGCTCTTCCTCACGACGGAGTGCGTCATCGTTGACAAGCCCGAAGAGAAGGCCGCGGCGATGCCCGGCGGTGGGATGGACGACTACTAAAGCGTTGCATTCGTGACGTTTGGAAAATCGTGGGGCCAACCGGCCCCACGATTTTTCATTCGCTGGCCCAATGGCGCCGGCCCCGTGGTGCACGAACGGCTGCCGCGGGTGACGCCGTAGCATTGGCCCATGGCAACTCCTGAACCCGTCGTCACGTCGCGCGGACTGAACGTCGTGCATCTCTTTTGCCACGCCGATGGTGACGTCGACGCCGGCGCCGTCCGCAAGGCGGTTGACGAAGCTCGCGCGGCGGGACTGCAGGTCGTGACCGCAGCGATCCTCGGATCCAAGGCCGACACCTGTTTCATGGTCCTCGGCGAGGATCTCTGGGAGCTGCGCCGTTTCCAATCGAAGATCCAAGGTGCCGGTCTTGAGGTCACCGAGAGTTACGTGTCAGTTACCGAAGTGAGCGAATACGCGGCCGGTATGCCCGAGCAGATGTTGCACGACCGACTCTTCCCCGTCCTTCCTCCCGAAGGCAAGCGGGCCTTCTGCTTCTACCCGATGTCCAAGCGACGCGGTGAGTCGAACAACTGGTACGCGCTCGACTACGACGACCGCGAACGACTTATGCGCCAGCACGGTGCGCTCGGTCGTGAGTTCAAGGGCCGGATCCTCCAGGTCGTCACCGGCTCGACCGGTCTCGACGACTGGGAGTGGGGCGTGACGCTCTTCGGCGTCCACGTGGACGACCTCAAGGAGTGCGTCTACACCATGCGCTACGACGAGGCCTCCACCCTCTACGCCGAATTCGGACCCTTCTATACGGGACTCGTCGGGTCGGTCGACGAGGTGCTCGACGCCACGCTCCACTAGACGTCGTTGCTAGCGTCAAGTTCGTGGATCCGGTACCAGAGAAGACGCTCCTTCGTTGGGCGGAGTCCCTATCCGGCGTCGCACGCACTGGGCTCGGTTTCACCGAGAGTCAGTACGAGCGTGAGCGTTTCGAAGAGGTCTTGAAGATCGCGGGCGACATGAAGGCCGCGGCCGAGACGGGACTCGACGGCGTGCTCGACGCCGACGGTTACGTCACGGAGTGGATGAAGGAAGTCGGTTCGGGCGTCGCGGGGTATCAAACGCCGAAGGTCGCCGTCGGAGCGGCGGTCACCAACGAGAAGGGCGAACTGCTCCTCATCCAACGCGCGGACTCTGGCTACTGGCTCTATCCGACGGGCTGGTGTGACGTGGGCTACTCGGCGCCCGAGGTCGTGGTGAAGGAAGTTCTCGAAGAGACGGGCTACGAGGTCGAGCCGGTGCGGCTCATCGGAGTACTCGATGGGATGCGCCTGGGCGCATCACGAATCCCGCTGTATTCACTTCTCTTCTTCTGTCGCACGATTGGTGGCGAGATGAAAATTCACCCGCTCGAGTGTTCGGACGCGGGGTGGTTCACCCGCGACAATCTCCCCACCCCAACGATTGGCGCTGAGCGCTGGGCCGGTCCGATCTTCGCGGCCATCGACGGCGAGAACCGTGACGTCTTCTACGACGATCTGCGTCGTCCAGTATGGAGAGGCGACCAATGAGCGTGCAGGTAGAGATCGTGGACGACGCCAGCGACGAGGTGGTCGATGCGCTGAATGAACTGCTCCCGCAACTGTCATCGACGACGGCCGTGGTGACGAGCGACCAGTTACGCGAACTTGTCGAGTCCCCGTCGACGACGTTGTTCATGGCGAGAATGAATGGCCAACGCGTCGGCTCACTCACGCTCGTCGTGTTTCGCATTCCTACGGGACTGCGTGGTTGGATCGAAGACGTGGTGGTCCATGAATCGGCCCGCGGTGCTGGCGTCGGCGAAGCCCTCACCCGGGCCGCGATCGATGAAGCGAAGCGTCGCGGCGTCCGTTCCCTCGACTTGACCACGCGGCCAAGCCGCGACGCCGCGAATCGACTGTACACACGATTAGGTTTTGAACGCCGAGACACGAATGTCTATCGATTTTTCCTAGAAAACTGACTTCGAGAGTTTGCGATGCCGCTGGCTTCGCGCGATCGTGGAGTGTCGAGATGATTCGCCATGTTGTACTACCTCTATCGGTTTTGGGTGGTGCCTCCTGTGGACGAATCGCAATTGTCGTCGCCTAGGCGCCAGCCGATGTAGGGACGTTGGTGGGCCGTGCCGATATTTCGACCGTGGCGGACCACTCGTCTGGCCCCCCAAAAGGCATATGCGAAGGCATTCGCACTATTCGCCACCGACCTTAAAATCGGGATATTTTAATCAAGATATCTTAATCAAGATACTTTAATCAAGATATACTGACTAGACCATGACTGACACTGAGACCGACTATCAACCGAGCACCGTCCTGAGATTGCGAGCGCTTGCTCATCCCATGCGATGGAAACTCATCGATCTCATAGAGAGTGAAGGATCGGCCACTGCGACTCGGTGCGCTGAGGAATTCGACGAGAGTGTTGCCAGTTGCTCGTATCACCTGGGCATCTTGTCCAAGTACGGATACGTCGAGCAAGTGCCTCACCGGACTGGTCGCGAGAAGCCGTGGCGATTGACGAGTACTCGTCAAGATCTCTCAGCTCCCGCATCCGGCGCGGACGGGGAACTTGCGGCACAAGCCGCAGGCGAGGCTTTTCTTGACCACGAGCTCGAAAGAATGAAAGTCCGACTTCGCTCGTTGAGTCATGAGTCGCCCGAGTGGCGCGACGCCTGCTCAGCAGGTGGCTCGATGATGTTCGTGACAGCCCAAGAACTTCGCGAGATCAAGGACGAGTTGATGTCCGTACTCCTTCGGTTCGAGGATCGGCAGACGAATCCGGAACTGCGGCCAACCAATGCTCGCAGGGGTCGAATCTTTTTCAGCGCGTACGTTGATCCGAACCCCAACGAACCAGTGCGAGCGTCGAGATGACCGACTCTCATGTGATGACCCTGCCAGACGGCAGGGATCTGGGCTGGCTCGAATTCGGAAGGAGCGACGGTTGGCCGATTTTCGGTTTTCACGGCACCCCTGGGTCTCGCCTGCAATTGGGAATTGATGAGGGAGCGGTCCGACGCGCCGGTGTCCGACTGATTGCTCCTGATCGGCCAGGCTACGGATTGAGCACTTTCCAACCTGCACGTCGATTGGTCGACTGGCCGGCCGATGTGGTGCACTTGGCCGACCATCTCGCGATCGACCGATTCTCTGTCATGGGTGTTTCCGGTGGCGGTCCGCACGCCGCCGTCTGTGCAGCGTTGCTGAGTGATCGCGTCGACCGGGCGGGGCTCGTGAGCGGCGCGGGACCACTTTCGGATTGGCGGATCGCAGCCGATTCGACGAGATCGACGCGGCTCGTGACGACGCTCTCGCGTAATCGCTCGAAGGTCCTTCGGAGGTTCATCATCGCTGAGGTCGCGTTCGCGCGCAGGTGGCCGACGAAAACTCTCGACCTCATGGCGAAGCAGCTCCCGCCGTATGACGCTGAAGTGATTGGTCGGCCCGACCTGCGCGCGCTCTTCGTGCGCGATGTTTCGAGCGCATCGCGAACCTCGGGACGCGCTCATGCGCAGGACTTGGAACTGTTCGCATCGGACTGGGGGTTCAATCTCGGGGACATCAAAGTGCCGGTTCTCTTTTGGCACGGGGATGCGGACAAGAACGTGCCGCTCAAGCACGCCCAGGTGATGCACAAAGCCATTCCGGGGTCTGTCCTGAATGTGTTCGAAGGTGAGGGGCACCTTCTCGTTGCCAATCGACTGGAGGAGATCCTCCTTGCGCTCAAGGCGAAATGACCGGCGACGTTCGGACGAATACGAAAGGCCCTCTGGCCTTCTTCGGCGGAAGGGCCGAGAGGCAACCCAATTGTGTGCATTTCATTTCTGAGCAAGAAACGACACACAAATGTCTACAGGTTCGTTGTAGAAAGCTGACGCGGGCGCGACCCTTGGGAGTGCGTGAAAGTGAAAGAGATCATTGAATTGCTCGAGCGAAATGGATGGCATCAAGTCCGTACGCGAGGCAGTCATCGACAATTCCACCATCCGGTAAAGCCAGGCACGGTCACCGTTGCCGGCGCAATGAGCAAGGACCTACCATTGGGAACGCTGAAGCAAATTTATCGTCAAGCAGGTTTGCAGAGGAGACAGAAGTGAGCGAATACGCCATTGT
>Ga0181525_10004317_pt1 | contig 10963 bp, 9 predicted proteins | sample PEATcosm2014_Bin_48_FD_121100 | JGI IMG/M metagenome (GOLD analysis project Ga0181525, IMG submission 121100) | Peatland microbial communities from MTU Mesocosm Facility, Houghton, MI, USA - PEATcosm2014_Bin06_10_metaG | ecosystem: Environmental > Terrestrial > Soil > Wetlands > Peat | place... | reverse complement strand
TATGGCCTCCTCGCTGAAGAGTGAGTGCAGCCGCCCGCCGCGCTCCCGCGCGCCGGCCTGCCGGGAGGCGCATAAGGCCTCCAGCCCGGCCGCCACCTCCGCCGGCGAGCGGCAGTCTGCAAGCACTCCTCCGCCGTAGTGGCCGATCAAATCTGCGATCGTGCCATGCCTGGGCGCCACGGCTAGTATCGGCTTGCGAGTCTGGGCGTAGTCGACAAATTTCGTTGGAAGGAATATGCTTTCGCTCATTTGCGCCTCGATGACCAGCAGCGCGTCCGAATCGGATAAATGCCGCGCGCATCGTTCGTGCTCCATTTCGGGCACGAATTGGCAGGCTCCGTCGACCCCGCATCGCTGCGCCGCGGCACGCAATTCGCCGCCCTCCGAGCCGATGAACACAACCCGTAACTCGCGGGCCGGGCTTCGTGTGGCCAGAAACGTCGCTAAGCCTTCAAAGAAAACGTCCACGCGGCGGTGGGGCAGCAGCGCTCCCGCATGCGTGATCGTAAAGGTTCGGCCATCGGCAGGGGTTTGTCCCGCTGGCATTTGACCAGCCATGTGCGGAATCACTGACGTGCGGCTTTGGGCCGTTTCGGGCAGGAACTTCAGCATGTAGCCGCGCAGCCGCTCCGATGGAAACACATGCCAGGCCGCCGCCCGCCCGATTCGGCTCAAAAGGCGCCTGTAACACTGCGGGAGTGGCCCGTCGGGACCCCCGCCGTAAGGTTGTGGAGCAATCAGACTGGGAAACGGATCGTTCCAGTTGGCGATGATGGGTATCTTGGATGTGCCGGCATATCTCAGGGCCGCGATGTGACAGAACCCGCCAAACGAAAGAACGAAGTCGCATTTCTCCGGCGGAAGCCGGCGCGCGGCCGCGGCGGCCATGCGCTCGCCCCACGCGCGCTCTACGACGTACCTCGCCGCCTGCGCGTTTTCCGCCCCGATCAGACCGCGGACGAATGCTCTGAGCCGTGGCAGGGGCATATGGTACCGCGGGCCTGGCCGATTATCCGAAGGTGCGGTCCATGCCTTCGGGGTGGCGCCGCTCCGGCGGGAAACCACTTCGATCTGCATGCCTGCCTTCCTGAGCCCCTGGACGACCCTGGTATTCACCAGGGATTCCGAGTCGCTGCGCGGAGCGAAGCTCGGAGTAAACACCACGCCGAAACTCATAGAACTCCATGCAAGGGATTCATCCGGTCGGCCGCCAGCACGTCCTCGCAGGCTCCTATCCCGGATGTGAGTGACGCCACCGGGCGCACTTCGAGCCGCCGCTGGCGCCATGCGCCATCCCTTCGAAACCGCAGGGTGAACAAATCGTAGTCGAGCGAGCGCAGAAAGTCTTCCACGCATCCGGGCGTGAAGCCGCCGGCCCCCAGTGACGCCCTATTGATCTCGATATGCATCGCCGGCCGAAAGCGCCGCAGCGTCTCCTTGGCGCCTTTGAGCACCAGCGGCTCCGATCCCTCCGCGTCTACTTTGATCAGCGATAGGCGATGCGTCGCCGGCTCGATGCCCATCTCCCGAATAACATCGTCCACACACCGTGTCCGCACTGAAATAGTTGATACCAAAGTCTGCCTTGCCAGTTCGTTCGGGAATCTGCTGGACCACCCGATTTGGCGCGATAGTGCGAACTCGCAGTCAGCCTCACGGTCGCCGAGCGCGCAGGGGTAGAGACTGACCTGTTCCAGTGAGTTCCGCTGCACGTTCGATCTCAGGGCGTCCATGGCTCGCGGATCTGGTTCAAACGCAATCACCCGCCCTCCCGGACCGGCGGCTCTCGCCATGTGCAGCGTCATAAACCCCTTCTGTGCGCCCACGTCGAGGCACACGTCCCCCGGCCGAACAAGGCATGCGATCAGTTCGACTAAGTGAGGGTCAAAGGTGCCGAAATAAAAGGCCCGGTCTGCGAAGTCCTGAGGGTCGATCCGCATGTAGAACTTGCCGCCCACCATTCGCCAGCGCGGCGCTCGACCTAACGGAATCGCGCGCATAGCCCGGCAGTTCCAACGAATGGCTCGAGCCGGCAGTCGAAGGACGGGAAGGCAAGCATCCACGAAGCTAGTCATTGTTCAGAATCTAGTGCCAATAGTGCTCCTAAAACGGAGGGTTCCGCGCGAACCAGGCGATCCCTCAAGTGGAGTCTTACGTAGATGCTCACGGTCACCGCGTGTACCAGATACGAAGCCAGGTACGCCCCGGCCAGGCCGAGGGCCCCGTAACGCGGCGCCAGCAGCGCAGCGCCCGACAGCAGCGCCAGTGCCCACACCGAATTGAGGGCAAATCCCCACCACACTCGGTCGAGGCTGGCTATCGCTTGGGCCATGACTGAAACCACCGAACTGATTGCGGTCGCCAGAGCCAGCAGAATCAAGACTGACGCGCCCGAGCTGAAGTCGCGCCCATAGGCGTTCATGATCCGCGTGGCAAATAAAATCACCGGCACGGCTATCGACACGCTCAGTCCGACGTTCAGGTAAAGATTCGCGCGCAGAATCCTGTCGAAGGATCTTGCGTCTGTCGTAGCCAGGTTCGACAGCATCGAGAGAACTGGTTGGGAAAGCAGCGAAGGTAAAAATGCGACCGCCATCCGCCACTGGTTTGCGGCGCTAAAGACGCCCATCTCCGAGTAACCGCCGCGCTGGTTCACCAGAATCGAGTTAGCCGCCCACACGGCCGGGCTGGTCATGGCCCCGCTCAGAAACGCCGGTAGGGAGAACTTCCACAGAATGAAACGTTCCGTCCAAAGATTCTTCCAGCACACGGGAACCCCCTTGTTCCTGCATTCCGCGCGTATCGCCATGTGATTCAGGACCACCCCCACCACGGCCGCGGTTGGTAGCGATAGGACTGCTCCTCGCAGGCCCCATAGCAGCACAAAGGAAACCGTGAGAGGGAAAGTCACCACGCCGCGCGCCAGACTGACCCGGGCGATTGCGCGGAAGGCTTCGAAACCGGCCAGGATGCCGGTCTGCGTGCCGCTCACCGCGTTGATAAACAGCAGGCCGGCCGCGATGCGCAATTCCGCGGAAAGTTGCGCGGCATTCATCGTGTTGGCGGCCAGCCAGGGAGCCGCCGCAAATAGAGCAGCCACTGCCACGCTGGCGGTGATTAGAGCCACCGCGGTTCCGAGCGCGATAATGCGGCCCGCGCGGGCTGGGTCCTTCACTCGCAGTTCTGCGACGTATTTCGTGGCAGTCAAGCCCAGACCCATGCCGGCCAGCACCCCGAACATGCCCACCGTACTCTGAATCATGCCGTATTCGCCGAACTGCGCACGGCCCAGGAGCCGCGCCGTGACCACCGACGCTGCCAGATTCGAGCCTTGCGAAATGACCGCCCCAATCAAGGACCACACCGCGCCTCGCGCGAACCGTCCCCGCAGCGAATCCGCCTCCCACAGCTCGGTTCCCCACGCCCTGATCGCAACTGTTGTTCCCATCGGAGGGCGGGATTTATCCCGCGCGGGGCTTCAGCCCCGCTCCTGGTTTTGCCAGAATCGCGAACAGATGGTAGCTGCCGCGGACCCGCGGCCGCCGCCACTCGTTCATCATCTGCCTCGCCTGGGAAGTCCAAGGCGCCCAGCGCTTGATCAGTCTCTTGGCCTCCACCGCTACCGTGTCGCGCGCCGTGCCCCCGCTCCGCGTCGGGAGTCTGTCGATGCCGCTCAGCCCCGGATAGCCGGTCGTCTCCAGATGGTCGATGTGCAGTCCCAACCGGTTGGCCAGGACTTGAATCGTTCTGGGCGAAAAGTATTGCAGGTGCTCCAAATCCACGCGAAAACCCACCCAACGCTCCCCCGTGCCCGCCTCGTGTCCCGCCCCGCCGCCATTCGGCGTCCAAATCGCCAGCCGCCCGCCGGGCTTGAGCAAACTGGCGGCCCGGCAAAGCAGCGCAAGCGGTTCGATAGGGTGCTCCACCAAATCGCTCATCACGATCGCGTCCGGCGAGGCAAAATCCCAAGCGGCCTCCGCCAGTTCACCCCGCACCACCGGGATGTCGAGCGCCCGCTCCATAAAATCGCATGCCTCCGGCGATATGTCGTTCGCCACCACGTCGGCGCCCGCATACCGCGCCGCCGCCAGGAAGTCGCCCCTTCCCGCGCCCACCTCCAGAATCAATTTGCCCTGGAGCGTTCCCAACAGCTCCGTCAGGCGCTGCAGTTTCAGTTCGACGCGCAGGGCGGTCTTGGCGCCGTCCCGCACCGCGCGTACGCCCTGGCCGTCCAACCGCGTGGGACGATAGTCGAACCAATAGCCTTGGTAGATGGCGCGGATTTCCGCTTCCGCCGGCATGCCGCAGACGTACCAAAGCGCGCAGTCCCCGCAATAGCTGACCGGCAGCCCATCGGGCCGCGTCAGCAGCGGTGAGTCGCGGCGCCGGCAAATCGGACATCCGCGGCTGCGCAGAGCTTGCGTGTCCCACTTCGGAACCCGCGCGTCCAGGCGGGCGAGCTTCGGAATGGCGCTGAAATCCGCGATGTCCAGAGTTTCTTGTTCGGCCATCGGACTCATGGTTTTCCCTCAGTCGCTCTCTTCGGCCGCCTTATAATACCTGTAATACTTGCCGTAATACCCGTAATACTTATAGCTGTCGCTCATATTACTAGTCACCGAATTCAGCACCAACCCCACCACATTCGCCCGCACCCGTTGCAGCGTGCCCAGCGCCGACCCGACCGTTTTGCGCGTGGTTTCGCCCGCCTTGGCCACCATCACCACGCCGTCCACCGCCGCCGCCATTTGCAACGGCTCGGGGAAGCCCAGTATGGGCGGGGAGTCCACCACGATCAGGTCGTACTCATGCGCGGCGTCTTCCAGAATCTCCGGCAGCCGGCGCCCGATCAGGTCGGCGGCCCGGCGGCTGGAGAAGCCCGTGGGCAGGATATCCAGGTCGTCGAGTTCCACCAGTTTCACCAGCTTCTCGCGCCATTGCATGCCGTTCTGCAAAACCGCCGCCAGCCCCGTTTCCGGATTGATTCCCAGTTTCGTGTGCACCCCGGGGCGGCGCAAGTCGCAATCGATCAGCAGCGTCCTGTGCTTTTGTTGGGCGTGGGCGATGGCCAGGTGCACCGCCGTCGTGGTCTTCCCCTCCGACGGCGTGGCGCTGGTGATCATGAGCGACTTCAGCCGCCGGTCGAACGATCCCAGCAGAATCGAGTTGCGTAGCGTGCGCACGGCTTCTTCAAAGCCCGTCACCGTGCGGTCCGGGGACGCCAGCGCGGCGCCCTCCGCGCGCACCAGAGCCGTCGACCCTGCGTCGCCCGCGATGGCGGAAACCAAACCCCGGCGCCAGGTCTTCACCATCGGCAGGCTGCCCAGCACGTCCGTCTGGAAAAGCGTGCGCACCTGCTCGGGATCGCGCACGGAGCTATCCAACAAGTCGGTCAGCACCGCGAACCCCACCGCCAGCAGAGTGGAAAACAGGAAGGCCAGGGTTACGTTCAGCTTCAGGTTCGGAAACACCGGCTTGATGGCGGCGCGCGCCGGATCGGCGATGCGGATGGAACTGTTCTGGAATCCGGCGTTGATCCCGGCTTCCTTGATCTTGCGCACCAGTTCTTCGTAAAGCGATTTGTCGGCATCGGCTTCCCGCTTCAGCGACTGGTATTCGAAACTGCGCGCGTTCACCCGGTCGAACTCCGCCTTGGTCTCGGCTACCGTCTTCTGCAGCATGCTCTCACGATTCACGGACTCGTGGTACTCCACTTCCACCCGCTGCGCCGCATTCTTGGTGCTTTGCAGCAACTGCCGCTCGATCTCCTCCACCTGCACCGCGGCTTTGCGGTACTCCGGATGGTTCGGCCCAAAATGCGTCCGCGTATCGGCGAACTTCTGGCGCGCCTCGTCCAGTTTGGCGGACAGCGTCTTCAGGTTATCCCCCTGCGTCGAGACTTGCGCCGCCTCCAGCGATCCGCTTTGTACCGATTTCCAGGCGGATTCCTTGCGCACGCGATCGGTTTGGGCGTTGGTGTACTCCGTGTTGAGTTGCAGCAGCCGCGCCGAGAGTATGCTGGTCTTCTCTTCCGGATTGATCACGTTTAAGTCGCGCTCGAACTGCGCCAGCGCCGCCGATGACCGCTCCATTTTGGCCTTCAACTCCTCCAGTTGCTTCTCCATGAAGTCCGCTAGTGACGCGGAGGAGCGGAAGCGGATGCTATACGTATGCTCCACGTACGAGCGCGCCACCGCGTTCGCTACATCCGCCGCCAGGCGCGGCTGCGGCGAGCGATAGCTGATCAGTAACAGGTAAGTATTGGGTGGGCGTGTCACCTTTAGCTTCTTGAGCAGGATGGGAGCGTCCTCCTCGGCCTCGGACGACTTTTCCGGCGTCACGTCGGTGGCCTCTCTTTCCAGGTCCAGCAGGCGATACTGCTGCGCCACCGGCCGCAGCACCGAATCGGACTGAATCAGCTTCACCTGAGTCGCCAGAAACTGGTCGGCGTCGTTCAGCGGCGCGCGTCCGGCATCCTGCCCGATGATTGCCGAAGCCATCTGACGGTCGATATCCACCGTGACCGTGGATTCGTAAATAGGCGTCAGCCGCGCGGAGACGATCAGGGTGGCGGTCACGCATGCCAATACAAAAGTTATGATCTTCCACCGGTGGCGGCGGAGAATCCAAAGATAGTGCGCCAGGGGAACGGTGGAAGGCTCGGGCGTCTCGGCTTCGTATCCGTACCAGTTCGGCTGCAAGGCTTGGTTGGCAGCGGGGAGCGCTTTGGGTTCGGTCATCATATGATTAGCCATGGGATTCGATTACCGGAAAATGCCGCCTCAATGTACGGTGTAAACCAGCGCCGTCCCGGCGCCCGCGCCGAAGGCCAGCACTTTTTCGAGCGCCCCCAGGGTCATGCGGCGTCCCTTGTTATCCGGCACGTAGAGAATGTCGTTGGCCAGCAGCGGCTCGTCCGGAGCCTTGCGCTCCATGATCCTGCTCAGCGGAATCGGGATCTCGTTCTTCTTGCCATTGCCTTCCCGCCGGTAGATGTAAGCCTCTTTGGCGGCAAAGGGCATGAGCCCTTCCGACAACGCCAGCATTTTCAAAACCGTCAATTCCACACCGTCCTGCACCGGGAAAGCGCCCGGCTTCTTGACATTGCCAATGATGTAGGCCCGGCCGGCTTCCGGCACCCGTATCTCCTCCCCGCCAATCAACGATATGTTCATCGCCGGATCCGCGGCGTCGATCAGGCCCCTCACCTGGATGCGCTGCACCAATGCGGTGACCGACCCATCCGGGCCGGACTGCGCGCGGCTCACCAGGATCTCGGAACCCGCTTCCGGAGTCAGTCCACCGGCTTTGGTGAGCGCTTCGAGCAAGGTCACCGGACCGGACGCCTGAAACGTCAGCGGCTGCTTCACCGCGCCCGCCACGGAGATAGGCCGGCTGTTGTATTCCGCGATCGTGACCGTGACGAAAGGGTCCACGATGAGCCCCTCGGCCACCAGCGCCGACGCAATCGCCGTCTCCAGTTCGCTGGGCATCAGCCCCTCCGCCTTGATGCGCTGCTTCAACATGGGCAGCCGCATCAGTCCGTCCGCGCCCACCCGCACCGTGCGCGTCAACTCCGGCACGTCATAGACTGAGATCGCCACCAGGTCATTGGCCCCGATGCGCTGCGCGGGCAAATTGGCACTGGCCAACTCGGTCAAGGGGCGCACCTGCGCCACCATCGTCGACCAGAGCAGCAGGCTTAGGAGGGCGGGCTTCAGCCCGCGCGCGGCTTCAGCCCCGCGTCGGTTGTTGCTGTTTGACTTCTTCATGGAACACTCCTTGAAACAGGTCGTTCAGTTGGATCTGCATGACCGCGATGCGCTGCTCGAGCAAAGCGAAGCGGCGCGCCAGGGGGCTGCTCCCCTCTTCGGCATCCAGGCATTGCAGAACCTCGGAACGGGTAAAGTCGGAGACGTTTCGCGCCCCCGCCCGCGTGCAGGCATCCAGCAGCGAGCCATACTCCTCCTGGCTGAGCCGGAATACCACTATTCTATTTCTGGGCTTAGTGGTCATTGCCAAAATAGCGTGGCGCAGGCACTCTGCCGGGCACCCTGCCTGCCGCGCTGGCACTCCTGCCAGCGCAGGCGAGCGAAGCTCGCCTCAAGGGCGGCGGAGCCCTTGGCTAGTTACCTCGAAGGCCGTCAAAAGCATCCGTGTTCAGCACGACGCCATGCCCCTTCCTGGAATGCTCTAAGCATTTTGAAGGCGCCTGTTTTGTCAAGAGTCATGCTCTTAAGCCGCGCAACATAATCGACAAACCCTTCCACCTTTGGGGCGGCTCCAGTGGTGTTAACGAAGCCCATCGACCACCTTTCAAACTCTCTCTCCGCAATCGCCCGGCGCGACAGCAACAAGCACCTCGCATGACGCGCGTCTTTCTCGATTTTCTGAAAAAGCGCACTGACTTTCTCGTCCGGCCCTTCGAGAACCTGCAGGAAAGAGCCGGCGTTATAAAGAAGCATGCCGCTAACGTCGGCGGCACTGTTCCGTTCGCGCGCGATCTTCAGCAACTCTATAAGATCCGATTGAGAAAACGGCACTATGGCGGCGCTGGCATAGACGATTTGCAACATACTTTATGTTTCGGTTCATTAGTAAGATACACATATGCCATGCTGGCGTCTTCCGCGCCCTTCACCGCGCATATGATGTCGCGGTCTATCTCCACCGCCACCGCGCGCTGCAGCAGTTCCACCGAAACCACCACCCGGAGGGAGTCTTTTTCGCGGATCAGCACGCCTTCGAGGCCCGCCAGCGCGCCCCGCTCGATGCGCGCCTTCTGTCCCAAACGAACATAAGGCCACGGCTGCGAAGGCAGCCCCGACGCTTGAATGGCGCGCAGCCGTGAGATCTCGTCGTCGGCCACCGGCGCGGGCGTGTCCGAAAAGCTCACGACGGAAGTAACCCCCGGGGTGTTCAACACCGGGAGCCGGCTGGCATAAGCGAACCGGCAGAACACGTAGCCCGGGAACAGGGGCATGTCGACAGACTGGACCCGATCCGTCCACTGGCGTTGTGACCGGTACAGTGGTACGAAGGACTCTAGCCCCTTGCACCGTAAGTTCTCCGCGGCGACCTTCTCGTGCCGTGGCTTCGACGTCAATGCGAACCATACCCGTGACTCAGTCATAAGACAAAGCTATCGCTGTCTCGGTCCCATTCGGAACTCTCACCCCAAATACCTGTCGGTATACAGATGGTAAACATAACGGAGACTATTTCTCTTACTAATTTCGGCCTTGGAGGGCGGGCAATTTTGCCCGCAGCCGCCTTTCAGGCGGCTTCCCGCAGGCACACTGACCCCTCCGCCCCCCACTCCCGACTCAACTCACCCCTACCGGCTGCTACTTGTCTGGCTGCTTCCCTGCCCGGGAAGGTCGTGCGCGACCGCCAGCCCCCCTACCGTGCCCGCCGCGGCAACTCCGCCAACTATGGCCACGATAGCGCCCGTGGAAAGCCCGCCCGCCGCCGCCCCCGCGGCCCCGGCTCCCGCGGCCCCCGTTCCTACCGCCGCTGCCGCTTCGCGCTTGGACTTCGTCAGCCGTTTGATGCTCGTCACGTCGATCACCTGCGAAGCCCCCGGCACCGTCGGCGTGGCGGCATTCACCGTCCCGGTAATCTCCACCAGATTCCCGACTTCGGCTTCCAAGCCGGTGCCCTGCACCTGCATGGTGACGTTGGTGGTCCGGTCAACCACAATGAACTTGCCGTCCTTAAGGGCCAGGATGCCCGACACTTTCGTCGTCGTGCCGCTTTCCTGTGGCTCGAACGTCATTTCATGGCCGCTGTCCAGCCGGGCGATCAGCACCCCGTCGCTGTTGCTCACATGGACCGTCCCGTCGCGGGCTGCGACTACCACCCGGTTCGGCCCGCTCATTTGCACCCGCGCCGTCGCGCCCGGCTTATCCGCCTCAACCTGCAGGCTGGCCGCCTCGATGCGGTACTTGGTGGACTCCAGCTGCCCGATGCCTTTCTCCAGCACCAGCCGTGTTTCATACACGCGCGCGCGCGTCTGCGCCGCCAGGCGCAGGCTCACACCGTTGTTCAGTTGCAATTGCGATGACGAGACGTTTGTTTCAATGACATTACCATCGAACAGCGTGGCGCTTCCCCGCACACTCGAATGGTCCAATTGGAAACTTCCATTGGCCACTACCAGGCCAATGGCTGGGCTGGCTGCGAAGCAGGTGGCAGCGGCGCCGAGGGTTAATAGGCCGGGCATAGCCCGGCGGACGAGTCTGAACATACGAACAATCTCCTTTTCGATGAGGTGCGGCCTGGACCAAGATAATCTCACGACAAAAGTTTGCCGCTCCCCCCGTCACTTGTAGTAGCATCGGAAGTGGTCGATATCCACAGCCATATCTTGCCCGGCCTCGACGATGGCGCTAAAACCCTCGACGATTCCGTCGCCATGTTGCGTTTGGCGGCCGGCTCCGGCACCACCGACATCGTCGCCACGCCCCACGCCAATACCGAGTTCGCCTTCGACCCTATCTTGATCGGCGAAAAGATCGCGGAACTGCAGGGCGCCGCCGGCCCCCTCCCCCGCATCCACCGCGGCTGCGACTTCCATCTCACCCTCGAGAATATTCAGGATGCCTTGGCGCATCCCCCCAAGTACGCCATCAACCACCTCTGCTATCTGCTGGTCGAATTCTCCGACCTGCTCATCCCCCGCACCACCCAGGAAATCTTCGACCGCCTCCAGGGCGCCGGACTCACCCCCATCATTACCCACCCCGAACGCAACGCCCTGCTGCATACGCGTCTCGATCAGTTGCAATCCTGGGTCGAAAACGGCGCCCTCGTGCAAGTCACCGCCGGATCTTTGCTGGGCGGCTTCGGACGCACCGCCAAATCCATCGCCACCCAGTTGATGAACCGGAACCTGGTGCACTTCATCGCCAGCGACGCGCACGACACCCGCTATCGCACGCCCGTTCTGCGCGACGCCTAT
>Ga0181525_10004316_pt1 | contig 10964 bp, 11 predicted proteins | sample PEATcosm2014_Bin_48_FD_121100 | JGI IMG/M metagenome (GOLD analysis project Ga0181525, IMG submission 121100) | Peatland microbial communities from MTU Mesocosm Facility, Houghton, MI, USA - PEATcosm2014_Bin06_10_metaG | ecosystem: Environmental > Terrestrial > Soil > Wetlands > Peat | place... | reverse complement strand
GGTCGATACCATGTGCACCAGCTCGGCCTCGTCGGCCGCCGCCATCAGCACAAATCCCGGCAGGGTCCCGAGATACGAGATGTCGAACGAGCCGGCATGAGTCTGCCCGTCATTGCCCACCAAACCGGCGCGGTCGATCGCAAAACGCACCGGCAGTTTCTGGATCGCGACATCGTGCACGACCTGATCGTAGGCACGCTGCAGGAAGGTCGAATAGATCGCGGCGAACGGCTTCATCCCCTCGGCGGCGAGCCCGGCGGCGAAAGTCACCGCGTGCTGCTCGGCGATGCCGACATCAAAGGTACGGGTCGGGAATTTGTCGCCGAACAGATTGAGCCCGGTGCCAGAGGGCATCGCCGCGGTGATTGCGACGATCCTGTCGTCGGCTTCGGCCTCCTTGATCAGCGATTTGGCGAAGACGCTGGTATAGGACGGGGCTTTTGACGCGGATTTGGCCTGGGTCCCGGTGATCACGTCGAACTTGGCGACGCTGTGCCATTTATCGTCCGACTGCTCGGCCGACAGATAGCCGTGGCCCTTTTCGGTCACGACATGGATCAGGACCGGCCCGGTTTCCTTGCTGTCGCGCACATTTTTCAGCACCGGCACCAGATGGTCCATGTTGTGACCATCGATCGGGCCGACATAGTAGAAGCCCATTTCCTCGAAGAGGGTGCCGCCGGTCACAAAGCTGCGCGCCAACTCCTCGGCGCGGCGCGCGGCGACCTCGAGCCGCTTTGGCAGGAAACGGCTGACCTCGCCCGCCAAATGGCGCAGCGAACGGAACGATTTCGACGACAACAGCCGCGACAGGTAGAAGCTCAGCGCACCGACCGGCGGGGCGATCGACATGTCGTTGTCATTGAGGATCACGATCAGGCGCGAATCCATCGAGCCGGCATTGTTCATGGCTTCATAGGCCATGCCGGCGCTCATCGCGCCGTCGCCGATGACCGCGATCACATCGCGCGTCTCGCCCTTGAAGTCACGGGCCACCGCCATGCCGAGCCCGGCCGAGATCGAGGTCGAGCTGTGCGCGGCGCCAAACGGGTCGTATTCGCTTTCCGAGCGCTTGGTAAAGCCCGACAAGCCGCCGCCCTGGCGGATCGTGCGGATACGGTCGCGTCGCCCGGTCAGGATCTTGTGCGGATAGGCCTGATGGCCGACATCCCAGATCAGCTTGTCGTCGGGCGTGTTGAACACATAGTGCAGCGCGACGGTCAGCTCGACGACGCCGAGCCCGGCGCCGAAATGTCCGCCGGTGAGCGACACCGCGTCGATCAATTCGGAGCGCAGTTCATCCGCGACCTGGCTCAAATCGGATTCAGGGAGCTTGCGCAAATCGGCCGGAACGTCGATCCCGTCGAGGAGAGGCGTCCGGTTGGAAAGTCGATGGCTGGGTTTTTGATCCACGCGCTACGCTCCTCACGTCCGGCGGTCGATAACGAATCGCGCCACCTGTCGTAAAAGTTCCGCTCTTTGCTCGAACAAATCAAGATGGGCAACGGCCTGGTTGATTAGAAGTTTCGCTTGTGCGCGCGCCCGCTCGACGCCAAGGATCGAAACAAACGTCGCTTTTCCCGCCGCGGCGTCGGCGCCGACCGGCTTTCCGGTCTCTTCCGCCGAGCCTTCGACGTCAAGCAGGTCGTCGGCAATCTGGAACGCAAGGCCGAGATCGTGAGCGTAGCCGCGTAGCGCCACCCGCGCTTCGTGCGGCGCCTTGGCGAGGATCGGGCCCGCCTCGCACGAAAACGCGATAAGCGCTCCGGTCTTCATTCGCTGCAGCCGGGTGATCGCGCCGATGTCGAGTGTTTGCGTCTCGGCGATAAGGTCGATCATCTGGCCGCCGACCATCCCCGCGGCCCCCGCGGCGGCTGCCAACGCCGCCACCAGCTCGCAGCGCACCGCCGGATCGCCATGCGTGTCGGGGTGCGACAGCGTCGCGAACGCCATCGTCAGCAGCCCATCACCGGCGAGTACCGCGGTCGCCTCGTCGAACGCCTTGTGGCAGGTGGGCCGGCCGCGTCGCAGATCGCTATTGTCCATCGCCGGCAAATCGTCGTGGATCAGCGAATAGGCGTGCACCATCTCGATCGCCGCCGCGACCTGCAGCGCGCTGCGCCGCGCGACACCGAAAAGACGTGCGCTCGCCAGCACCAGCAAAGGCCGCAGACGCTTGCCCGACGCCAATGCCGAATAGCGCATGGCTTCGTAAACGCGCGCCTCCAGCCCCTCGGGCGCCTTCAACAACCCGTCGATCAGCGAATCGGTCAGCTTTACCGTCACCGCCGCCGCCTCGTCGACGGTGGCCGTGTCGCGCCACAGGCTTTCAGTCAATGGCCGCTCTACCCCCCCGTTAGTCCAGCTTGGCCGGCTCGACCGTAACCGCCCCGTCCGCCCCGATGACGATGCGGTCGACCCGCTGCTGCGCCTCATTCAGCTTTTTCTCGCAATGGCGTTTCAATTGCGCGCCGCGCTCGTAAGACTGGATCGCGTCGTCAAGCTTGACCTGGCCGCCCTCGAGCCGGCGCACGATACCTTCCAATTCGGCGAGCGCGTCCTCAAAACTCATCGCTGCGATATTGGCGGACAGCGTCGCTTCGTTCATAAGGTTCTCATCAGACCGACATCAGCACGCGGACGTGAGCGGCGGCGCTCGCCCCGAGCGCGACCAGATCATACCCGCCTTCGAGGGTCGAGACCACCCGTCCGCGAGCATGCAGCCGCGCGATCTCGAGCAGCCGCTCGGTCGCCCAGGTATAGTCGGCCTCGTCGAGCAGCAACTGGGCGAGCGGGTCGCTGCGATGCGCGTCAAACCCGGCCGAGATCAACACCATCTCGGGCGCGAACGCGTCGAGCGCCGGCAGTAGCGTCCGGGTCATCCCGAGGCGGAACGCCTGCGACCCTGACATCGGCGGCAGTGGCACATTGACGATATTACCGGCCACGCCGGCTTCTTGCGCCGAGCCGGTGCCGGGATAAAGCGGCCATTGATGGGTCGAGCCGTAAAAGAGGCTTTCATCGTCCCAGAAAGCGGCCTGCGTGCCGTTGCCGTGATGGACGTCGAAATCGATGACGGCGACCCTGGCGAGGCCGTGCACCTGTCGCCCGCGCAGGGCGCCGACCGCGACATTGTTAAAAAGGCAGAACCCCATCGCCCGGTTCGGTTCGGCGTGGTGACCGGGTGGGCGCACTGCGCAGAACGCGTTCTCGGCCTCGCCGGCGATGACCGCATCGACCGCCGCCGCGACCGCGCCGGCGGCGTGCAACGCCGCAGCGCCCGATTGCGGCGACATCACCGTGTCGGCGTCGATCCCGACATGCCCGGCCTCGGGCACCGCGGCGAGCAGCCGCTCCACAAAACGCGGCGGATGAACGCGGGTGAGATCGTCGAGCGACGCTTCCGGGGCCTCGCGACGTTGCAGCGCGGCGAATTCGGGCGTCGACAACGCCGCAAGCACCGCCTTCAACCGTGCCGGCGTCTCCGGGTGATACTGCCCCGGGTCGTGCTCCAGGCACGAAGGGTGGGTGTAGAGCAAAGTGGTCATCGAGGCTCGCCGAGACGTGTCGCCGCAACTCTTACATGGTCAGCGCCTGCCGAAGGCAAGAATCGCCACGGCAACCCAGCCGAGAATAAACGAGGTGCCGCCGAATGGCACGACATACGCGAAGTAGCGTGACCCCGTCGCCGCGTGAGCGAACTGCCCAAGGCTGAACAGCACGATCCCGACCGCGAAGAACCAGCCGGCGGCGACCGCCAAGCCGCGCCGCGGCTCGCGACCCTGGGCGAAACCGAGCAGCGCGAGCAGCGCCGCGGCATGGATCATGCCGTAGAGCGCCCCGTTGGTGAGCAGGGTCGCGGTCGTAGCATCGGCGGCGAGATGCGCGCCCGCCGCGCCGGCGATCACCGACGCCGCGCCACCCAGACCGGCGATAAACAGCCATAGTCGGATCATCCCGGTCGCTCCCCCTGCTTGACCAGCGCCGCGTGCAGCAGTGCGACGGTCTGCTCGGCGATGGTCCCTTCGGCGAATTCGGCGACGACGCGCGCGCGACCGGCGGCGCCCATGCGCCGGCGCAAATCCGGGTCGCGCACGAGGGTCTCGATCGCCGTCGCCAGCGCGGCGACATCGCGCGGCGGCACGAGAAACCCGGTCTCCCCCGGCACCACCACCTCGCGGCAGCCCGGCATGTCACTGGCGATGATCGGCCGCGCGCACGACGCCGCTTCGAGCAGCGATTTTGGCACGCCCTCGCCATAGCTCGACGGCAGCACCGCGATTGCGGCGCGCCGCCAAACTTCGCGCACATCGGCGACGTGACCCCGCCATTCGACACCAGGCTCGCGCGCCAACGCGGCCAGTTCGGCCTCGCTCAGCGAGTCGCGGCTGTCGGGGTCGGCCGCACCGGCCAGCACAAGATCGACCGCCAGCCCTTGGGTACGCAGCGCACGGAGCGCGGCGGCCGCATCGAGCACACCCTTGCTGCGCAACATGCGGCCGACCAGCGCGACCGTGCAGCCCTCCGGCTCCGGCAGCGCCGCGAAATGCGCGGTATCGACGCCCGAGCCGCGAATTAGCGCGATGCGCGCCGCGTCAAATCCGAACCCGACCAATGCGGCGCGATCCTCCGGGTTCTGCACGACAACCGTCCCGCCGGCGGCAAAGCGCAACGCCCAGCCAAGCGCGCGCCGGCGCCACGGTACCCTGACGTTCACGCCAAGCCCCATCACCGCCGACACCACCACCGGTGCGGTACGCCGCCGAAACGCCAGCCGCACCGCGACCCCGCCAAACAACACCGGCTTCAGCGCCACGTGGTAGAGAATGTCGGGCTGCTCGCGACGATACAGGCGGACAATTTCCCGGAGCGCGCGAAGCGCACCAATCATGCCGTCGCCGCGCCGCTTCCAGCCGAGAGGCCGAAGCGCGAACCCCTCGTCGCGGATCTGCTCGCCATGCTCGCGCTCCCGCGTCGCGACCGTCACGGCGAACCCGGCGTCGCGTGCCGCCCGCGCCACCGGCAAGCGGTGCGAACAGAAATACCAATCCTCAGTGACGAGAAAGAGCAGTTTGGGCGGAGCCACGCAACAAATGCCAACGGGTCTGGTTGCAACAGCGCCTCCCTTAATGCAACACCGCGCTATCGCCGAGCGAATTAACCGGAGCAGCAAAAACGTGGCGCGCATCCTCGTCACAGGCGCGGGCGGGTTTATCGGTCGGGCGCTATGCCCGACGCTCGCCGCGCGCGGTCACGACGTCGTCGCCGCGCTGCGACGCGTCGCGCCGGAAGGTATCGCGCCGCCGATCGAGACCATTCCGCTGGGCGATATCGGCCCGACAACCGATTGGTCCGCGGCGTTGCGCGGCACCGAAACCGTGATCCATCTCGCGCAGCGCGCCCATACCGGCCCCGACCCCCGAGTGCTCGCCGCGGAGCCGGGCGCGATCGCCGCGCTTATCCGCGCCCTTGCCGCCGCGAGCGGGCGCAGGTTGGTGCTGGTCAGCTCGATCAAGGCGATGGGTGAGACGACGACGCCAGGGCGGCCGTTCCGCCCCGACGACGCACCGCGACCCGAGGATTCCTATGGCCATGCCAAGCTGGCGAGCGAACGCGCCGCCACGGCCGCCGCTCGCGCGTTCGGCGTCGAGCTTGTCGTGATCCGGCCCCCGCTTGTCTACGGGCCGGGGGTTCGCGCCAATTTCGCGGCGCTGATCCGGCTTGCCGGCAGCGGGTTGCCGCTGCCGCTGGCCGCGATCGATAATCGCCGCAGCCTGATCTTTCGCGACAATCTCGTCGATCTGCTGGCGGTCGCGGCGACCCATCCTGCAGCGGCAGGCATGACCCTCCTCGCCCGCGACGACGCGGATTTCTCGACGCCGGATTTGATCCGCGCGCTCGCGACCGGGATCGGACTCCAGGCGCGCCTCTTTCCCGTCCCGAATATGCTCTTCGCGGCGCTGCGTCCCTTGCCGATGATCGGGCCGCGATTGGCGCGGCTGACCCAGTCGCTCCAGGTCGACGACGGCGCGACTCGCGCCGTGCTGCAATGGGCCCCGCCCGCCCCCGCCGCGATCGGGCTTGCCGCGACCGCACGGGCTTTTGGGCGAGCTTTTGCCGCTCGGCTGTAATTTTCGCCGCGCTCGCATTATATCGCAGGGCCAATTCAGAACCCGAAAGAGTCGCCAATGCCGAGCTTTGATGTCGTCTCCCGCCTCGACCTCGCCGAGGTCGACAACGCCGTCGCCGGCATCGACCGCGAAATCGCGACGCGCTTCGATTTCAAGGGCAGCAAATGCTCGGTAAAGCGCGAGGAAGCCGCGATCAACCTCTTCGCCGATGACGACCTCAAGCTGAAGCAGCTGCACGAATTGCTCAAGGTGCACCTGACACGGCGCAAGGTCGACCCCGCCGCGCTCGACTTCAAGACGCCCGAGAAGGCGAGCGGCAACACGCTGCGCCAGTCGGTGGTGCTGCGCCAGGGCGTCGACTCCGATCTCGCCCGCCGTCTGGTGCGCGAGATCAAGGACAGCAAATTGAAGGTGCAGGTTGCGATCCAAGGCGACGAATTGCGCGTGACCGGCAAGAAGCGCGACGATCTGCAAGCCGCGATCACCGTGATGCGCGGCCTCAAGATCGAACAGCCGCTGCAATACCTGAACTTCCGCGATTAGGGACGCAGGAGCCGGCCCGGCGCTTGATCTTCGCCGCGCCAGCTTCTATCTAACGCGCTCGCCTCCGGTCCCCTTCGTCTAGAGGCCTAGGACACCGCCCTCTCACGGCGGTAACAGGGGTTCGAATCCCCTAGGGGACGCCAACATTATTAATAACTTAGATGGCCACTCCGCTGCTGCGCCGCATATCATACGGCAAAAATACGGCATAGCCGTTCCCGGACGCAGCCAGAGCTTGCGTAGTCAAGAAGGCGCGGTCCTACCGGCCCGAAATGCGGGGTCGGGCGATCAGACCCCCGTCAAGGCGTGGGCTCGCCGCATTCGCCGGCGCGTTCGACACGGACGCTCCGGAGAACGACACGGTCGGCTCGCCATCCGAGGATAACCTTGGCGCGGCCGCCGGTGGGGCAGGCATTGGCGTCGCCTTCTCGCCAGAGCGGAGTCTCGGCCATCATCGTCGTGTAGTCGGGATAGATACCCTTCCAGACCTTAAGCCCCGCGGGAAGTCGACCAGCCAGGTCAGCGAGCCAACTGGCGGTGTCGGCCTTGCGCCAATCGTATTCCCGCCAGACAAACAACTGTTCCCGGTTGAAATTGCCCGTGCCGGACTCGTGAGCGGGAATTAACAGCAGCGTGCGGTCGGCAATCTTGATGATCCGCGGCTCGTCATACTGGACGGCCGGATCGCCCGGCGTGGCGAACAACTCGTCCAGCCGCCCTCCGCCCGTGTCCTCCACGATGACAACCCGCCGATAATCGAGGGCGTGGTCTCGCGGGTCGGCGTAGTGATACGTCGCGTCATACAAATGGGTGACATAGACCACTCCAAGCTCGCCAAATTGTTCGACGGTGCAAGCTGCGTTTTGCTCATCGGGCAGCGCGAGGCATGTCGTCTTCGCTTTGTCTATCGGCAACTCCGGTCGTGACGGTGGGGGCGGCTCCATTCCACCGAAATCGCATGTCGTTCTTTGGTTGGTGCATGACCTTTGCCCCCAGCCCCGCACTGTGTTTTTGGGACCGTCGGCGGGCAGTTTCGGTTTGAGGATGCGGTCTTTTGTCGACAGCGGCACCTCGATGCGGAGCCAATGGCCCTTGCAATCGAGAATCGCCGCGGCATCGAACCAACTATATTCAACGACGTCGTCAGCGTTTTCCTCGGGTGCGGCCTTGAGGGCCGAGATCTGCAGTTCGGTGGTCAGCAACCTGCCCGAAACCCAGCCGCGGCCGGCGTAAACCGGCGGCAGCTTCTCGGGAAGATCATAGTCTCCGTAACCTGCATCCTCGATGAGGAACCAGCCATTCCGGACGCCAATCACATGAACATCGGCGGCGATCTTTTCGTGTTCGATGTTTTCAATGATCGGCAAGCGCCCGAGTATCGCCGAGTCGGCGCGCGGTTCGGCGCGTATATTCAGTCCTTCGCGCGTGTGATCGTTGGCGAGCGCCGGAAAGTCGCATGCCGTGACCCCGGGCGACAACGGCGGTCTCTTCGCGTCCTGAGCCGAGACCCCTGCGCTTCCGGCCGACAGTGCCAGTGCGAACCCGATGACGGCGGCAAAGGCCAAATGGGCCGAACGCAGTATTGTGTGTGCCAAGAAATAAGTCTCCCGTCGCGGCTCGCTCGCACGCCTGAAGTGCATGATAAGTGACGACGCCCGTTACCGGACGTCGGTACAGCGGCGAAAGAGCGCCGATAGTGGCCGTTCGCTCGACCACTTCGAAACAGAGCCGACGTTCATCCCCGACCTGTGCCGGCGGCGCCGTGCCAGGCTTTGTTCACTGCCGATGGCGCAACGCCTCTACTAAAAAAGCGAAGGCGGGTGTCTGCTGGCGGCGGCTCGGATAGTAGAGGTGGTAGCCGGAATAAGGCGGACACCAATCGGCGAGCACACGCTTGAGCCGGCCTTTGACGAGATGGGCCTGGATCGCGTCTTCCGGCACGTAGGCCAGGCCGAACCCGGCAAGCGCCGCATTGAGCATCTGAAACGTGCCGTTGAAGACCAGCTGCCCCTCGACATGAACCTTTAGTTCGCGGCCGTCCTTTTCAAACTCCCAGGCGTAAAGACCGCCGCGCGTCGGCAGGCGCAGGTTGATGCAGTTGTGCTCGACCAGCTCCTGCGGCCTCTCCGGTGCTGACCGCATCTCGAAATAAGACGGCGCGCCAACGACGGCGGTGCGTATGTCCGGCCCGATCCGTACCGCGATCATGTCCTTCGCGACCTGTTCGCCGATGCGCACGCCAGCGTCGAAACGCTCGGCGACGATATCCGTGAGACCGTAGTCGATGATGATCTCGACCTTGATATCTGGATAGTGCCGCAGGAACGGCGTGAGCTTCGGCCAGAGGATCGTATCCGCCGCGTAATCCGTGGCCGTCAGCCGAATGGTTCCAGCCGGTTTCTCCCGAAGCTCGCTTAGGGCCTCCAACTCGGCCTCGATCTGCTCAAACCGCGGGCCGATGCTGCGAAGCAAGCGCTCGCCCGCCTCGGTTGGGGCAACACTGCGGGTAGTCCGCGTCAATAGACGGAGGCCGAGCCGCTCCTCCAGCACCCGAACCGTATGGCTGAGCGCCGACTGGGACACCCCAAGCTTCGCGGCGGCCCGTGTGAAGCTGCGCTCCTCTGCGACGGCGAGAAAGACCAACAGGTCATCTAGGTTGCCGCGCTGCATTTATTAATCACGCTCATAAGTCCATGCGGATTGTAGCGCCTAATCCGCGGAGATGCGCGCACCCAAATCATCATGCGCAATGGTCCTACGAAGCAAAGGGGCAACCGATGAATCGGCAGACAAGACATCCGGGCGACGGCGCGATGGATTTTGGCCTGTTATCGCCATGCCCAGTGGATGCCGATTGGTATGAGAGATATTGGTACGGCGACGCTGCACCGTCACGATCGCGCATTCTGCTCAACGGCGTGCGACAGCTCCGCCGCCAGCTTTCCAGTGCCTGTCAGGCATCGCTTGCCACCTGCCGTGGTGCGTTGTCATCCCTGGATCATGGCAGCACGCCAGGCGCTACGCGGCAGGCCTGCGAGGCAGGAGACTAACCTCATGATGACTTTCGACGACAACACCCTGCGCGAGTTGAACGATGTGGATGAGGTCGCGATCCGCACCGACAAACATCCAAAGAGCGCCGTCGTGATCTGGGTCGTGGTCGCTGATGGCGAGGTCTTTGTGCGTTCCTGGCGCGGCTCTAAAGGGCGTTGGTATCACGACCTCGCGGCGGGTGGATCTGCCACGCTAGAGTTTGCCGGGCGCAGCTTGGCGGTTCAGGCGCTTCCGGCGACCGACCAAGACGCGCTCGGCCGGACCAGCCGCGAATTTCTCAGGAAATACCAGCGAAGCACGCATGCCAGGGAAATGGTGCGTTCCGAAACCTTGCCGACCACGCTGCGGCTCGAACCGCGATGATTTGGAACAGACAGGAATAGGGCGGGTCGCCTCGCGTCAGGAGAGTGGGAATGAAACGTTTTGAAGGCAAGACCATCTTGGTAACCGGCGCCGGCAGCGGGATCGGCGCGGCCTGTGTCCGGCGGCTGTTCAGAGACGGCGCGTCGATCGCCGCAGCAGACGTGCGGAAAGAAGCAGTCGATGAGGTCGTGTCCGAATTCAAGAACAGCGACAGGATTTTCGGCGTCGGCCTCGACGTTTCGGACCGGGAGCAGGTGGCCGCGTTCGTGTCCCGAGCGGTGAGCCGGTTTGGAATTCTCCATGGTCTGGTCAACAGCGCGGGTATCCGAGGAGTCGGCAACATTCTGGATACCGAGCCCGAAGTTTGGCGGCGCGTGCTGTCGGTTAATCTCGATGGCACATTCAACATGTGCCAGGCTTTCGCCCGTGCCGTACAGGAAGCGCAAACGCCTGCGGCAATCGTGAACCTCAGCTCTGCCGCGGGGATCAGGGGTGTGCCCAACCGCCTCCCCTATTCAGCGTCGAAATATGGGATTGTCGGGATCACCCAGACGATGGCGTTAGAACTTGGGCCGCTTGGGGTTCGCGTCAACGCAGTCGTTCCGGGAATGATCCGGACGCCGCTGACGGCGAGCATGTTCGCAGACCCCGAAAATGTGAAGCGGATACGCGCGGCGCATCCGATCGGCCGCGAAGGCCAACCCGAGGAGGTTGCGGCAGCAATTGCATTCTTGCTGTCCGACGACGCCAGCTTCATCACCGGAGTAGCTCTCCCCGTTGATGGCGGGTCGACTGCGGGCATTCGGTCGCATTGAAGTCCATCTGTCTCCGGCCTCCAAGCCTGCCCTTCGGAGCGGAAACACATGGAAGGTC
>Ga0181525_10004314_pt1 | contig 10966 bp, 7 predicted proteins | sample PEATcosm2014_Bin_48_FD_121100 | JGI IMG/M metagenome (GOLD analysis project Ga0181525, IMG submission 121100) | Peatland microbial communities from MTU Mesocosm Facility, Houghton, MI, USA - PEATcosm2014_Bin06_10_metaG | ecosystem: Environmental > Terrestrial > Soil > Wetlands > Peat | place... | reverse complement strand
GGCTGCCAATCCCAGATCGCCATAGCCCTGCGGTAGAGCATTGGATGCGTGATCGCAGACGAAGAGGAGCGGCGAGGGCGCGGTAGCGAAGGCGAGCCGTTCGAAGGGGGCATCGGTCATCCCACACTTTGTCATGACCGGGCTTGTTCCGACCACCCATCCCACGCGCGTCTCAGCGCAAATGAATCAAATTTGTTGATGGATGACCGGGCCATGAACGTTGACAGGCAGGAAGCGTTGCGTGACATCTTGACCGCAGATGCGCTTCGCTCCCATAGCTCTCGTTCTGTGTCTTGTCGCGCCGCCGGTCGAGGCCGGCTTCAAGGTGTGCAACCGCACGCCCCACGACGCCAAAGTCGCGCTCGGACGCTTCGACGGGACAGGCTGGCTGAGCGAGGGATGGTGGACGGTCGCGGCCAAAGGCTGCGCAGTTCTTCTCACAAAGCCCCTCGATGCCCGCTACTACTATCTCTACGCAACCGATGAGGCATCGGGCGGATGGGACGGAAAGACGGGCTTCTGCGTTGCCACAATGGACAAATTTCAGATCCGTGGCCGCGCCGGCTGCGAAGGTCACGGCTACGATCATAAGGGCTTCTTCGAGGTCGACACCGGCCAGGCCCGCGACTACACGCAAACACTTTCGGACTGAACCATGCGGCGGCGACGCAAGACCAAGATCGTAGCGACGCTGGGGCCGGCCTCGGCCTCGCCGAAGCAATTGAAGGCGCTGTTCGAAGCGGGCGTCGACGTCTTCCGAATCAACATGAGCCACACATCGCACGAACTCCTGGCCGAGCTTCATAGGAGCGTGCGCGCGCTCGAGCGCGAGGAGGGAAGGCCGATCGGCATACTCGTCGATCTGCAGGGTCCCAAGATCAGGGTCGGCACGCTTCCGGGCGGCATGGTGAAGCTCACGGAAGGCGAACGGATCAAGCTCGTGCGCGCGTCGTCGTCGGATGATCCTTCGATCATTCCCATCCCGCATGCGGAAGTGTTCAGCGCGTTGAAGCAGAAGCATTGTCTTCTGATAGACGACGGCAGGATCCGTCTGCGCACCTGGTCGTCGAAGCCCGATTCGGCGGAAGCCGCTGTCGAAGTGGGCGGCGAGCTCAAGGACCGCAAAGGCATCAATCTTCCCGACACGTTGCTTCCGCTCTCGGCGATGAGCGACAAGGATCATGCCGATCTCGACGCTGCGCTGTCGCTCGGCGTCGACTGGATCGCGCTGTCCTTCGTCCAGCGCGCCGACGATGTCGCGGAAGCGAAAAAGCTCGTGCGCGGGCGCGCCGGTGTGCTCGCCAAGATCGAGAAGCCGAAAGCGCTGGAATCGCTCGCGGAGATTCTCGAATTGTCGGACGCGCTGATGGTGGCGCGCGGCGACCTCGGTGTGGAACTGCCGCTCGAAGCGGTCCCGGGCTGGCAAAAACAGATCACGCGCGCGGCGCGCAAGGCGGGGAAGCCCGTCGTCGTGGCGACGCAGATGCTCGAATCCATGATCGAAGCGCATGCACCGACGCGCGCGGAAGTGTCCGATGTCGCGACCGCCGTCTTTGACGGCGCCGATGCCGTGATGCTCTCCGCGGAAACGGCCGCCGGCAAACATCCCGTCGAAGCGGTCACAGTGATGGACCGTATTGCCGTCGCGGTCGAAAGCGGGCCGCTCTATCAGGAGATCATCGACGCGCAGCATTCCGCGCCCGAAGAGACGACGGCCGACGCCATGATGGCGGCGGTGCGCGAAGTGACCCACACGATCCACGCGCGCGCCATCGTCAGCTGGACGAAATCAGGCTCGACGGGACTGCGCGCCGCGCGCGAGCGCCCCGAGGCGCCGATCATCGCGCTGACACCAAGTGTCGAAACCGCGCGCCGTCTGTGTCTTGCGTGGGGACTGCACTGTGTGCTCACCGAAGACGCGCACGATCTCGACGATGTCGTCGATCGCGCGGCCAGCATCGCTTACGAGGAAGGCTTCGCCAAATCCGGCGAGCGCATCGTCATCACCGCCGGCGTCCCGCTCGGCACGCCGGGCGCGACCAACCTGTTGCGTGTGGCGTTTGTGGGCGGAAGATAAAGCCCCTTTCTCCCCCAACGTGGGGAAGCGGAGCGAGGCAGAGGGGTGACCGGCGAGCTTCGAAGTTGAAGTCCCCCTCGGCGCTACGCGCCGGCTCCCCCACGTTGGGGGAGCAAAAAAACGCCATTCAGATCTTTTCACCTTCGACAGAGCGCGACAGTTCTTCGACGCGTTTGTCGAGGCCCTCGAAATGCGGATCGAGCGCCAACGCCTTTTTGTAGCTCGCCAACGCTGCCGGCTTCGCGCCATATTCGGCCAGGATGTCTCCGAGATCCACGAGCGCTGCGAACTCGCGCGGATTGAGCGTCACGGCCTTCTGCAGGCTGACCATCGCGGCTTCGTCATGCCCCGCCTCGGCTTCGAGCTTTCCCCTCTCGTGCCAGCCTTCGGCATAGAGAGGCGCGATGCGCGTCACGGCGGCGAGGATTTTCGCGGCGTTGTCTTTGTCGCCGCCGCCCATCAGCGCGTCGACGCGCGTCATGAGAAGATCGACCGTGGCGCTCCCCGATTGCAGGAACTCGATCAGAATCTCCTTCTCGATCGCTTTCGCATCGTCGGCGGACGACGTCTTGCCGAGCTTCGAGAACAAACCGTCAAGCGGATGGGGCGCGGGCGCGGCGGCGGCCGCTGAGCCGGCGAAGAGGGCGAAAGTTGCAGCAAGAACGAGGGCGCGCATGGCGATCATTCTAGCGCGGTTCACGGGTTGCCGCGACAGCGCTTTTGGGGCGAAGGGCCGCGGGCCTCGGCCCACCTTCCGCCCAATCGATCAATTCCGCGGGGTGGACGACAGGGGGCGCATCCGGACCGGCGAGATGGGTCAGGCACCCGATATTGGCGGAGGCGATGATATCGGCTTCGAGCATGGCGATGTTGTCGATCTTGCGCCGGCGCAAGGCGGCGGCCATCTCGGGTTGCAGGAGGCTGTAGCTGCCCGCAGACCCGCAGCAGAGATGGCTCTCCGGAATCTCACGCAACGCATAGCCCGCGGCTTTCAGCGCCGCTTCGCCGCCATTCGCGCGTTTGAGCCCGTGCTGCAAAGAGCAGGGGATGTGGTGCGCAACGCTGAGATGCTCCGGCGCATAAGCGGGTCTGGGTGTCGCAAGATCCGAAAAATCCCGAACCTTCGCGGCAAAGACGCGCGCGCGGGGTTGCCAATCCGGCTCGTCGCAAAAAAGTTGCGCATAGTCGGCGAGATGTGCGGCGCAGCCGGTGGCCGTGATGAGCACGTGGGCCGCGCCCGATTTCTCGAACGCCGCGATCGCGCGCTTCGCCCACGCCTTCGCTTCGTCCCGCCGACCCAGATGATGGGCGAGCGCGCCGCAACAGCCCGCACCGTCAAGTTCGGCTGATGCGAGTCCCCGTCGTGCGAGCACGCGCGCGGCCGCCCGATCGATGGACGGCGCCAAAGCCTGCTGCACGCAACCCGGCATCAATGCGACACGCTCAGCGCCGGTCGATTTCGGCAGCGGGGTTTTTTCGGCCGGCGGTATTGCAACGGCTTTGCGCGCCATCAGGCCGATCGATCCCGGCCATCGCGTCGCGATCGGCGCGAAGAGTTGCGCCAGTCGCAGACCCGCTCCGAGAAGCGCCGGGCGCACCATGACGTAAGCGATCGACGCGCGCATCCATCGATCCCGCCACGGGCGCCGATACGTTTCATGGATGTGCGCACGCGCCTGATCGACAAGACGCGCGTAATCGACGCTTGAGGGACAGGCCGAGCGGCAGCCGAGACAGGAAAGGCAGCGGTCGATGTGGTGGACGGCTTCCGCGGTTGGCGGCGCATCCTGTTCGAGCATGCGCTGTATCATCACGATGCGTCCGCGCGGCCCGTCGCGCTCGTCGCCGGTGAGAACATAGGTGGGGCAGGTCGCCGTGCAGATGCCGCAATGAACGCAGGCGCGCAGATTGCGTTCGACCGCCGCAATATGCGGGTCCGCACAACGATCGGGGCCCAATTCCGTGCGCATCTATACGCCCTCGAACATGCGGCCGGGATTGAAGAGCCACAAGGGATCGAACGCATCCTTCACGCGCCGGTTCAAGGCCTCGCGCGCCGGCGATTGCGGCGCGAAGACAGAGACGGTGCTGCGGGTTTCGGGATCGGCGCGCATGAGAACAGCGTGGCCTTGGGCACGTTCGGCCGCGGCATGAACGTCTTCCGCGCAACAGCCGGCAACCCAGAGAACGCCGCCCGCCCAATCCGCAAGCCAGAACGGCGACGCAAGTTCCCGCGCGCAACAGGCGGCTTGAGCCGGCGGCACGAAGACGCGCCAGACCGTGTCGTTGCGATCCGCGAATGCGCCGCCGGAGGCGATCCTTGCGAACGCTTCGTTCGTGGCTGGCAGCAGAAGCGCATCTCCTCCGTCGAGCGAAGTCTGCAAAAGACCGATCTTGTCCGCGAGGGGAGCCGGCGCACCGTCGATGCGGATGAGCACCACGCCGTCGCCGACGTCGCCAAGCTCCGCGAAGCTCTGCGCGGCCATGCGGGGGAGATAGGCCAGTCCCGACGGCTCGAGCGGGCTCGACCAGATGCGGCGCAGAAGGGCTAGGCCCGCTTCGGCTCCGACATTCTTGACGGCGAGGGCCGCGCATTCGCGTGCGCGCGGCACCAGGCGCAAAGTCACTTCGGTCAAAGGCCCCAGCGTTCCCATCGCGCCGCAAACAAGCTTCGGCAAATCGAAACCGGTCACGTTTTTCACGACGCGTCCGCCGGCCTTGTAGACCTCGCCCGATCCGTTGACGGCGCGAAACCCCAGCAGATGATCGCGCGCCGCACCATAGCGAAGCCGCGCCGAACCGCATGCATCGGCCGAGAGCACGCCCCCGATCTTGGCGATTTTTGCGGCGCCGCCGTAGAGCGCGCTCCAATCGGCCGGCTCGAAACCGAGACATTGATTTTTGTCGCGGAGCACCGTTTCGATTTCGGCGATGGGCGTTGCCGCGCGAACCGTGATGACGAGCTCGTCGGGTTCATATTTGAGGATGCCCGAAAGCGCCGACAGATCGAGCCGATGGCTGGCCTCGACGGGGCGGCCCAATCCGCTTTTCGTGCCGCGTCCTGCAATGTCGAAGGCATGGCCGTCGTTCGCCGCCGCCCGCACGGCTTCGGAAAGTTCGTTTTCGTCATGCGGTGAAACGATCATCACAATCGCGGCAGGTTCGGATAAGGCAAGCGTCCGCCCTTCACATGCATGTGGCCCTGTTCGATGCAGGCCGAGAGCGTCGGAAACACCTTGCCCGGATTGAGCAGCCCCTTCGCATCGAACGCGCATTTGAGGCGACCCTGCTGTGCAAGATCGGCTTCGGCGAACATGGTCGGCATCAGATCGCGCTTTTCGACCCCGATGCCGTGCTCGCCCGAGAGCACGCCGCCCACTTCGACGCACAGTTTCAGGATCGCCGCACCAAATGCTTCCGCGCGCTCGAGTTCGTTTCCCTTCATCACGTCGAAGATGATGAGCGGATGAAGATTGCCGTCGCCGGCGTGAAAGACGTTGCAGAAGCCGAGACCGAATTCCTCCGACATCTCGGCGATGCGCGAAAGGACGGCGGGCAACGCACGGCGCGGGATCGTGCCGTCCATGCAGAGCATGTCGGGGGCAAGTCGTCCCGTCGCCGGAAAAGCGGCCTTGCGTCCGGCCCACAATTTCGCGCGCTCCGCTTCGCCGCGCGCCTCGACGATCGCATGCGCTCCCGCATCGCGCGCGATATCGCCCACACGCATCACAGCTTCGGAAACTTCGGACTGCAAACCGTCAAGCTCCACCAGCAGCAGCGCGTCGGCGTCTGCGGGATAACCGGGCGCGCAATAAGCCTCGACCGCCTCGATGCAGCGACGGTCCATGAATTCCATCGCGGCCGGCACAATGCCCGCCGCGATCACATTGGCGACGCACGTGCCGGCATCGGGCACCGCGCGAAAGGCTGCAATGAGCGTCCGTGTCACCGGCGGCTTCGGCAGGATCCGCAATGTCGCCTCGACAACGACGCCGAGCAAGCCTTCCGAACCCGCGACGACACCCAAGAGATCGAGGCCGCCCGCACCGAACGCCTTGCCGCCGAGCCGGACGGGTTCGCCGCTCGGCAGAACGATCTCCACGCCCATGAGATTGTGCGTCGTGAGGCCGTATTTGAGGCAGTGAATGCCGCCCGCATTTTCCGCGACATTGCCGCCCACCGTGCAGGCGATCTGGCTCGACGGATCGGGCGCATAATAGAAGCCGCGCTTTTCGACCGCGCGGGTGACGGCGAGATTGGTCACGCCGGGCTCGACGACCACACAGCGATTTTCATAGTCGATGTCGAGGATGCGGTTCATGCGCCCGAGGCCGATCAGGATTCCGTCGGCGCGCGGCAGTGCGCCGCCCGAGAGAGACGTCCCCGCTCCGCGCGGCACAATGGGAATGTTTTCGCGTTCGGCGAAACGGAGCACGGCGCTCACGTCTTCCTTCGTTTTCGGCAGCACGCAAACGAGTGGCGCCTGGCGATAGGCGGAGAGTGCATCGCCGTCATACGCGGCGAGCCCGGCGGGCTCCGAGACGACACCGTCCGGCACGAGCCGCGATAGCGCCGCCACGATCTCGGTGCGGCGGGCAAGGATGGCGGTATCGGTGACAGGAAATTTCACGCCAGTCTCGCGAAGCAGAGTGCCGGGGCGAGAATAGGAGGAATCACAAGGCGAATGCACGCGCCGGGGACCGGCCTAGCCCACGAGCGGCAGGGTGCTCATCGATTCGGGAAGAATGGCAGGCAGCTTGGCGCCGGTCAGGACGGTGCTGCCGAGATCGCTGTCGCGCAGATCGCAATCGGTGAGATTGGCGTAGGAAAGATCGGCCTCGGAGAGTTTTGCCCGGCGCAAATCCGCGCCGCGGAAATCGGCATAGCGCGCGTGCACGCCGTCGAGGCGTGCGGGCAGAAGCCGCGCATCGGAGATAAGAAGAGGTCCGAGCTTGGCGTCGCGCAGATCGGCATTGTTGAGTTTCGCGCCGCTCAGATTGGCGCCTCTGAGATCGGCGCCCGCGAGATGCGTGCCCCGCAGATCCGCGCCCTGCAGGTTGCAGCCCTGGAGCAACGCGCCGCGCATGTCGAGGCCATAGAGCGTGGCGCCCGGCGCGATCAGCGCCGTCAGCGAGCGATGGGCGAGCGTTTTCAGCGTGCGCAAATCCATGTCGGTCAGATCGGCGGGCTTTCCCTCGCGCCCGTCGGATTCGACCCAACAGGAATGCGCGTCCAGGAGTTCTGCCATCGGCACGGGAAGCGTGTTCAAATCGCGGCCGAGCGGGGCATCGGTCAACGCACCCGAAAGATCGACGCCGTCGAGCACCGTGCGCGCCATGCGTGTGCCGACCAGAATTGCGCCGTGCAGATCGGCACCGGTCAGGTTGCAACCGCTCAGATCGGCGTTCTCGAGATTGGCGCCCGTCAGTTTCGCCTGGCGCAAATTGGCGCGCGAGAGCCGGCAGTTGCGCATGATGGCATCGCTGAAATCCGCCTGCACGGCCATCACGCCCGTCATCTTGGCGCGCTCGAGATTGGCGGAATTGAGAAGCGCGGAGGGAAGTTCGGAAGGGCCCACATCGTGCTGCAGCACGCGCAGCTCGCCGAAGCGGTCCTTTTCGGCAATGGTGCCCTCGCGCAGATCGGCCTCGTAGAGATCGGCGCCGATGAGGTTGGCGCCGCGGAGCGAGGCGCCGCGCAGATCGGCCCGCCTCAAACACGCGCCCGCGAGATTGGCGCGCCTCAGATCGGCGCCGAAGAAACTTGTCGTTTCGAGGCGCGCGCCCGCAAGATTCGTTTCCTCGAGAATGGCGCCGGTGAAATCCGCATCGGCGAGATTGCGCCCGGAAAGATCGAGCCCCGAAAGGTCGCAAAATGCAAAAACCGCCCGCGCGCCGCCCACGCGACCCGCATAGAGCATCTCATGCCGCGCTGCGGAAGCGGCAGCCTGCTTCTGGGTCAACTTGGTAAAGCTGATGCGTTGCGATGTCGTCATCAGATTGCATCGACCTGTAAAATCGCGCAAAACCGCTTGACGACATTCTGGTCCCCAGGCGCTAACGCCTGATTAAAAAAAGAAATCCTGTCTGTAACGGGCTTCTGCCGGCTAGCCTTGGGCGAATAAAATTGGCTAAGGTGCCGCCGCCCGCGGAAGCCAATGGGGTGTCAACGCGGTCACTGGCGAGGGGCATTAACACATCCTCTCTTGCCGCTGGACCCGAAATTAACGAGAGGTTTGCCTTGAATAAGCGCGCGTTAATGCTGACCGCCGCCGCCACAGCCCTGCTTTCGGGACACGCCTATGGCGCATCGCCCTGCAACGCGGCCACGTCGACCGCGGGCAACTGCGATATCATCACGGCAATCACCACGCCGCTCTTCACGGGCGCGATCCCGACGGGCTCGACTTATTCACCCGTTCCGGAGACCACGGGTGGTGGTCTGACGCTCGACACGAGCAGTTCGCTCATACTCGGCACCAACCCGCCTCAGGCGCCGGCGCTGACCATCAATTCGGGTACGGCGGGCGCGCCGACGATCGTGACGAATTCGACCCAGATCACTTATACGGGCTTGAGCTATACCGTTGGGACGTTGCTGGAAGAGGCGAGTGTTCCGACCGCCGCCAATCTTTATGGCACCGCCGAAAACTTCACCGGCGAGTACATCAGCACCACCGGCACCATCAATCTCACGGGCGCGGGCACCAACAAGACCGGCATCCTGATCGCCGGCGGCGCGTTTTTTCAGAGTTCGACGACAAGCACGTCGACCACCAGCATCTATTCCAATGCTTCGGCAGCGCAGTACCCGAACACGGCAGGCCCCACATCGGCGCCAACCGGACTTGGCGTATTCACCGGCGGAAATGTCATACCCAGTACTACGGGAGGGGGGACCAGCTCGTCTCCCATCGCCATCTACCTCGAAAACGGATCGACGCTCGAGGTCCAGGGCACAAACTCCTACGGCATCAACCTGATCGGGCCGACCTATTCGACAAGCCCCACTCAGGTGGTTACGCCGACCGGCGGCGCCTCGCTGATCGGCGACATCGACGTCGGCGGGAGTGTTCTCCTCACGCCTACGACGGTCGGAAGCACCACCGCGACATCGAATGTCGCGATCAATATCGCGGGCTGGGAGCAGTCAACCGGGCAGCCGAACAACCCAGCGCTCGCCGGCACGGCCTATGCGAATACGCCTTATGCCATGATCGGCAACCTCAATATTTTGGCGGGCGGTACGGTTTCGTCGGAAGGCGCGGGCGCCGAAGGCGTCGCCGTCCTGGGCGCGATGAATGGCGGCATTTTCAACAGCGGCACGATCGAGACGTTCGGAACGTCTGCGCCGTCCTCTGCGACGAATGCCGACGATCCGGAGGGCGGCAGCGCCCTTGCGATCGGCAACAACGTCACGGGCGGTATCTTCAACAATGGTCCGTCCATTTCAGGCGCGGCAAGCACAGCTTCGGGGACGATTTCTACGACCGGTACTGCGCCGGCGCTTTACATTTCGCCGGCGGTGAATTCTACGGCCACGAATCTCGGCTACGAAGTTCCGATCACTATCGGAACCGTCGCGAGCGATCCGGATTACCCGAACCAATTTTCCCTGCTCAACCGCGGTACCATCTCGGAGCAGTCCGAGGATCCCAATCAAAGCACCGGCGCGGTCGCTATGCAGGGAACTCAGGCTGATCCCATCACGCTGACGGGCGGCATCTTCAACAGCGGCACGATCCAGGCTACCGCGACCACGAATACGTTGAGCTCGACCTCGACGGTTGAGGCGACTGCCGTGACCATCGGCGCCTATACGAGCGTCGGTACGGGAACCGCCGGCAGCGCGACTGCCGCGTTCATCAACGCTGTCAATACTGGTAAGTCGTCGCCCGCGGAGATTCTGGCGAGCGTGTCCGGCCCCGACACGGGAACGGCGACAGCGATCAACATTGCGCAATACGCCAACGTCGGGTCGCTCTTCAACAGCGGTCAGATCATTGCGTCGGCGACGACAACGACACCGACCGCCACGGGCGTTTTGAATGCTTACGGAATTTTTGACAATTCCGGAACACTCGCGACGATAACCAACCAGGGCACGATTACTGCAACGGTGACGACGCTCGACAGCAATAACGGGTCCGTCGTCGACATAAACAACGAAGCAGTTGCCATCTATACCGCGAATAACAGCTCAACACCTGTGACCATCAACAACACCGGAACGGCGTTGGGTCCGGCGTCCATAACGGGCGATATTGTCTTCGGGACCATGAACGGCACGCTGATCGTGAGGGGATTGAATTCGACGAACTCCGCGACGGTCAAGGGCAACATCTATTTCGAGAACACCACTGCCACGCATGACGTCTTGGACATCGGCACCTCCGGCACCGTGACCGGCCAGATCGCGGAAGAACATGGCGGATCGGTCGACATTACTGTCGAACAAAGCGGCACTTGGAATCTTCTCACGACGGGGCAAACCAATCTGAACGCCACGACAACAGCGGGCGTGACGAAGGGTGAGCCGCTCAGCGTGGGCAATCTCGATATCCAGAACGGCGCACAAACCAACATCAGCGTCTCACAGGGCTATAACGTCAACGTCTATACGGGCGTCAGCATTCTCAGTGCGCAGACGGCGACCGTCGGCGACCCTACGGGCGGCATCCATCCGCTCTCGGTGAGCTTCGGCAGCTTTGTCGCGACGCCGTCGGCGACAGGATCGGCGGCCTCGTTCGTTCTCATCGACTCCAAGGGGACGATCAATATATCCACCGCCGAACTTCAGGATCTTGCGAACCAGTACAACGGCAGTTCGGCCACCGGGAATGGTATTCCGTTCCTGTTCACGTCGAGTATCTGCGCCTACAACACATCG
>Ga0181525_10004313_pt1 | contig 10967 bp, 10 predicted proteins | sample PEATcosm2014_Bin_48_FD_121100 | JGI IMG/M metagenome (GOLD analysis project Ga0181525, IMG submission 121100) | Peatland microbial communities from MTU Mesocosm Facility, Houghton, MI, USA - PEATcosm2014_Bin06_10_metaG | ecosystem: Environmental > Terrestrial > Soil > Wetlands > Peat | place... | reverse complement strand
CCCGAATCCGCCGGGGAAACGGACTCGGACGCCGTCGCGTTCGTGCGCCCGCACGACATCCGCATCACGCGCGAATCCGGCGGGCAGAAGACCTTTCCGGCGCGCGTCGTCCGGTGCAACGCCGCCGGGCCGATGGCGAACCTGGACCTGGAGCGGCTGGACGGCAGCGGGCCGTTCACCGTGCAGGTGCCCAAGGAGGAATTCCAGCGGTTGCAGTTGAAAGCCGGCGAGGAGATTTTTGTGGAATTGAAGAACGTGAAAATCTTCCCGGACGACTTTTCGATTTAAAATTTTCCGTGCGGCTGTTGTGGCGGAAACAAAAGGGCCGGAACGGTTTCCCGTTCCGGCCTTTGCTTGAGGCAGGGTCATCGCGCTGCGATGACCGGACGCCGCAGCGCGGCCTCCCTGCCATGGTGGCCCTGACGCACTCAGTCCACGATGCTGGAGCCGGGCATGGACCAGTCGCTTTGACCGGTGCTGCCGCCCAGCGCGCGGGCGCGCACCTGGTATACCGTGCCGGTCGTAAGGCCGGTGAGCGTGACGGTGCGGGCCTGTGCCGAGTATTGGACCGTCGCCCAGGCGCCCGTGCCGGTGCAGATCTGCACCTCGTAGCCATACGAATTGGCCACGGTGGTCAGATGCACATCCAGCTCAGTGGAGGTGTCGTTGTCTATGCCCGTGATGGACGGCGCGTCCAGTTTTGACTGGCTGCGATTGGTGCTTGTCGGCACGAAGCCGGAGGTGAGCATCAAGTCCTGGTCGAAACGGGCGACCGTCTGGACATAGAACGCCAGCGCATCGAGGCCCTCAATCACCGCCGCCTGCGCGACATTCCGCGCCGTCAACGCCAGCGTTCCGCCATCCTGATAATTCTTGATGGCAACCTGCAGGGCAGTGATGCGTGTGGTCATGTCCACCGGGGCGGTGGGGTCGGGCGGCACCGGCGGCGCCAGCGGGACGGGCGGCTTGCTGAAAACCGCGCTCCCCGTCAGGCAGGTGACGACCCAGCCCGCAAAGGGCGGAATCGCCTCCACCGGCAGCCTTTTATAGCCCAGGCTGACTCTGAATACTGATTTTTTCATAATAACCTTTCGGTTGATTGTTGATAAAATCGGGGCCAGCTGGAGGAAGCCCACCCGGCTTCGCGCTGCACCCGTGTTACGCCCGGTTCAGATGCAGTTGCCATGCCGGAAACGGCATTTCGGAAAAGTCTGTAAGTGGTGTCACGGCACTTACAGTTGCGCTTGATGACCATCGGTGAACATGTGCTTCTGGCACAGGGAAATGGGTAAAAAGCCTGCGCCACGTCGTCACGCAGTGCAGATTTATCCTCGCGCAGAAAACGCCGCGAGATTGTAAAAAAACGGGACAAGACGGTAAGACAGCAGCACGAGATTGCCGTCTCACGCCACGGGATGATAAGAAAACGTCGCATGTTAATTAACAAACGCCGCGAGACGGGAAGCAAGCGCCGCGTGTTAACTAACAAACGTCGCGAGACGGTAAGCAAACGCCACGTGTTAATTAACAAACGTCGCGAGACGGTAAGCAAACGCCGCGTGTTAATTAACAAACGCCGCGAGACGGTAAGCAAACGCCACATGTTAATTAACAAACGCCACGAGACGGGAAGCAAACGCCACGATATTACCGTCTCGCGTCGCGAGATGGTAAGAAAACGTCACGAAATTACCGTCACGCGTCGCGACACTACCGTCTCGTGAACGAACGGCCTGCTCTACGGTGGCAGTGCCAGGTTGCGCCAGCAATGCCAGAATTTCTGGAAATCCTTGACGCGCCGCCCGCGCGGCGTTCAAATGCCCGCGTCGTCAATCATCAACCAAAGGCAAAATCATGGCCGTGCCAACACTCTTACCGACCAACAAACAGGACGAAACTTTCGGCGGCGTCACCTACCACATCCAGGGTGAACTGGTGCCGGCGTTGCAGGTGGAATTGAGCAACACCGGCGTCTATTTCGAGCACCACATCCTGCTCTGGAAAGACCCGTCGGTGCAGGTCGCCATTCATCCGGTGAAAGGCGGCCTCAAGCGGATGCTTGCCGGCATGCCCTTTCTGCTGACCGGCGCGACCGGACCGGGCCGCATCGCCTTCAGCCGCGACGGCGCGGGCCATGTCCTGGGATTGCATCTGGCGCCGGGTCAAAGCGTGGACGTGCGCGAACATCAATGGCTCGCCGCCACCGACAACGTGGATTACACCTTCACCCGCGTGCGTGGCGCGGCCAACATGTTGCTCGGCGGCACCGGCTTTTTCATAGACACCTTTTCCTGCCCGCAACGCGAGGGCATCCTGTGGCTGCACGGCTTCGGCAACGTGTTTGAAGTGACGCTCGCGGCGGGCGAGGAAATAGACATCGAGCCGGGCGGCTGGATTTACAAGGACCGCTCCGTGCAGATGCAAACCATGTTCCAGAAACTCTCGACGGGATTCTTTGCCAGCGCCGGGAACATTGTGTGGAACCGGTTCACCGGCCCGGGCAAAGTCGCCCTGCAATCCATGTATTACCACATGGAAGGCGGGGAATAAAATGGGCCACCAAGATACCGAAGCGCAGAATTCCTGCCACGGATTCACCCAAGCAACGGCAATCCATGCCGCGCGTGTAGCGCGAACTGGTTTCAAAGCGCATGAGGCGGTTTATCACCAATCCGTTTTGCGCGCCATCGCTTAAAATTAACCACTGTCGGATCAAGATAAATGGAACCGTCGCGCAATTTTGTCGTTCCAATCAAGGTCGTGTTGTAAGTTTCTGTGCGTCTGCTGCCCGTAGCCGCATTGACTTTGCTGCCAACGTAAGTCCAATCCGGTTGCGGGTGTGAATGGCTGTTTAGAACCGCAATCATGATGTGGACGAATTTGATCTGGCAGCTTTCGCGGTCAATTTGATAACACGCCACCAAATGCCAGCCGGAATGGCCATTGTGACTTTCTCCGCCCTTGCCAATTTGAATTGTGGATTTGACTTCCAAACCCGCCGGCCTTTCACCTTCCAAAACTTTGGGATTGATCAAATCAGGATATGCCTGATGCGAATTGTGTTTGTAAGGAGAATGTTCGTTGATCGCGTCGCACAAAATATTGGAAATGAGGCCGCTGAAATTGTTTCCCTGAATATAATCGAACAAAGGCCTGCCGCCATGCGCCCGCAAATTGCTGTTGATGACCGCCACAATTCTTTGCGATTCATTCATCGCTGCTTCGAGGTGCGGAATTTTCAATCCCGGCGGCAGCGGAACTTTCGGGCGAAAATAATCTTTATTGACGGTTGGAATCGGTGCGACATCTTTTTCAGCAAATGCGCCGGCCACAAGTTGTTGAATCGGCGTCTCCAGTGCTTTTCCCAGTGCATCCAAAACATCAATGGAAAAATTCTCCCGGCCATTTTCCAGACTGGAAAGATATTGGTAAGTGATTCCTGTTTTACGCGCCAACTGGTCTTGTGTAAGCTTCGCCTGTTCGCGCAGTTCGCGGATAAATCGGCCCAAAACAGTTTTGGTGTCCATTTCGCCTTTAGTTGATACAGGATTTTAGCTTGATTGTCTTTCGCCTATAGTTGAAATTTGAACCATGTTTCATTTGGAACAAACCGACTGTTTTGACTGGTTGCGGCAATGCCCGGCGCGCTCGGCTCACGGCGTCTGCACCGACCCGCCTTACGGCATATTGGAATTTACCGAAAAGGAACTGGCGAAACTTCGCATCGGACGCGGCGGCGTCTGGCGATTGCCGCCCAAAGTCGGTGGCAGCCACCGTGATCCGCTTCCACGGTTCACCATTCTCACCGACGAACAGAAACAACACCTGCGCGATTATTTTCGCGATTGGGGAAAATTGCTCCTGAACGCGCTCGTCCCCGGCGCTCATGTCTGCGTGGCCGGACACCCGATCCTTCAACATCATGTGCAGGGCGCGATGGCCGAAGCCGGGTTTGAAGTGCGCCCGGCCATCATGCGCCTTTATTACAGCTTTCGCGGCGGCGACCGCCCGAAAAATGCCGAAACCGAATTTCCAGAAGTTTGCGTCAGTCCAAAAGGCGCTTATGAACCGTGGATGCTCTTTCGCAAGCCGATTGAAACAAAAACCGTCGCCGAAAATCTTCGCAAATGGAAAACCGGCGGACTCCGCCGTCTGTCCGTGGACAAGCCGTTGCCGGATGCGATCACCAGCGGACGAACTCCAAAACGCGAGGAGGCGATTTCCAATCATCCCTGCCTCAAACCGCAACACTTCATGCGCCTCATCGTGCGCGCCTTGCTGCCGATGGGGGAAGGAACGATTCTCGATCCATTCATGGGTTCCGGTTCGACCATCGCCGCCGCCGAGGCGATTGGCTACGATTCCATTGGACTCGAATTGGATGCGGAATATTTTCAACTCGCCCAAAAAGCGATTCCCCGACTCGCCGCGCTTTATCCCTATTTTGATGGACAAGAAATCGAAATCGAATTGAATGGGAACGTGGAATACGAAACTGAAAATCAAACCGCGTTTGTGCTGGCCGAAAAATCGCCCGCATATAAAATCAGTCGCACAGGAAAACGAAAATGAAAATATCCGCGCGTTCAACAACGTCTACAGCGACGGGATTTTTTGCCAGCGCCGGGAACATTGTTTGGAACCGGTTCACCGGCCCGGGCAAAGTCGCCCTGCAATCCATGTATTACCACATGGAAGGCGGGGAATAGAAAGTTTTGCCACAGATTTGCACAGATGAAACACGGATAATTCCTTCTCCGCATCCGATGGGGAGAAAGTGGCGAAGCCGGATGAGGTGACACGAATTTCACGAATTGACGCAAATTAATAGCCCCATCGGGGCGAAAGATAATAGCCCAGGGCAACGCCCTGGGTTTGCGTCCCACAAAATAATTCTCCCTCTCCTCGCCGAACGAGGAGAGGGCGGGGTGAGGAGTCAAACAATTTCTTTCTCCATCACGAATTCACCACCATACTTTAACCGTGAGCCGAAATTTGGAATCTAGTGTTGCGCCGAAACCCGCTCTCAAAAGCGAATGGCATCCGACCCGCAATGCAGGCATCAAGTTTGATGACCTTTCACCAAAAACTAACAGGAAAGTTTGGTGGCTTTGCAGCAGGAACGTGAATCATGAGTGGCAGGCACGCTTCAGAAATCGTGTGATTGATGGCGACGGCTGCCCGTTTTGTTCTGGTCGCAAAGTTCTCAGAGAAGATTCATTTGGCGCACAGTTTCCGCAGATGCTTGCGGAGTGGCATCCGACCAAGAACGGTTCACTTGACCCGTTTGGTATTCGCCCGAACAGCAACAAGCGTGTCTGGTGGCAATGCCAAACGCCCTACAAGCACATCTGGCAGACCACGGTTACAACGAGAGTCCGGCACAATTCAGGCTGCAAGCAGTGCAACAATATCCCAAGACCGTTGAGCGTGTCTTGTCCTGAAATTGCGAAACAGTGGCATCCGACCAAGAATGGAGGCACAACCGCGAACGATGTTTCCGCTGGCTCGAAAATGAAAGCATGGTGGCTGTGTGACGTTGACCCAACACACGAATGGAAAGCCACAGTTTACGGACGCACAAGAGCGAAGTCTGGCTGTCCGCATTGTGGGCGAAAGGCCGGACCGAAGCATTGGCCACAGCTTGATGTCGCGTTCCCCAAACTTGCGGCGCAGTGGCATCCAACACGAAACGGAGCGTTGAAGCCTTCGGATGTTTTTGGAAATTCAACGCGTAAAGTGTGGTGGCTCTGCCCGGTTGATCCTAGTCACGTTTGGGAAGCGTCAATCCGAAATCGCTCGATTCTCAACAACGGATGCAGATTCTGCGCTCGCAGAAGCAAATACATTGCGCCTGGACAGTCATTCGCTGACAAGTTTCCACAACTCGCTGCTGAATGGCATCCAACCAAGAATGGAGAATTGAAGCCGTCCGCCGTTAAGCCGGGGAGTTCGGTTCGTGTCTGGTGGCAATGCAGAACAAATCCCGCGCATGAATGGGACTCAACAATCACAGTTAGAACACATAAAAAATCACGCGGCCTTTGTCCCCACTGTTCTGGCCACCTAGTAAGCTCTGTCAACTCTCTTCAAGCTGTTCATCCAGAGATTGCCAAGGAATGGCATCCAACGAAAAACATCCCGCTAACGCCAAGCCAAATCAAACGGGCCAGCGGAAAAAAAGTCTGGTGGCAATGCTCCACAAATCCTTCGCACGAGTGGTTGGCAAGAGTCAAGAACCGGACAGTGTTGGGAAATAATTGCCCGCTTTGCGCGCTATTCCATTCCTCTGAGACGAATACGAATTACATTCAAACATTTCAGAATGATATTCGTGGGTTGCGGTCGTTGTTGCAACAAGCGCAGCCAAGTGCAGCTCGCGTGAAGCAGGCATTTCTGCGGATGCTCTATTCTTCGGCAATAACTGCACTTGAAACATATTTATCAGACGCCTTTTTTCAAACGGTCATCAAGGATGAATCGCTGATCGAGCGCTTGATGCTCACGACGCCAGAGTTTGTCGAAAAGAAATACAGTCTCTCCGAGGTGGTTGAATGGAAAAAACAAACAAAAGAAAAGGTTAGCGACCACCTGTTCAACATCGTTTGGCACAACTTGGCAAAAGTGCGGTGCATGTATCGGGATGTTCTCCAAGTAAATTTCCCCGATGATGCCAGCGCTGTTTATGTGGCAGTTGTCATTCGGCACGACATCGTCCATCGGAGCGGAAGAACCAAAAGTGGAAAAATTCACAACCTGCGGGCGTCCGATGTAGAAAAACTCTTTGACACGCTTGAATCTTTCGTGGCTGCGATTGACCTTGAATTGAAATCTCGCGCTGAGAAGAAATAATCTTGGTTTGATGTTTAGCCCAAAAGTGTTTAGGCTGTCGGGGCATGAGCTCATGGATAAAGCCAATTTTACCTTTAGATCCGAAGTTTCGCGGTCATTTGGGATACTCACGTTGGACGATTTGTCTGGGAGCTGGGGCTTCTTCGGGTGTTGTGCCAAGTTGGTTTGAACTTACACGCCGCCTTGTTAACCAAGTTTTTGGTTCTGCATATTCTGAAAGTGAATTTAAGAACCAAGTCGGTGACCAAGGTTGGGGCTTGGACAGTTGGATTCAAGCGTGCGCAAACAGGCATGTTTTGTCTGGAGGCACATTAGCTGGCTTTCAAAGGCTGATACGTGATTTGCTATACGCAGACTTGCTGATTGAGGCTAAGACCGCAGGTGTTGAGGATGATCTAAAAGGCCTGCTGGAATGCGCGGAGCAGCTGCGGCAGGCGATACAGTCCGATGCAGGGGCATGCGGCAATTTCAAGCGAGCCGGAGCCAGCCCTGAATTTATCCAGCTTGTCCGCCAGCTTATCGGCCAGCCCGACCATTTGACGGCAGTATTCGTGGCAGACCTGCCCGGCCGGGTTGAGATGGACATGGCGGAGGCCGTGCTCGGCCAGCGGCATGTCGAGCTCCCTTTCGAGGGCGTGGAACGACTGGCTGGCGTTGGCCGGGGTGCAGCCATGGAGGCGGGCGGCGTCGGTGAAGCTTTGGGTGACCGCCACGTCGCAAAAGATCCGCAACGCATCCAGTTGCATGGGATCATGCTTAATAAAAAATGGAAATTCCGTCAAGGGCAGGCGATGACGGAGGTCGGAGGGCGGAAGCCGGAGGCCAGATCAAACACTGAAATTGTGAAAGCTGAAAACTGAAATCCGCGTAAAATTGCGCCACGCGGCATCCGTGTCCATCGGTGTTCATCCGTGGTTGAAATGGCAAAAGATGAAGTGCTGGAAGAGGAAACCGGATTTTTAGTGCGAACGCGGGGCGGCGTCATTATCTTCCCGCCGCCTTATGGCGACGATAAAACCTTTTGCCGCGCTGCGGCCCAGACCTGAACTCGCCTCGCAAATCTGCGAGCTGCCCTACGATGTGCTGTCGTCGGACGAGGCTCGCGCCATTGCCGCTGGCAAGCCGCTGAGCTTTTTCCATGTGAGCAAGCCGGAAGTGGATTTGCCGCCGGGCACGGATGCCCATGCGCCGGAGGTTTATGCCAGGGGCAGGGAGAATTTCCAGAAGCTCATCCGCGACGGCGCGCTCAAGCAGGACGCGAAGCCGTGTTTTTATCTTTACCGGCAAATCATGGGCAAGCATTCGCAGACGGGCATCGTGGCGGTGGCGAGCTGCGAGGATTATCTCAAGGGCGTCATCAAAAAGCACGAGCTGACGCGCGTGGACAAGGAGGATGACCGCGTCCGGCACATCGAGGCGCTGAATTCGCAGACCGGCCCGGTGTTTCTGGCGCATCGCGGCGGCGATGCCCTGCGCGAGCTTGTCGCCAAAACGGTTTCCGGAGAACCGGCTGTTGATTTCACTGGGAAAGACGGCGTGCGGCATTCTTCATGGACGATTGACGACGCGGATGAGATTAAATTCATCGAAAACGCGTTCGCCGGGGTGGGGGAGCTTTACATCGCGGACGGGCATCATCGCAGCGCGGCGGCGGCGCGGGTGTTTCAGAAGCGGAAAGCGGAAGGCGGAAAGCGGAACGCGGAAACAGATCAGAGCGGGCGGTTTCTGGCCGTGATTTTTCCGCACGACCAGATGCAGATACTGCCCTACAACCGCGTGTTGAAGGATTTGAACGGCCGGACGCCGGAACAATTGCTGGAAATCCTCTCGGGCGTCTTTGCCGTGTCGCCGAACGGCGCGGCGGCGCCCGCGAACCGGCACGAACTCGGCCTTTACCTCGGGAACAAATGGCACACGCTCATGTTCAAGGAGCGGTTGTTGAAAACGAATGATCCGCTGGGGATGCTCGACGTGGAATTGCTGCAGAAGCACGTGCTCGCGCCGGTGTTCGGGATTGAAGACCCGCGCACGAGCAAGCGCATCCATTTCGTGGGCGGCATCCGCGGCACGGCGGAGCTGGAAAAGCTGGTGGACAGCGGCAAATACGCCTGCGCGTTCTCGATGCATCCGACGCGCATGGACGATTTGATGTCCGTGGCCGACGCGGGCGAAATCATGCCGCCCAAGAGCACCTGGTTCGAGCCAAAGCTCCGCGACGGCATGTTCTGCCACATGATCTGAATTAATCCTCCTCGTCGTCGTTCTCGTCCTCGTAATCGAGGCCGAAAATGAGGAGAAAATTCTTTCATGTCATTTCGAGTGTTTCGTGGTTAATAATTCCCTGTGCAGTCCAAACGCCTCCAACGCAGTTTGCGCGCCACGTTTCTCGGCCTTTCCGCGAACGTCGCGCTGACCGTCGCGAAGTTTCTCGCGGGCGTCCTCGGCCATTCGCAGGCGCTCATCGCCGACGCGGTGGAATCGCTCGCGGACATCTTCAGCTCCATCATCGTCTGGCGCGGCCTCGTCGTGGCCGAGATGCCGCCGGATGACGACCATCCCTACGGCCATGGCAAGGCCGAGCCGATTTCCGCCGCCATTGTTTCGGCAATGCTGCTGCTGGCGGCTGGGATGATTGCCTTTCATTCGCTCGCCGGCATCAACGAGCCGCGCGTCGCGCCGTCGTGGTGGACGTTGATCATTCTCGTCATCGTCATCGTCGTGAAGGAGACGCTGTTCCGCTTCGTGCTGCACGAATCGCAGACGGTGTCCAGCTCCGCCGTGGAAACCGACGCGTGGCATCATCGCAGCGACGCCATCACCTCGGCGGCTGCGTTTCTGGGCATAGGCATCACGCTGGTGGGCGGCAAGGGCTACGAACACGCCGACAACTGGGCGGCGCTGGTGGCGGCGTGCGTCATCGCGTTCAACGGCTGGCGGCTGCTGCGCCCGGCGTTCAACGAATTGATGGACCGCTCGCCCGACCGCGAACTCATCAAAAAAATCCGCGCGGCGGCCGGCTCCATTCGCGGCGTGGATCGCGTGGAAAAATGTTTCGTGCGCAAGATGGGCTACCAGTATTTCGTGGACATGCACCTGGAAGTGGACCCGCAAATGACGGTGGAGAATTCGCATCGCATCGGCCACGAGGTGAAGGACAGGGTGCGCGCGGAAATCCCCTCGGTCCGCGACGTGCTCGTCCACATCGAGCCACTGAATGTCGCGGCGAATAAAAAGCCGTAGGTGCTGACCACGGATGGACACGGATAGACACAGATAAAAAGTTGGAACGAGTTTCGGTAAATCCGTGTTTATCCGTGGTTGAATTATTATTGTTCCCTTTTCCGCTTCAGCGGACATTTATAGGTGAATGCCGGAATCAGATGACATCAGGCTGTTGAAGCAATACGCGGACGAGAATTCCGAGTCTGCCTTTGCGGAACTTGTCACGCGTTATGTGGATCTCGTTTATTCCGCTGCGCTGCGCAGCGTTGGCCACGCGCACGCGGCGGAGGAGATTACGCAGGCCGTGTTCATCATTCTGGCACGAAAGGCGAAATCTCTTGGCGATAAAACGGTGCTGTCTGGCTGGTTGTATCAAACCGCACGGCTGACGGCGGCGAATTATTTGCGGACGGAAATCCGGCGCCAGAACCGCGAACAGGAGGCGTATATGCAATCCATTTTGAACGAGCCGGAATCCGAAGCGTGGCGGCAGATTTCGCCGCTGCTGGAGGACGCGATGGGCCGGCTCGGCGAGAGGGACCGGAACGCGATTGTGCTCCGGTTTTTCGAGAACAAAAGTCTGGGCGAGGTCGGCGTGGCTTTGGGCGCGACCGAAGACGCGGCGAAAATGCGCGTGAACCGCGCGCTGGAAAAGCTGCGGAGAATATTTTCCAAGCGCGGCGTAGATTCAACGGCCATGGGCATTGCAGAGACGATTTCAGTCAATTCGATCCAGGCCGCGCCGCTGGCGCTGGCCAAGACAATTTCCGCCGTTGCGATAACCAAAGGCGCGGCGGCGGGCGGATCAACACTGGCTTTGGTCAAAGGAGCATTGAAAATTATGGCATGGACAAAGGCGAAAACGGCGGTCGTTGCGGCGGTGGTGATTCTGG
>Ga0181525_10004311_pt1 | contig 10970 bp, 10 predicted proteins | sample PEATcosm2014_Bin_48_FD_121100 | JGI IMG/M metagenome (GOLD analysis project Ga0181525, IMG submission 121100) | Peatland microbial communities from MTU Mesocosm Facility, Houghton, MI, USA - PEATcosm2014_Bin06_10_metaG | ecosystem: Environmental > Terrestrial > Soil > Wetlands > Peat | place... | reverse complement strand
CCGCGCCCTCGCCGCTCCTCTTCGTCTGCGATCACGCATCCAATGCTCTACCGCAGGGCTATGGCGATCTGGGATTGGCAGCCGGCGCGTTGCAGACGCATATCGCCTATGACATCGGCGCGGCGGAGGTGACGCGGGGGCTCGCCGGAGCCTATCAGGCGCCCGCCATTCTCGCACGCTGGTCGCGTCTCCTGATCGACCTCAATCGCGGGCCCGACGACCCAACGCTCGTCATGAAACTGTCCGACGGGAAGATCATTCCGGGAAACCGCAACGCCGATGCGGCGGAAGTGGCCTCGCGGCTCGCACGCTTTCACGCGCCCTACCACGCGGCGATCGCGGACGAGATCGCACACGCCCGCGCGGCCTCCCGCGTGCCCATCCTCGTCTCGATGCACAGTTTCACGCCGGCGTGGAAGGATGTGCGGCGTCCATGGGACGTCGGCGTCCTTTGGGACAGGGACGGGCGTCTGGCAAAGCCGTTGATGGCGGCGCTGGCGCGCGCGGGCTTTCATGTCGGCGACAACGAGCCCTATTCCGGCGCGCTGGAAAACGACTGCATGTATGTGCACGGCACGATGAACGGCTTGCCGCATGTCCTGATCGAGATCCGTCAGGATCTGATCGCCACACGCGCACAGAGCGAAGCGTTCGCGGTGCGGCTGAAACCGGTCCTCGACGAGGCGATTGCCGCCATGGGCGCGCCGGAGATCCGTTTCACGCGCGCACTCCCACAAAAGACAGGAGAGAAACCGATGGACGAAAAGACCCGCACCGAGCTCGAGGCGGCCGTTTTCCGGCGGCTCGTCGCACATCTGCGCCAGCGCACCGACGTGCAGAACATCGACCTCATGATCGTCGCCGATTTCTGCCGCAACTGTCTGGGCGACTGGTATCGCGAAGCTGCGGCCGAAAAAGGCCACACTCTGGCCAAGGACGAAGCCCGCGAGATCGTCTACGGCATGCCGCCGGCCGAGTGGAAGAAACGCTATCAGAAAGAGGCGACGCCGGAGCAGATGGCCGCATTCGAGAAGGCGCAAAAGACCCACAGCTAGCGGCAAACGCGGGCGTTGCGCGCGGGCCGACCCGCGGGCTAGGTTCCGCGCCCGTTATTCTTCCCGTCAGTCACAAAGGAACGCGCATGGCCAAGTCGGGCTTCGCGAAAGAGCATCTCAAATCCTTCATCGAGCGCATCGAAAGGCTCGAAGAAGAAAAGGCCGCACTCACGGCAGACATCCGCGAAGTCTATGCGGAGGCGAAGGGATCGGGCTTCGACACCAAGATCATGCGCCAGGTGATACGCTTGAGGAAACTCGATCGCGCCGACCGGCAGGAGCAGGAAGCGATGCTCGATCTCTATCTCGGTGCGTTGGGGATGCGTCACTAGGGCGGGCGAGGACGCCCGCACTCCGGCGCCATTGCTCGATCTACGAGTTCAGTATGGCGTCGTAACGTGCGTTTCGAAATCCGCGAGATGGCGCAAGGTTGGATGCAGCCGCTTCAACGATGGCGCCGGAGCGCGGGCGTCTCGCCCGCCTCTATCCCGCAACCTTCTTCAGCTCTTCGTCCGGCGGCGTCTCTTCGCTGTGATCGAGGCCCAATTCCTTGAGCTTGCGATAGAGCGTCGAGCGGCCGATACCGAGGCGGCGCGCCACTTCCGACATGCGGCCTTCGTAGCGGCCGATGGCAAGCCTGATGATCTCGCCCTCGAGCTCTTCGAGACGGCGCATGTGGCCGTCGCCGCTGGTGGCCGACATGACATAGGGCGACCCGCCCACCGGCATGACAGGCACTGACGGAGCTGTGCGCGACGGTGCAGGCGCGTCGACGCGCGCGGCGGGACGACGTTCCCGCGTTTCGACGCCGAGCGCCGCCGCAATCTGCGGGAAATCGCAAACGTCGAGCGTCGCGCCGTCGCAAAGCACGACCGCGCGGAAGATCGTGTTCTCCAGTTGGCGAACATTGCCCGGCCAATCGAACCGCTCGATGAGATCGCTCACCTCGGGTGTGAGCCCACCGACGGTCTTGTTTTCTTCCGCCGCAAATCGCGCAACGAAATGGCGCGCGAGCTCGATCACGTCGGCGCGACGCTGCCTGAGCGGCGGCACCGAGATCGGGAACACGTTCAGACGGTAATAAAGATCTTCGCGGAACTGGCCGTCGCGCGTGCGCTCGGCGAGATCGCGATTGGTGGCGGAGATGATGCGCACATCGACCTTCACCGGCCGCTTCGAACCGACAGGATCGATCTCGCCTTCCTGCAGCGCGCGGAGCAGCTTGACCTGCATGTCGAGGCGGAGCTCGCCGATTTCGTCGAGGAACAGCGTGCCGCCGTCCGCTTCCAGGAATTTGCCCAGATGCTTGTCGGTGGCGCCGGTGAACGAGCCCTTCTCGTGACCGAAGAGAATCGATTCGATGAGATTTTCCGGAATGGCGCCGCAATTGACGGTGACGAAGGGTTTGCCGGCACGTTCCGACGAGCCCTGAATCGCGCGCGCGACCAGCTCCTTGCCGACGCCCGATTCGCCTTCGATGAGAATGGGAATATTCGACTGGGCGGCGCGCTGTCCGAGCCGGATCACCTGCCGCATCTCCGGGCTTTTGCCGATGAGGTCATCGAAAACGAGCCGGTGCTCGACCTTTTTCTTGAGGCGCGTCACTTCGCCCGCCAGCGTACCCAGCTTGAGCGCGTTGCGGATCGAGACAGTGATGCGTTCGGGACTCGCGGGTTTGACAAGAAAATCGCTGGCGCCGGCACGCATCGCATCGACCGCGGAATCGATTCCGCCTTTCGCGGTCAGCACGATCACCGGCAGTTCGGGCTGGCTGAGGCGCAATTTCGCCATCACCGTCATGCCGTCCATATCGGGCATGACGAGGTCGAGGAGGACGAGCGAGACCTGGTCGCCGCGCAGACCGTTCAGGAGATCGAGCGCCGGCTGGCCGCCCGGGGCGGTCACGACGTTCATGCCGCTGCGCGTAATGGCGGCTTCGAGAAGTCGGCGCTGTACCGGATCGTCGTCGACGATAAGGATCGTTTGCGGCATCGGCGTTCCGTCGTTTCGCCGATGTTTGCCCAATGGCGGTAAAGGGCGCATTAAGGTTCCAAAATGTGACAGGGGGTGCGGATCGCAACTGTGACGCAATCCACCGAAGTGCGGGCGGGATGCTCGTTTCATGGTGAAGGAAGTATGAAGATTGAAATTGGCAATGACGCAAAACTTACCGTGATGCGGACCGCATGAGCGAAAAGGAAGACGGCTTCGCGCAACGGTTGACCCGCTTCGCGCGCGTTTCGGCGGGGCTGACGGGCGTCGCGGCACGGGGTGCGGCGCGTTCGCTGTCGGGCACGTCCGTGTTCAGCGCGAAGAACGCCGCCGATCTCACGCAGGTGCTGGGCAATCTGCGCGGGCCGGTGATGAAAGTCGCGCAATTCGTGGCGACCGTGCCGGGCGTGTTGCCGCCGGAAGTGGCCGCCCCCCTCCTCACGCTGCAGACAAACGCCCCGCCGATGGGTTGGGGCTTCGTCCGCCGCCGCATGGCCGCCGAGCTCGGGACCGATTGGGAAAAAAAGTTCAAGCAATTCGATCATGAAGCGGCAGCCGCAGCCTCGCTCGGCCAGGTGCACCGCGCCGTCGCCAAAGACGGGCGCCTTCTGGCCTGCAAGCTCCAATATCCGAACATGGCGGCTGCCGTGGATTCCGACGTGCGCCAGTTCAAGACGGCGCTCGGCCTGCAGCGAAGCTTCGACGGCACGATCGACACGCGCGAGATCGGCGAGGAAGTCGCGGCGCGCCTGACCGAAGAACTCGATTACGAACGCGAAGCCGCGCATATGCGCCTTTACGCGCTCATGCTGGCCGATCGTGACGACATCGCAGTGCCCGAACCGCTCCCGGCGCTTTCGACCAAGCGGCTTCTCACCATGTCGTGGCTCGAAGGGCGGCCGTTCGGGGAATTCGAGAAAGCCGCGCTGAAAACGCGCAACGCCGTTTCGACGGCTTTGTTCAAGGCGTGGTGGCGGCCCTTCGCGCGCTACGGCGTCATCCATGGCGATCCGCATCTCGGCAATTACACGGTGCGCGAGGACGGCGGCATCAATCTGCTCGACTATGGCTGCATCCGCACATTTCACCCGTCCTTCGTCGACGGCGTGGTGGGCCTCTATCGCGCGCTGAAAGTCCGCGACGACACGCTTGCGGCGAAGGCTTACACCGCCTGGGGCTTCAACGATCTGACGCCAGAGCGCGTGGAAGTTCTCAATCTCTGGGCGCGATTTATTTTCACGCCGCTTCTGGACGATCGCGTGCGCGTGGTGGACGACGGCGTGCCCGCGGCGGAATACGGCCTCAGGCAGGCGAACGAAGTGTTCGGGAAACTGAAGGCGCTGGGCGGCGTCCGGCCGCCGCGCGAATTCGTGTTCATGGACCGCGCGGCCATCGGCCTTGGCGGCGCGCTCATCCGACTGGGCGCGCGGCTGAACTTCCACAAGCTCTTCGAAGAAGAGATCGCGGAATTCGACGCGGGCGAATTGGCCGCGCGCCAGAAACGCGCCTTCAAGACCGCAGGCGTGCCATTGCCGGCGGCGGAGAAAAAATAGGAGCGGGTGCGATGGCGGAGCGCGACTATTGGGCGTTCTTTGTCGGGGAAGCCGAGAGACTGAATGCGCCGCTTTATGTGCGCCTGGCGGAAGGGATCGGCGCCGACGAGGAATTGCGCAAGCTTGCCGAAGGCGCGCGCGCCGGACAGCCTCCGGCGAACATGCTGCTTGGCGCCGTGCATTTCCTTCTGCTGCGCGGCGCAAAACACCCGTTGCGCGATTTCTATCCAAACCTGAATGAGAGAACAGCCGACGGCGATCCGTTTCCGGCCTTTCAGGATTTCGTCGCGCAACATCGGGGTGCGATCGCGTCCATCGTCGCCGCGCGCATCACCAACACCAACGAGGTGGGCCGTTCGGGCGCATTGCATGCGGGCTTTCGCGTGCTCGGCCGCGAGGCGGGCGACCCGCTTCACCTCATCGAGATCGGACCGAGCGCCGGCCTCAACATGATCTGGGACTCCTATGGCGTGCGCTACCAGCGCGACGGCGAAAGCTTCGCGACGGAGGCGCCCGGCGCAGAGCTTGTGATAGATGTGGCATTGCATGGCGACAAGGTTCCGCCGCTCGGCGCGCCGCCACGCGTGGCGAGCCGTGTCGGTCTCGAACGCAATCCCGTCGATTTGCGCGATCCCGATTCCCGCGACTGGCTGCGCGCGCTCGTCTGGCCCGACCATCGCACGCGGTTCGCGCGCCTCGACAAGGCGCTCGCGATCTATGCGCGGCAGACGCCGGAGATTCGCGCCGGCGATGCGCTCGCGCTTCTGCCCGATGCGCTGGCGCAAGCGCCCGCCGATCAGACGCTCTGCGTCTATCACACTATCGTCACCTATCAATTCACGCCTGAGATGCGCGAAGCGCTGGACCATATTCTGATCATGGCGGGGCTGCGCCGGCCGGTATGGCGCCTGTCCCTCGAATGGGCGAGCGACCACAGCTATCCGCTCCGCCTCACGCGCTATCAGGACGGCGTCAAGACGGAAACCGCGCTTGCGCTTTGCGATCCCCACGGTGCGTGGATAGAGTGGCTGCAAGTTTAAAATTGTCATGGCCCGCAACTGCGGGCCACCCAGGTGACGTTGCTTTGCCCAAGAAAAATGCACTCGAATTGCGGTTTCATTCTGCGATACTGCGCCCGTTGCAACTGGGTGGCCCGCAGTCGCGGGCCATGACAGGTAAAGCGCTATGACCGACGATCTTCTCGACAGCGAGTTGCCCGCGATCCCCGAGGGCTATGAGCCGATGCAATGGACGCGCGGCTTCGGGCGCCAGATCGGTCCGCTCTATCAGAGAACCGGACCCGGCAATTCCTATACGCGCGCCTTCCCCGTCTGCGAGCATCACACCAACGGCATGAACAACTGTCATGGCGGCATGCTGATGGCGTTCGCGGACACGGCTTTCGGCCATGCCGTGTCGATGAAGAAGCCGGATCATTATTGGGTGACCGTGCGCCTGCTCACCGATTTTCTGTCCTCTGCCAAGCTCGGCGATTGGGTGGAAGGTTCGGGCGAGGTCGCAGGCATCGACGACGATCTCTTCACGGTCCGAGGTCGCATCTGGTGCGGCGACCGCACCATCATGACCGGCACCGGCATCTTCAAAACGCTGGGCCAGCGCCCGCCCCGAAAGAAGTGACGCGCCGCGCATGAACGACGCCGCAAAAGATCTCGCCTCCAAAGAAGGACTGCTCGCACCGTTCAACGGCCAATCGCCGGCCGCGCCCGCGTGGTTCGAGAACGCGATGTCCGACATTCCCGAAAGCCGATACGTCAACGTCGAAGGCGCGAACATCCATTACCTGCGCTGGGGCGATCGCTCGCGTCCGGGCCTGTTGCTCGTGCACGGCAACGCCGCACACGCCTATTGGTGGTCGTTCATCGCGCCGTTCCTGGCCCGCGACTACAACGTCGCCGCGATGGATCTCTCCGGTATGGGCGATTCCGATTGGCGGCAATCCTATTCGATGGACATGTTCGTCAACGAACAGCTCGCGGTCTGCGAAGACGCGGGCATGTTCGAGCAGAGCGAGCCGCCCATCATCGCCGCGCACAGTTTCGGCGGCTTCGTCGCCATGCTCACGCGCGCGCTCCATGGCAAGAGGCTTGCCGGCACGATCATCATCGATTCGCCCGTCAATCCGCCGGGACGTCCCGGCGGCCCGCCGCGCCGCGAATTCCGCCCGCACAATGTCTATCCCACACTGGCCGCCGCACTCGCGCGCTTCCGCCTCATGCCGCCGCAGTCGAGCGAGAATTTGTATCTCGTCGATTGGGTCGCGCGTCATTCGCTGAAACACGTCGAAGGCGGCTATAGCTGGAAATTCGATCCGCTGATCTGGCAGGACTTTTCCATCGGCGATACTGCCGAGCGCCTGCGCACGAGTTCGTGCCGGATCGCGATCTTGCGCGGCGAGAATTCCGTGCTGCTGCCGCCGGAGATCGGCGAATACATGTTCAATCTCCTCGGCCGCGCGGCGCCCATCGTGGAAATCCCGCAGGCACAGCATCATGTGATGCTCGATCAGCCGCTGGCGCTTGTGGCTGCCTTGCGCGCGATTCTCGCCGACTGGAATCACTCCATACCGCGGAGGCACGGGCATGGAGCTTGAGGACATCGCCTATGCACCGACGACCGGCGTGCGGCGCGTGCACGAGACACCGCTCATCGTCGCGACCGATGAGAGCCTCGCGGGCTATGGCCGGCTGATCGACGATCCCAAATCCTTCGCCATCGAGATCGTCCGCTGGCCGCAGCAAGGCTGGCGGCCGATCGACGAAAATTCGGGCGACCAGGGCGGCGTCACCGAAGGCATCTTCGAATTCCGCTGGAAGGGCGAGACGCTTTTCGCCCGCAACAATGCGGTCGGCGACAGCTATCTTTTCGGCTGGAGCAACTGGCCGGAAGAGGCCACGCGTGAAGGTCCGAGCACGCGGGCCCGCGCACTCATCTGGCGGGCGAACTATCATCCCGACGGCGGCCAGCTCATCTATCCCATGAATGGCGAAAGTTTCGTGGTGCCGTTGGCGCTCCCCGGCGACGACGTGACGCCGGAGCGATTCGTGAGCTTCTGGTGCGACGGCACGAAGGGCCTCTACATCCATCCGAACATCTGGCACGGCGCGTTCGTGCCGCACGCCGACGAGGCGCGCTTCCTCGACCGGCAGGGCCGGGTGCACGCGCGCGTCTCGGTCGATTTCGCGAAAGAGTTCGGCTGCTATCTGGGCGTTCCGCTCGGGCGGCCTTCCGCTTAGACGATCGCTCTTTTGAGCGCTTCCGCCGCGGCTTTCCGCGGTTGCCCTCGGGGGGGCCTTTGCTATAGTCCCGGCGGCTCAAATCACTCAAGGGAATCACATGTCGACCAACCCAGGCAACGAAGGCGAAGGCGGCACGATGGATATCTCCGAGCACGTGAAGACGTGGGAATGGTTCACCTGGGCCGTCAAGTGGGGCGTCATCATCAACGTCCTCATTCTCGCGTGCCTCGCCCTGTTCCGTACGAACGGCTGACGGCGAAGCCGCCGCGCTCATGAAACTCGCGATCCTCAAAGAACGCCGTGCGGGCGAGACCCGCGTCGCGGCGACGCCCGAAACCGTCAAGAAGCTGAAGGCACTGGGGCTCGATGTGATCGTCGAGACGGGCGCAGGTGCTGCCGCGCGCATCTCCGATGCCGATTTCACCACCGCCGGCGCCTCGATCGCCCCCGATCTGAGCACGGCGCTTGCCGATGCCGATATCGTGCTCAAGGTGCGCGGGCCGGAAGACGGCGAGATCGTCCGGATGAAGAAGGGCGCCGTGCTGGCCGCGCTTCTCGCTCCGTACACGGAAAAAGAGACGATCGGCAAGCTGGCGGCGCAGGGCGTGTCCGCCTTCGCCATGGAATTCATCCCGCGCATCTCCCGCGCGCAGGCGATGGACGTGCTCTCGAGCCAGGCCAATCTCGCCGGCTACAAGGCCGTGATCGACGCGGCGGCGACGTTCGGCCGGGCCATGCCGATGATGATGACGGCGGCGGGCACCATCGCACCGGCGCGCGTGATGATCATGGGCGTCGGCGTTGCGGGCCTGCAGGCGATCGCCACTGCGCGCCGCTTGGGCGCCATCGTCTCGGCGACCGATGTACGCCCCGCCACCAAAGAACAGGTCGAGTCGCTCGGCGCCACCTTCGTCGCCGTCATCGACGACGAGTTCAAGCAGGCCGAAACCGCGGCCGGCTACGCCAAGGAGATGTCGAAAGAATACCAGGCGAAGCAGGCTGCCCTCATCGCCGAGACGATCAAGAAGCAGGACATCGTCATCACCACCGCGCTGATCCCCGGCCGCAAAGCGCCGGTGCTCGTGACGGAAGAGATGGTCAAGACGATGAAGCCCGGCTCCATCATCGTCGATCTGGCGGTCGAACAAGGCGGCAATTGCCCGCTGTCGAAGCCCGACCAGATCGTCGAAGTCGACGGCGTGATCATCATCGGCTACACCAATTTGCCGGCGCGCTTGGCCGTCGACACGTCGAGCCTCTATGCCCGCAACCTCTTCAATTTCGTGAGTCTCTTCGTCGACAAGAAGACGGGCGCGCTCGCGCTCAACTGGGACGACGAGATCATCAAGGGCGCAGGCCTGACGCGGGACGGCCAGATCGTGCATCCGGCGCTCAAAGGATAGGACGATGGATACAGCGGTCGATCCCTTCATATTCCGGCTTTCGATCTTCGTGCTGGCGATCTTCGTCGGCTATTTCGTCGTCTGGCGGGTGACGCCGGCGCTGCACACGCCGCTGATGAGCGTCACCAACGCGATTTCCTCGGTGATCATCGTCGGCGCCTTGATTGCCCTGTCGGTCGCGGCGCTTTCGAGCGAATCGTGGTTTTCCAAAGGGCTCGGGTTCTTCGCGCTGATCCTCGCCTCGGTGAACATCTTCGGCGGGTTTCTCGTCACCAGCCGCATGCTCGCCATGTACAAGAAGAAAGGCGAGAAATGACCGCGAAGGCCGATCTCGCAGCGCTCGCCTATCTCGTATCGGGCGCGCTCTTCATCCTGGCGCTGCAGGGGCTGTCGTCGCCCGCGTCGTCGCGCGCCGGCAACACGCGCGGCATGCTGGGCATGGCGCTGGCGGTGGCGACCACATTGTGGGTCGCGAACATCACCGATCAGCTGACCTGGGGCCTCATCGTCGTCGGCATCGGCATCGGCGGATTGATCGGCGCGATCATCGCGCGGCGCATCGCGATGACGGCCATGCCGCAGCTGGTCGCGGCCTTCCACAGCCTTGTCGGTCTCGCAGCCGTCCTCGTTGCGGGTGCAGCGCTTTATTCGCCGAGCGCCTATCACATCGGCGCCGACGGCGCGATCCGGATGCAAAGCCTGATCGAGATGAGCCTCGGCGTCGCCATCGGCGCCATCACGTTTGCGGGTTCGATCATCGCGTTTGCGAAATTGAACGGCAACATGAGCGGCGCGCCGATCCTCCTGCCCGCACGGCACCTTCTCAACATTCTTATCTTCGCGGCCATCGTGGCGCTGATCGTCTTCTTCGTGATGCATCAGCCGCATTGGGCGTTCTGGGCGATCGCTGGCCTCTCCTTCGTCTTCGGCATCACGCTCATCATCCCGATCGGCGGCGCGGACATGCCCGTCGTGATCTCGATGCTCAATTCCTATTCGGGATGGGCGGCAGCGGGCATCGGCTTCACGCTGGAGAACACCGCGCTCATCATCACCGGCGCGCTCGTGGGTTCGTCGGGCGCAATCCTCTCCTACATCATGTGCAAAGGCATGAACCGCTCGTTCATTTCGGTGATCCTGGGCGGCTTCGGTGGCGACGCTGCGGCGGCGACCGGCAAGGTCGAGACGCGGCCCGTGAAGCAGGGCTCCGCAGACGACGCAGCCTTCATCATGAAGAATGCGGCTTCCGTCATCATCGTGCCGGGCTACGGCATGGCGGTGGCGCAGGCGCAGCACGCCGTGCGCGAAATGGCCGACAAGCTGAAGAAGGAAGGCGTCAAGGTCTCCTACGCCATCCATCCGGTCGCCGGCCGCATGCCCGGCCACATGAACGTGCTGCTCGCCGAAGCGAATGTGCCCTACGACGAAGTCTTCGAGCTTGACGACATCAACTCGCGCTTCGCCCAGACCGATGTGGCTTACGTCATCGGCGCCAACGACGTGACGAATCCGGCCGCGAAGAACGATCCAACGTCGCCGATTTTCGGCATGCCGGTGCTGGATGTGGAGAAAGCCAAGACCGTGCTGTTCGTGAAGCGCGGCATGGGCGCGGGCTATGCCGGCATCGAGAACGAACTCTTCTTCCACGACAACACGATGATGCTCTTCGGCGACGCCAAGAAGATGACCGAAGAGATCGTGAAGGCGCTG
>Ga0181525_10004310_pt1 | contig 10971 bp, 7 predicted proteins | sample PEATcosm2014_Bin_48_FD_121100 | JGI IMG/M metagenome (GOLD analysis project Ga0181525, IMG submission 121100) | Peatland microbial communities from MTU Mesocosm Facility, Houghton, MI, USA - PEATcosm2014_Bin06_10_metaG | ecosystem: Environmental > Terrestrial > Soil > Wetlands > Peat | place... | reverse complement strand
GGAAGCTCGCATCGGCGGGCCAGCCTGAATCAACTTGTTTGCCGCGGTTCCGCAATGTTACGAACCTGGTTACCGCTGCTGTTGGTTTTTGGGATGCTTTGGGAATTCAGCCCTCAATCTCGCGCTCAGTCCATTACTTCCGGCGATGTCACTGGAACGGTCAGCGATCCGAGCGGCGCCCGGATAGCGGGCGCCACTGTAGTTCTGACCAGCATGGCGACGAATTCCTCGCAACGTTTGACCTCGAACAGCGACGGTAGCTATCGTTTCGCGTTTGTCACGTCGGGCGTCTACAAGCTGGAGGTAGCTGCCACGGGTTTTCAAACGCAGGACCATCCGGGGGTGATCGTCACGGCTGGACAGCCGACCGCGATCAACATGCAATTGACGGTGGCCGGCGCCTCGCAGAGCGTTGAAGTGGTAGAGGCTGCTTCTTCACTAGAGACGGAAAACGCCGACGTGTCCACCAACGTAAATACGCAGATGATAGATAACCTTCCTAACCCCGGCGCCGATCTCACCTATTTCGCGCAGACCGCGCCTGGCGTGGTCATGAACACGCAATCGGGGTACGGGAATTTCTCGGCTCTAGGCATGCCCGGCAATTCGAACCTGTTCAGCATTAACGGTATGAACTACAACGATCCGTTCCTCAGCCTGAATAACAGCGGCGCTTCCAATCTGATGCTCGGCGCCAACGATATCGCCGAAGCCAACGTGATCAACAACGGCTACTCCGGCCAATATGGCCAGTATGCCGGAACTCAGGTGACGTATATCTCGAAATCGGGGAGCAACGAATTTCACGGCGACGCCATTTACAACTGGAACGGCCGCGCGCTGAACGCGAACCAGTTCTTCAGCAATGAAGTCGGTGAACCGACGCCTTTCAATAATTTCAACCAGTGGGCCACGGGTGTCCACGGACCTATCATCAAGAACCGCACTTTCTTCGACGTCGACTATGAGGGTCTTCGCAATCTGCTTCCGGGCAACGCCGTGCTCACCCAAATTCCCAGCCCGCAGTTTCAGACTGCAACGCTACAAAACCTGGTCGCGACGGGTAATAGCGCCGAGATTCCGTTCTACCAACAACTATTCAAGGTCTATAACGGCGCTCCAGGCGCAGCCGGTGCAACTCCGGTAACTTCCGACGGCGATGGAGGCTGCGGTGGCCAGACGTTCACGGGTTTAGCGGTTGGCGCTCCCTGCGCCCTTCAGTTCCGAACCACGCCTCCCAGCGTGAACCGCGAATATCTCTGGTCCGCGCGCGTGGATCATACCTTCAGCGATAAGGACCGCGGCTACATACGAATCCTGCGCGACAATGGGTTCCAGCCGACCTTTACCAGCCCGTTTGGTCCCACCTTCAACGATTCCAGCACGCAGCCCCAAATGTCCGGCCAGGTTTCCGAGACTCACACTTTCGGACCGAACACCGTAAACCAATTCAGCGGTTCGGTGCTCTATTACTCGGCAATTTTCAGACCATCGGATCCCAGCGGCGCTTTGGCGGCTTTGCCAACCTTTATGAACTTCGCCGGCGGCGCGTTCTCGCCGGTGGGCGCTTGGGCGGCGACCCCCACCGAGTACTTTCCAAACGGACGGCGCGTGTTTCAATACCAAGTCTCCGACGATCTATCCAAGATTAGCGGTAAGCACACCCTCCGGGCCGGCTTTAGCTGGCTGCATCAGACCGTCACCGATCTGGATTTCGAGTCGCTGGCCGGCTTAATTCACGGCATGGTCACCACGAATCTGACGGACTTCTTTAACGGCGGGGGCCCCAGTACCTCTCTGTTCCAAGGCTTTCCTTCTTCTCCCGAGGAGGGAATTCGTTTCAATACCATTGGTGGCTATGTGGCCGACGACTGGAAGGCTACCGACCGGCTGAATATTTCTTTCAATCTGCGTCTGGAGAACTATTCCAATCCCAGCTGCGATGCCAACTGCTTCTCGCGCCTGTCCACTGCCTTCACCGGCGCCGCAAACCCGAATGGAGTTTCCACGCCTTACAATCAATTCATTATTTCCGGACAGCACAATGCCTTTCCCAATACGAAAGCCATTGTCTGGGAACCCCGAATTGGAATCGCCTGGCGGCCGTTCAAGAACGACAAAACGGTCGTCCGCACCGGTGCGGGCATCTTTGCCGATGAGCTTCCCGGAGGCTTGGCCGAAGGGGCTGCGTTCAACGCCCCGAATCTCAACGCCTTCGCCATACCAAACGGCCCCATAGCTCCCGGAGTTCCCGGTAGCTTGTTTACCACGGCCGCGGCCGCCAACCAGGCTTTGCTGGCGCAATTCAAGTCGGGAGGCAGCTTCAACTCCATTTCGCAATCCGTTCCCGGTTTCGCGGCTCCCAATTTCGTCTCGTTTCCCAACACCTTTCTTCAGCCGACTTACTACAAATGGAATTTCGAAATCGAGCAATCCTTCGGGACTAAAACAGTACTGACGGTAAATTACGCGGGAATGCATGGCGTTCACCTGCCCATAGCCGACGCCGGCCTGAACGGCTATTGCCCCGCTTCGGTCTGCACGGATGGTTTTGCCGGTTTGCCGGCTACGCCGGCCAATGGGGCACTGGGTACCGTGACCCAATACACGAACGCCAACGTCGCCAGCTACAATGGGCTCATTGTCAGTTTGCAGCGGCGCCTCGCGGCCGGCCTGACCTTCAATCTCAATTACACCTGGAGCCATGCACTGGACGAGTCGTCCAACGGTGGTATCGCAAATGCGTATTACTCTTACAACGCCACGAACATCAGCTTCCAGGAGCCGGAGAATCCATATAATTTCCGCAGCAACTACGGAAGCGCGGATTACGATGTGCGCCACTACTTCAGCGCGAATTTTGTGCTGACCGATATGTTCCGCCACGCTGGTTTCAAGTGGGGCCCCAATCCGGTATTTGGAGGCTGGACGCTGGCGAGCAACTGGTTCCTGCGCAGCGGATTGCCCTTCAGCGTGGTCGACAACCAAGCTTATGGAACGCTCTTCGGATACAACTACAATGGCGTTATTTTCGCCACGCCCGCGGGCTCGGTTCCCAGAACCTGCCCCAGCGCGGAGAATTCGCCGTGTATCAACACTTCGCAATTCTTACCCGGCGCCTCCGTTACGGGCTTTCCGACCGGCTTAGGAACCATGGGCCGCAATTCCCTCTACGGTCCGCACTTCTTCAACGTCGATATCTCGCTGATGAAGGACATTCGGATTAAGGAGCGTCTCACGTTCTCGTTCGGCGCGCAGGCGTACAACGCCTTTAACCACACCAATCTCGACAACCCAGTCGACGACATCTCCAACCCGCAGTTCGGACGGACCATCGAAACGGTTTCCCCGCCCACCACGCTTCTCGGCTCGTTCACCGGCGCGGGCAGTTCGCCGCGCTTCGTTGAGATCAAGGGCGTCATCCGATTCTGATGCCGCGAATCCGGTGGGACCGGCGGCACTCGGCTACGCTGCCGCCGTTGTCTCCTGGAGGCAAGCGATGAAGGCTGGTCTGTTTTATCGAATCGCAGCTGTTCTTCTGTTGCTTTTTGCCGTGGGACATTTACTTGGCTTTCGACAGTCCGATCCCACCTGGGGAATTGATGCGCTTCTTGCCTCGCTGCGCTCAATTCACTTTGACCTGCAGGGGTTCCGCCGGACATTTTGGGACCTGTTTGTCGGGGCTGGATTCGCGGTCGGTGTGTTTTATCTATTCGCGGCGGTTTTGGCGTGGCAGCTGGGTGGGCTTTCAGCAGAGACTTTGGCGGTTATGCGAGTCACCGTGTGGGCTTTCCCTCTGTGCTTTGCCGCCATCACGGTTGTGAGCTGGGCATATCTTTTTACCGTTCCTATCGTTTTTTCAAGCGCGATTACGGTGTGTTTGACCGCGGCGGCATGGCTTTCAGCGAAGGCGGTTCACTCGGGATAGAATGGCCCCTTGACAGCCAGCACCTGATCACGCTCGTCGCGGTTGTCCAGTGGCTTGGCGCCCAACTCGGTATGATCAGGACGGTGGATTTCAGCGATCGAAGAAAATCCTCGCTTTCTTCGCCCATGGAGCGATGCTGGTTCACAACGTGTACATCGACCGATCCAACGACAGATGCGATAGCCGATTCAATTCCGTGCCAAGCGGGGAAACCAGGATCCGGGGCGCCGGGAAGATCGCCCCCACCAAAATATCGAAACCGACCGTAGCGCAGCCGGAATCCCAAGCTGCACATGTTCTCATTCGGCAGGTCCGCGGACGCCAGGGTCGCAAGCGGCGGAAATAATAGCCGCTTGGCATCTCCTCAACCGGTCCAGGCTTCACCATTGCCGATGATATTGCGGATCTCGAACGTCGGAAATCTTGAAGCCTGGTGCCGGAGAATCAGTTGCGTCGAAGATCCGGGCTTGAATGCCTGGACCGACATCCCGGCCTTCTGCCGCACGCTGATGAACCGCCGATAATTCGCCAGGGTCTCATCCGCCGACGGGGCCGGATACGAATAGTCGGGCGAGCCGCGATCCAGCAACGTATGGATCGGTACGGCGTCTCCGACTTCGGTGATTCCGGTCAGCCGATAGTCGCCCGTGCTGTCATACGGAGAGGCGGCATTTACCTGTCCCGTGTGGTCAGCGTGAAAATGCGTGATCAACGCATAGTCGAGATCCGTGACGCCGTGCCGCTTCAGATAACGTACGATCCACGCCCCTGGCGACCGCGATGAGTCGGGATGCGGATCGGTTTCCGGGATGGAATCGGCGGCTCCGGCATCCATGAGCAACGTGGTGCCGTCGGGCAGGACGAAGAGCGCCGCGTTTCCTCGGCCGGTCGAGATCTGGTGAATGTCCAGCATCCCTGGAGCCCAAGCCGGCAGCGGAGCGCCGATCTCGCCCTGCGCCAGCGCCCATACAGGCAGCTAGAGGCGAGCAGCCAGATTTTGAGGAGCATGGCGTTTCCGCATTAAGCGGAACGCAGAACCGCGAGCGTGTCCGACCGGATGGCGCGCCGCGAGGGCAGGTAAGATGCGCCGAACGCGACAACCGCGAACAGAATGGAGACTACCGCGAGCGTGCCGAAATCCACGGGGCCGGTGCCGAACAGCAGTCTGGATAACAGGCGCGTCATCGCCATGGACATCGCCAGGCCTAATAGAAGCCCGATGAGCACCAGCTTCATCCCTTGGGCGACCATCAATCGAAGGACAGTCCGTGGCTGTGCGCCCAGCGCCATGCGAATCGCAATTTCCGCTGACCGTTGCGTTACTAAGTATGCCATCAAACCGTAAATTCCCAAGGCTGCCAGAAACAAGGCCGATCCGGCGAACGCGCCTACCAATCGCGCGATAAGCCGGGGTTGCGCGATGGATCCGGAGACAATCTCCTGCAAGCTGAGAATCTGGGCGAGTGGTACATCGGAATCCATCCTCGCTACCACCTGGCGCACCGCCGAAATTGGGGATGGCAGGGAGGAACTGGACCGCACCACCAGGCTTACCGAAGGCCAGGGGTCTTGCGTGTAAGGCACGTAAATCTCTTCCGAGTTCGGCGCGTTCAACGCCAGAAACTTTACGTCGGCCACCACGCCCACAATTTCCATCGAGGTCTGGTCTCGCGAATTCACAATATGCCGGCCGAGCGGATTTACGCCGTGGAAATACCGATCCGCGATGTTTTTGTTGATCATCACCACCAGCGGCGAATCGGCTCGGTCCCTTTCCTCGAACGTTCGTCCAGCCAGCAATGGGGTCCGCACGGTGCTCAAGAAATCGGGGCTAATCTGCCGCCACGCAGCGATCGGATCTTTTGCGAATCCTTGGCATACGGTTCCTTCCGCGCAAAAGTGCACGAAGCGCGTTGCGCCGCCCAGCGGTAAGTGGCTGGCCACGGCTGCCGAAGCCACTCCCGGAAGTGCACGAACTCTCTCCACAAGCTGGCGGTAGAATTCCGTTCGCTGATTCGGTTTCGGGTATTGCGCCGGGGGAAGACTGACGAAAAATGTCACGACATCTTGAGCTACAAATCCTGGATTGACATTCATCAAATTCAGAACGCTCTTGATCAAGAGGCCTGCGCTGGTCATGAGCATCAGGGTCAAAGCAACCTCCGACACCACCATCGATTGACGCGCCGCGCCGCCCCCTGCCGTCGAGCCTCTGCCTCCTTCCTTTAACTTGCCGTTCAAATCCAGACGCGACGCCTGTAGCGCAGGAATCAGCCCGAAGATCAATCCGGTGACGCAACATAGCGCGAGTGAGAATAACAGCACCGTTCGATCCAGGTGCACGACGTCCGAGAGAGGAATTGTTCCCGGCGTCATCCTGCCCAGCATCGTAGGAAGACATAACGCGGCCAGCAATATCCCGAGCCCTCCACCGAGAAATGACAGTACCAGACTTTCGGTAAGGAGCTGGCGAACCAGACGGCTGGGCGCTGCTCCTAATGCACGGCGGATTCCTATCTCCTTCTGCCGGCTGATGGCGCGAGCCAGCAACAGGTTCGCTACGTTTACGCAGGCGATCAACAGCACAAATCCGACGGAAGCCAACAATGCGAGCAGAGAAGGCCGGGTGTTCGCGACCAGAGAGTCTTCGAGTGTCTGCACCGCAAGAGGAGTTGTAGCATCCGGAAAATTCGGGTATGCCCGCTGGTAGCGGCTGCCGATCGTGTCAAGCTCCGCCTGTGCCCGCTCTATCGTTTGGCCCGGGCGCAGTTTTCCGACTAGCAGAAGATACGCAGCGCCGGCGCGAACGCGCTCCAGCGGGTAGTTCGGGTTCTCGAAAATACGGGGTAACCAGACCTGCGGCTCCGGTTGCACGAAAGGAAAATGAAACCCCGCGGGGAGAACTCCTACGATGGATGTATCGCGGCCGTCGATCGAAACTACTTTACCGACAATCGCCGGATCCTCCGCAAAACGATTCCGCCAGTACGAGTTGGAGATCAGTGCGACGTCCTTTCCTCCGAGCTGGTCTTCCTCGGGCAGAAACTCACGCCCGAGCGTTGGCGAAGCGCCGAGCAAATGGAACAGCTCAAGCGAACCGTGCGCACCCGACACCTGTTCCGGAGCGCCGTTGGTGGTCAGGTTGAGTGAAAGTGAGTAATACGCGCCGATGCGCTCCAGCGCTTCCACCTGCGGCTGCATGTAGCTTAACTTCGTGAACGAGACAATCGTAATGCCCGACAGCGGACTGTTGCCGTTAATCGCCACTAGACGGCTGGAGTCGGGATACGGCAAAGGGTGCAATAGTACCGTATTGATAATCGAAAAGATGGCAGTATTAGCTCCGATGCCGAGCGCCAGGGTGACTATCGCCACTCCGGCAAACATTTTGCTTCTGCGGAAACTCCGGAAGGCATATCGGACATCCCGCGCGGTCTGCCCCAGCCACTGAAAAGACGCGGTCGTGCTGCGGCGATCATTCATGATGTTCGGGATGAGCGCCATTGCCGGCCACGACAATCATGTATCCCTGTGGTCCTTGATAGGCGATCGACGGTAAGCCGGGCTCGAAAGCGCCGTCCGAACCTATGTCCGCGTTTGTCAAATTCGGTGCATAGAACATTACATGCGGCGGAAAAGACTCGATCTTGCGGTTGGAGGCGTTATAGTTCTTGATGTCGCCCGACAACATGTAAGCAACGCCGGGCCTGCGGGGCGAGATATATTTCTCGGAGCGAAAACCATCCGCGATCTCCCTCTTAATGTCGGCGAGCGGCACGCCCTTTCTCAGCAGTTCGCCGAACCGAAGGACGGTGGGTAGGATGGTCTCGCTACCTTCGGCATCGTAGCAGGTAGGTTTTTGATTCAGCGGATGGTCGCGATTCACGATGCAGGTGAAACCGTTTGTGCCCTGATGCATGAGTACAAAACCAGCTTCCTTCAGTACGTAGACGGATGCCCCCGCGCGAAGGTGTTCCGGCGCCGCGCTCAACGCAATGGCCATTTCCTTCTCCGGCGGCATTAGTTCCGGAAGTTTCTGCGCCTGAGCGCACAGAGCCGACCACACAGCGATCCCGATTATTCGTCGCATTTCACTACTTTCTCCTCGCCATGTTTCTTCTCACTACGGACGGAGTAAGGCCGAAAGCTTGCAGCCAGGCGCGCCGAAAATGGCGCGGGCTCTTGAAGCCGGCGCGTTCGGCCACAGCCTGGAGGGTCAGATCCGGGTCATGGAGCATGCTGCGGGCGGCCTCCAGGCGCACCTTTTGGCGGAACTCACCGATCGATAGCCCGGTGGCCGCTCGAAATGTCCGGGTCATTGTGCGCGGGCTCATGTGGGCGATCCGCGCCAATCCGGGTATGGAAATTCCGTCGCAGACATGGGACACGATGTGGTCCTGCACGCGGTGAATTCCAGAATTTACATGTGTTCGATAGTCCAGATAAACGCTCTGCTGAGGCTGACTACCGTCACGCCGGATATAAACCACCAATTCCTTGGCCACTTGCACGGCGAACAATGGCCCGTGATGTTGCTCGATCAACCACAGCGCCATATCGATGCCCGAGGATACTCCAGCGCTGGTGGTGATAGGCGCGTCGCTTACGAAGAGACGGTCTCGCAAAACCTTGGCGTGGGGGAACGCGCGTTGCAAACGGTCAATCAGTTTCCAGTGGGTAGTGCAGGTTCGGTGATCGAGGAGGCCGGCTTCGCCCAATGCAAACGCGCCTGTACAGACCGAGCACACGTGCGCCCCGCGAAGTGCGCTGACGCGCAGCCATTTGGCCAACCCGGCGGGCGGGGAGGTAGGCCGCATATCGTAGCCGGGCACGATGATTAGGTCTCCAGAATCCGCGACTGGGAGCGCCGACAAGCCGGCAAGCGTCAGCCGCTGCGCGGTGTCCATCTGCGGAGATGTAGCGGCAATGATAATTTGGTAACTCGCGCCGCAGTTATTCGCTTCGTGAAAGACCTGCAGCGGTCCGGCCACGTCCAGCACCTCACATCCGGGAAACAACGCAAAAATCACTTTCTGTCTTGCCGTCCGGATGGTCGTCTCCAATGCTCAAATATAGTCCCGGCATGCTCCCGGGACAAGGGCGCGCTCAGACATAGAAGGGACATTTTGGGCCAAGCAACTAATTGGATCTTAGAGCGAAGACAGGATCCACGGGCGCAGCACCGCGTGCCGCAATTCAAGCGGCCAAGAGCGCAATGCCCATCAAGAGGAGCGCGAGTTCAGGAGGTCGGCAACCCTGCGCTCCTTCGAGCGTGGGTTCGGAATTCGGCAACGGGATGGGCTTGCCTTCTTGCGTGAAGCGCTCGCCCAGGTCGATTGTGGATGGTTTGCCCAGCAGCGCTTCCCCGTTCGTTCTATCCAGCACAAAGAAGAACCCGTTTCGATTGCCTGGACGAGCAGCTTGCGAGGATGTCCCCCCCACGTTTTTATCGACCAGCAGCAAGGGCTCGGTGGCATCCCAATCTTTAAGCATCATTTTAGGGTGAGCAGCACGGCGTGCTCATTGCCGTTAGAATTAGTGGCGTCGCAGAGGATCTGACCGGAATCGTTAATTGCGACGGCGTCCGTAAGCGTGAAGCCCGTGCCGGTGGGAATCAGCGTATTCAGATTGATTAAGCCGTCGGTGCTGGATAAGAAAGGAACGTGCTTGCCGGGCTTTGGCGGGTGGTATTGCGTTTGGGGGAAAATTGCAGTGCCGACCACCCGGCCGGAGAGATTGATTCCCATCCCTACGTTCGACGCGGCTCCGGCGATGGCGCCGAGATCGGTCCAGGCCCCATTTGCGTAGCTGGCCGCGTGGGCCGCGTCTCCTGAGACCGGGCAAAGGGCGCCCGCGATTTCACCGTTGTCATTGATGGCAAGTGCGCTAACCGCGGTTGAGCCGGCGGGCACGGGAAGCGTGGTCATCTTTCCGCTGGAATAGAGGAAAGCGCCTCCTTCTCCCGATGTCAGGTAATAGCTGCCCACGATCTGGCCTGAACTATTGACGGCGTTGGCACTTGCCTGCAAGCTGCCGGGAGGTCCTATGTCGGTCATTTTGCCGCCGGTGTACAAGAACGCATGGAAGTTCGAAGGGCTGAGATACCCGGTTCCCACCACTTCGCCGGAGTTATTTATCCCATAGGCTTCGGTGCCAGAAGGGAAAAGTGATGGCGAGTTGATGTTCTTCATGCTTCCGTCGCTGTAAAGAAATGCCTGTGGATCGAAGTTAGTATTGGACTCGGAGTTCCAACCGGCAATCTCGCCGGCGCGGTTAATCGCGTTTGCGAGGGAAACACCACTCCCCGATGTGTCGATATTCGTCGCTTTCCCGCCGCTGAAAATTGTCGCAATCGCCGCGGTTGGGGTGTCCGAAACTCCCACCGCCTCTCCTGCATCGTTGAGAGCAGAGGCTTTGGAAACGCTGTTACCGGGCAGTGTTCCGAGATCGGTGAGGGTGTACTGTTGCGCGGCGCTTGGCGCTGCCCAGGCGAGCAGGCAGAACATCGCCAACGTTAAGGGTAAACCAAATTTTCTTGTTGCAGGCAAGTGTGTTTCTCCTATTTTTAACGCGGCCGATGCCAAGTCACATCGAGTCTAAACGAATTCAAGAATTTAGTCTGTGAAACTCATAATGAAGCGCAGCTTCTTACAAGAGTTTTACAAGTCTATGACGATTTGTCGTGCGAGGCGGCGGAAAACACCATACAGAGCGAGGGTGCGGTTGGATGATAGATACTACTCGTTTCGCAGCGCACGCATGGGGTCTACCTTAAACGCGCGCCCCGCGGGGATCAAGCTGGCGGTCAGAGCGACCAACACGATCAGGATCGCAGCGGCCGCGAATGGAGCCCACGCGCCTGGCTTTACGCCGTAGAGCAGATTAGTCATCAGCCGCGTAACCCAGAGACCGGTGACGACTCCGATTGAGGCGCCAGCCAGCGATGTGCCGAGCGCTTGCCGCAGGACCAGCCGCAGGATGTCGCGCCGCTGTGCGCCTAACGTTAACCGAATCCCGAATTCGCGAGTGCGCTGGAGCACCGT
>Ga0181525_10004307_pt1 | contig 10975 bp, 9 predicted proteins | sample PEATcosm2014_Bin_48_FD_121100 | JGI IMG/M metagenome (GOLD analysis project Ga0181525, IMG submission 121100) | Peatland microbial communities from MTU Mesocosm Facility, Houghton, MI, USA - PEATcosm2014_Bin06_10_metaG | ecosystem: Environmental > Terrestrial > Soil > Wetlands > Peat | place... | reverse complement strand
TGCCAGCAGGGTGTGCGTAAAGTGACTAACGAGAAATGCAAATGCACCAGCAAATGGCAAATAGCCAACAAAGGCGAAGATCACCAGAAATTCGCGCCTGCGCAGCTCGTTCCAGGGCGGATTGGTTTTTGGCGATACGGTCATTGGTCCAGCTTTGATGCAGTCCGGCCCGCAGGAATAGGCTGGTTCCGCTGGGGCCGATAGAACCGGCGGTTGCGCCACCATTTAGCAGTCACGTCGCTAGGCCGCTTCTGGCCCTCAAGCGACATTAGCCCACCGCCCGAAAGCCGACAAGGACCCGCACTAGAAAGCCGACATCGCCTGCGTCCCTTTCGACCCACAGGAATTTTCGCCGTGGCGCATTGGCTTCGGGCCGTTAGGCTTGCGGCCCCCGGTGGCCGATATCCAGCGCCCTGATGCGCGCGCGCAGCAGCCACACGCTGGCCAGGCCGGGAAGCCCCAGCAGGAAGCTCACGATGTAATAGACCGGCCAGCCGCCGTGGTCGGCGACCCAGCCGGCCGGCCCGCCCAGGCCGTAGCGGGGCAACTGAGCCAGCACCGAGAGCAGCGCGTACTGGAACGCGCTGAAGCGCACGTCGCACAGCGCCATGATCAGTGCCACCACCGCGACATTGCCCATCGCATGCGCCACATTCTCTATCGCCACGGCGACGATCATGATCGTGAAGCTCTTGCCGGTGACGGCCAGCACGTAATAGGCCAGGTTCGAGACCGCCTGCAGCACGCCGAACACCAGCATCGAGCTGAACAGGCCCAGCCGCACCATCCAGATGCCGCCCAGAACGGCGCCCAGGATGCTGCTGGACGTGAACACCGCCTTGGCCACGAGTCCGATCTCGGTCTTCGAGAAGCCGATGTCCATCAGGAAGGGCGTGAACAGCTTGACCGCGAACGCGTCGCCCAGCTTGAATATCATCACCAGCCCAAGCAGCGCCAGCGCGCCGCGGCTGCCGGCGAGTTCGCGCAGCGGTTCGACGATCGATTCGCGCAGCGAGCGCGGCACCGGGGCGCGGTAGGCCGGTTCGGGCGCGCGGTAGGTGGCGATCGCGAAGGTGGCCATCACCCCGGCAACGACGAGCAGCGCCGGCGGCCAGCCCCAGCGGTCGGCCACGACCAGCGCGATCGCGAAGGCGATCCACGATGCGGCGCGGTAGCCCAGGTTGGCCGCAGCCGCGGCCAGGCCGCGCTCGGCCGGCTCGGCCAGGTCGGCGCGGTAGGCGTCGATGACGATGTCCTGGCTGGCCGAAAAGAACACGATGGCGGTTGCGCAGGCGCTGACCGCCAGCAGCGAGCGGGACGGATCCTGGAACGCCAGCACGGCGATGGTCACGGCCAGCAGCAGCTGGGTCGCCAGCATCCAGCCGCGGCGCCGGCCCAGGAACGGCAGCGGATAGCGATCGAGCAGCGGCGCCCACAGGAACTTGAGCAGGTACGGCAGGGCGACATAGGACAGGATGCCGATGTCGGTGTTGGTGACGTGCAGGTCCTTGAGCCAGGCCTGCAGCGCGCTCTCCGTGACCTGGTTGGGGAAACCGGATGCCGCCCCCAGCACCACCAGCATCAGCATCCGCGGCCGGGTGATCACGTCGCGGATGCGCGGCTTGGCCGCCTCCGCCGGTGGCGCCGCGGCTCCCGCGTCGGCCGGCGTGCCCATCGGTTTCAGAGCTTCTCGAACCGGTAGATCGCCACGGTGGCCCGCAGGTTCTCCAGCCAGGTGACCGGCCGGCTCCGGGCGAGCAGCGCGCGGTCGGTTATCCGCAGTCCCAGGCGCGCCGCCAGCAGCTCGAAATCCTTGGGCGTGCACAGGTGGATGTTGGGCGTGTCGTACCACTGGTACGGAATGTCCGGCGTCACCGGCATGCGCCCGCCCAGCAGCGCGACGGCATGGCTCCAGTGGCCGAAGTTCGGGAAGCTGACGATGCCGCGACGGCCGACCCGGACCATCTCGCGCAGCACCGCCTCGACGTGGTGCATCGCCTGCAGCGTCTGCGACAGCACCACGGTATCGAACATCGCGTCGGCGAACATGCGCAGGCCCGATTCCAGGTCGGCCTGCACCACGTTCACGTCGGCGCGCACGCAGGCCAGCACCGAGCTGTCGTCGATCTCGATGCCGTAGCCGGTGCAGCGGTGCGAGTCGCGCAGGTGGGCGAGCAGGGCGCCGTCGCCGCAGCCCAGGTCGAGGATGCGCGCCTCGGGGTCGATCCAGCTGGCGATCTGGACGAGGTCCTGGCGCAACATCACCGCGGCTCCCCGGCGCCGCCGGGCGCGGCCAGCCGTCCGGCGATGCGGTCGAAGTACGCGGCCACCAGGTTGTGATAGCGCGCATCGTCGAGCAGGAACGCATCGTGGCCGTGCGGCGCGTCGATCTCCGCGTAGCTGACGTCGCGGCCGTTGGCGATCAGCGCCGCGACGATCTCGCGCGTGCGCGCCGGCGCGAAGCGCCAGTCGGTGGCGAACGACACCAGCAGGAAGCGCGCGGCCGCGGGCGCCAGCGCGCGCACCAGGTCGCCGTCGACGGCGCGCGCCGGATCGAAGTAGTCGAGCGCGCGGGTGATCAGCAGGTAGGTGTTGGCGTCGAAGTACTCCGAGAACTTGTCGCCCTGGTAGCGCAGGTAGGACTCGACCTCGAACTCGGCGCCGTAACCGAAGGCGTAGTCGTCGGTGCGCAGGCTGCGGCCGAAGCGCTCGGTCATGTCGTCGCCCGACAGGTAGGTGATGTGGCCGATCATCCGCGCCACGCTCAGGCCGCGCCGCGGTATGACGCCATGGGCGTAGTAGTCGCCGCCGTGGAAGTCCGGGTCGCTCTGGATCGCGGTGCGCGCGACGTCGTTGAACGCGATGTTCTGGGCACTCAGCTTGGGCGTGGTCGCGATGGCCACGCAGTGGCCGATGCGCTGCGGGTACTGGATGGCCCAGGAGAGCGCCTGCATCCCGCCCAGCGAGCCGCCCACCACCGCGGCCAGCCGCTCTATGCCCAGCACGTCGCACAGGCGCGCCTGGGCGTTGACCCAGTCCTCGACGGTGACGACCGGAAAACTCGCGCCGTAGGGGCGGCCGGTCTGCGGGTCGGTCGACTTCGGCCCGGTCGAGCCGAAGCACGATCCGGGATTGTTCACCCCGATGACGAAGAAGCGCCGCGTATCGATGGGCTTGCCCGGCCCGACCATGTTGTCCCACCAGCCGGCGCTGCGCGGCTGGTCGGCATAGGTGCCGGCCACGTGGTGCGAGGCATTGAGCGCGTGGCAGATCAGCACCGCGTTGCTGCGCGCCGCATTGAGGCTGCCGTAGGTCTCGTAGCGCAGGTCGTAGCCGGCCAGCTGGGCGCCGCTGGCCAGCGGCAGCGGCGCCTCGAAATGCTGGTCGCGGGGCGCGACGACCCCGACCGAACCCGCGGGCGCGCCCGGCGGCGCCGACGTGCCGGCCGTCATCGGCTCAGCTCCGGCGCGCGGCGGGGCGCGCCGGGGCCGCGCGCTTGCGCGCCGCGCCGCTGGCGGCGCGCTCCAGGGCGGCGCGGATCTGCAGCGGGTCGTGCAGGCGGGCGACGCGGCTGGCAAGCCGGCCAGCCACCTTGGAGTCGAGCTCGAACAGGCGCTGCTTGACGCTCAGCAACTGCGCCGGGTTCATCGAATAGCGGCGCAGCCCCATGCCCAGCAGCAGCTCGACGCTGGCCAGGTCGCCGGCCATCTCGCCGCACACCGACACCGGCAGCCGCGCCCGCGTGCCGGTGCGTATGGTGTGCGAGATCAGGTGCAGCACCGCCGGGTGCAGCGGCTCGTACAGGTAGGCCACCGCGCTGTCGGTGCGGTCGATGGCCAGGGCGTACTGGATCAGGTCGTTGGTCCCCAGCGAGAGGAACTTCAGGCGGTCGAGGAACGGCGCCAGGTTCAGGGCCGCGGCCGGGATCTCGATCATGCCGCCGACCGCGATGCGCGCGTCGAACTTCTGCTTGCGCTCCTTGAGCTGCTCCTTGGCCCGCGCGACGAACTGCAGCACCTGCTCGATCTCGTGCGTGTGCGCCAGCATCGGCACGAGGATGCGCACGGTGCCGGTGCTCGAGGCGCGCAGGATCGCCCGCAGCTGGGTGAGGAACAGCTCCGGATAGGCCAGGCAGTAGCGGATGGCGCGCAGCCCGAGCGCCGGGTTCGGCTCCACCGCCAGGCCGTCGCCGCCGTCCACCGCCAGGCCCAGGCTCTGGCGCGCGCTGGCGTTGAGCACCTTGTCGGCGCCGATGTCGAGCGTGCGCACGACCACCGGCTTGCCCTTCATCGCGCGCGCCACCCGCGCATAGGACTCGAACTGCTCGTCCTCGCTGGGCAGGGTGTCGCGGTTCATGAAGAGGAATTCGGTGCGGAACAGGCCGACCCCGTCGGCACCGGCGTCGAGCGCGTCGCGCACGTCCTCGGGCATCTCGATGTTGGCCAGCAGCTCGACCGGTATGCCGTCCTTGGTGCGCGACAGCTTGCCGCGCAGCTTGCGCAGCTCGGTGCGCGCCTGGCTCTGCAGCAGGATGCGCCGCCGGTAGTCGGCCAGGGCCGCTTCGTCGGGCAGCACGACGATGCGGCCGGTGTCGGAATCGACGACCAGCAGGTCGCCCTCGGCGATGATGTCGCGCGCGTCGGCCACGCCGACCACCGCCGGCAGGCCCAGGCTGCGCGCCAGGATCATGGTGTGCGACGTGGGTCCGCCCAGCTCGGTGATGAAGCCGGCGAGGCTGGCACCCTCGTCCTCGCGGAAATGCAGCACGTCGGCCGGCGCCAGGTCGTGGGCCACCAGCACCAGGCGCTCGCCCTCGGCGAGCTTGCGCGTGGTCGCCATCGCCGAGGGTCGGCCGCCGGCCAGGCGCCGCAGCACCCGTTCGACGACCTGGCGCACGTCCTGCGAACGGCTGCGGAAGTATTCGTCGTCGATCGCCTCGAACTGCTGGCAGACCTCCTCGAGCTGTATCGTCAGCGCCCATTCGGCGTTGATGAGGCGCGAGCGCACCAGGTCACGCGGCGCGTCGCACAGCAGCGAGTCGTCCAGGATCATGCGGTGCAGGTCGAGGAAGGCCCTGACCTCGGCGGGCGCGTCGCCCGCGACGTTGGTGCGCAGCTGTTCGAGCTCGGCGCGCACCAGCGAGAAGGCATTGTTCAGCCGCGCGACCTCGTGCAGCACGTCGCCGCGCTGGATGTGGTACTGGCGGATGTCGAGTTCGCTGGGCGCGAGCAGGTGCGCGCGCCCGATCACGATGCCGCGCGCCACTCCCAGACCGACCAGCTGTTTGCCCATGTGCTCAGCCCGCCGCTTCGCCGAAACCGCTGTCGATGAGATCGCCGACCGCCTGCACCGCCTGGTCCTCGTCGCTGCCCGTGGCTTCCACCGTGACGACGCTGCCGGCGCCGGCGGCCAGCATCATCACGCCCATGATCGACTTGGCGTTGACGCGCCGCGTGTCCTTGGCGATGAACACCTCGCTCTGGAAACGCGAAGCGGTCTGGGTCAGTTGGGCGGAGGGGCGGGCGTGCAATCCGAGCTTGTTGCGGATGGTGAAGGTGCGCGAGATCATCGTTTGACCGGCGCCGCCGCGGGCGCAGTGAACAACCCGGAATTGGCCGACGCGGGCGCCAGCTGCTGGACCCCGTTGACGCCGCCGGCCGCCGCCTTGGCGACCAGTTCGTCGAGGTTGGACTCGCCGTAGCACAGCGAGCGCAGCAGCATCGGCAGGTTCACCCCCGACACCACGGCGACCCGGCCCGGCAGCGCCAGGCGCGCGGCCACGTTGCCCGGCGTGGCGCCGATCACGTCGGTCAGCACGAGCACGCCCTGGCCGCGATCGACCTCGCGCAGCAGTTCGCCGGCCTGCGCGACGGCAGCGCCGATGTCGGCATCGGGGGCGACGTCCATGGCGACCATCTGGCGCGATGCCGCGCACGGATCGCGACTGTAGACGTGGCGCGCGGCCTCGATGAGGGCGCTCGCCAGCGGGCGATGGGCGATGACGACGATGGTGACCATGGTGCGGGCGGCAATGGGGCTTTCTGCGGTGGATGCAAAACGGCGGCGTTCGTGCCGGCGGCGGTGCGGCGCCTGCGCCGCCTATGCGGCCAGGCGCGCTGCCAGCGCGTCGGCAAAGGCGGCCGCGACGTCAAATCCGCTTTGCTGGGTGATTTCAACGAAGCAGGTGGGGCTCGTGACATTGATCTCGGTGAGATGGTCGCCGATAACGTCCAGTCCCACAAGCAGCAGTCCTCGCCCGTCCAGGATCGGACCCAGGGTTTCGGCGATCTGGCGGTCGCGATCGGTGAGCGCGCGGGCGTGTCCGGTGCCGCCGGCCGCCAGGTTGCCGCGCGCTTCGCCGGCCTTGGGAACCCGCGCCAGGGCGAAGGGCACCGGGCGCCCGGCGATCAGCAGGATCCGCTTGTCGCCCTGGGCGATGGCCGGCAGGTAGCGCTGCGCCATCACGGTCCGGGTCCCGTCAAGGGTCACCGCCTCGAGGATCGCATTGGTGTTGGTGTCGCCCGGGGTGAGGCGGAAGACCCCGCTGCCCCCCATGCCGTCGAGCGGCTTGACGACGATCTCGCCCTGGTCGCGCTGGAAGGCGAGAATTTCCTGGGCGTCGCCGCTCACCAGCGTCGGCGCGATGAATTCGGTGAATTCGGTGATCGCGAGTTTCTCGTTGTGATTGCGCAACGCCGCGGCATCGTTGAAGACCCGCGCGCCGGTGCGCGCCGCGGCTCCCAGCAGATGGGTGGTGTAGAGGTACTCCGAATCGAACGGCGGGTCCTTGCGCATCAGCACGGCGGCGAAGCCGGCCAGGTTGCGCAGCGCGGCCGGGCCGGCCGGCGCGAACCACTCACCCGCTTCGGCCGCCACGTAGGGCGCCTTGAGCGTGATCGGCAGCACCTGGCCGCGCACCGCGCCGCCGTCCCAGGTCAGTGCCTGCGGGGTGCAGACCCAGATCGCGTGGCCGCGGCGCGACAGCTCGCGCATCATGGCGATGCTCGAATCCTTGGCCGGCTTGAGCGCCTCCGGCGGGTCGATGACGAACAGCAGGTCGCCGTGCGTGCCGGGTTTGCCCATTGCAGTGCTGGCCACGGGAGGATGTCGGCTGGGGCGGGCGCGGGCCGCTCAGCCGGCCAGTGCGGGAGAGGACAGGACCCCGCCCAGCGCCGGGCGGCCGATCGCATTGGCCGGGTCGCTGCGTTCGAGTTCCAGGGCGGCGGCCAGCAGCGCGAGCCGGCCGATGACGCCATATACGTAATAGCGGTTCAAGGCGCTTTCGCCCGGTCCGGCGCGCCGGTCGGGCAGGTTGCAGCTGCAGTGGAAAGCCAGCGGAACGAAGTGCATTCCCGGCGCATTGAGGTTCTCGTCGATCCCGCGATCGGGATGGACGCGGTAGAAGCCGCCGACCACGTAGCGATCGATCATGTACACGACCGGCTCGGCGACCCCGTGCTCGACGGTCTCGTAGCTCGGCACGCCTTCCTGGATGATCACCTCGCTGACCTGCAGGCCCTCCTTGACCACCGCCATCTTGTTGCGCTGCTTGCGGTTGAGCGAGGCCACTTCGGAGGCGTCGTGGACGGTCATGATGCCCATGCCGTAGGTACCGGCATCGGCCTTGACGATGACAAAGGGCTTTTGCGTGATGCCGTGCGTCCGGTACTTCTCGCGGATCGCCGTCAGCAGCATGTCGACCTGGCTCACCAGGCAGTCGTTGCTGGCGGTGTCGCGAAAGTCGACCTCGCCGCAGCGCGCGAACAGTGGATTGATGGTCCACGGATCCACGCCGATCAGCTGCGAGAACTCCGCCGCCACGTCGTCATAGCACGCGAAATGCTGGGATTTGCGGCGAACGGCCCATCCGGCATGGGGTGGCGGCAGCAGGGTCTGCGACGGATCCAGGTCTTGCAGGATCTCCGGCAGGCCGGCCGACAGATCGTTGTTGAGCAGTACCACGCAGGGGTCGAAATCGGCCACGCCGACCCTCCGGCCGGTGCGGTGTATCGGTTCGACCCGCAAGCTGTCGCCGCCCGGCAGCGAGATCGCGGTGGGCGCCGTGATCTCCTCGGACAGGCTGCCCACGCGCACCGCCAGCCCGCTGGAAGACAATATGCGGACCAGCCGGGCGACATTGCTCAGGTAGTGCACATTACGGGTGTGGCGCTCGGGCACCAGCAGCAGGCGGCGGGCATCCGGACAGGCGCGCTCCACGGCGACCTGGGCCGCCTGGACGGCGCAGGGCAGGGCGTCTTCGGACAGGTTATTGAATCCGCCCGGGAAAAGATTGGTGTCTATGGGTGCCAGCTTGAAGCCGGCGTTGCGCAGATCGACCGATCCGTAGAAGGGCGGCGTGTGGTCCTGCCACTTCAGCCGGAACCAGTGTTCGATCTCGGACATGGCGTCCAGGATCCGCCGCTCGAACTCCAGCACGGGACCGGCGCCAGCCGCCAGGTTGGGCACGCTCGGATTGGACAATTGCTTGCTCCAGGGAACATCTGGCTGGATTCTAGTGCATCGTCCATCGGCCGCCGGGGCGCGATCCCGCGGCCCGCCGGGAGTGCCGATGGGCGGTGGCATGCCGACATAAATCGTTGATTCTCCGATCGTTTCGGCGCCCTCAGCCTACGAGGACCTGCAGACTGTGTTCGTAGTCTTCGGTGAGGGTGTCGAAGACCTCGAGCAGCTCCTCGCTGCTGCGCGCCAGCGCAAGGCGGCCGCCCGCCTCGTCGGCCCGCAGCGCGCTGTCGCGCAGGCGCGCCCACGCCTGCGCCGCAGTGAGCAGCAGCGCGCGAGCCTTGGGAGCGGTCAGCGGCGACTGCTCCAGCGCCTGCAGCGCGCGCTCGAAGTCGCGCTGTGCCGTGTCGCGCCGGGCGGCCAGCGCGGTGCGCTCGCCGGCGCCGGCCTGTGCCTGTTGCAGCGCAAGCTTGGCATAGCGCTGAGCCAGCATGCGCTGGCGTCCGGCCAGGTTGACCACCTGCATACGCGCAACCGGGCTGGCCGACTCCAGCGCTGCCGTCAGCCGTTCGGCGGCGTCGAGCAGCTGTTCGGCACCGGCATCGATCTGTGCCAGGGCGGCATCGCCGGCCGTGCGTCCCAGTGCCGGGGCCAGGCTTTCCCAGGCCGAGCGGCAGCCATCGAGCAGGTCGCCGAAGGTCGCCGGCGAGACCAGCCCTTCGAGCACGGCCAGGTTCTCGCCGAGCCGGTCGACCGATAGCGCACGCAGGGCCGCGGCACTTTGCGGCTCCACGCCCAGCAGGTCGAGCAGGTGCAGCTTGACGAGCCGCTGCGACAGCATCCGCAGCTGGCCGGCGCGATTGATGGCTTCGGCATTGCGGGCCGCATCGATCAGGCGTTGCGCCACCTGGCCCACCCGCTCCTTGCCCTCCATGGCCGCGGCGCGCAAGGTGCGAAAGGCCTCGTCCTCGGCCATTGCGCCCGTATCCATCAGGATGCCCTTGGCGCGATCGACGAGCTTGCGCTCCTCCAGCCGCTTCGCCAGTTCGCGGATGGCCAGTTGCTGCTGGTGGTCGCGCACAAAGCGCAGCTGCGCCAGCTGCAGCTCGCTGCGCAGCCGTCCGGCTTCGTAGCCGCGCACCACCCAGGCGTGGATGCCGCTGGCCAGTGCCTGTTCCATCGATTCGACCCGCACGTCATCGGTGAAGACGGCCACCGCCGTCGGGTGTGCCGAGGCCAGCAGGGCGGTTGCCGCAAACAGCGCGGCGCCCGGATTCGCGGTGACTGCGACGATCACATCCGGTTTCCAGCGGATGGTGTCCTGCACCAATTCTTCGCAGTTCGTTGCACCAAGGACGTGCGCTACGGCCTGTTTGAGGTCGCTTTCGAGTGCCGACGCCGGCAGCGCATCGGCATTCAGTATCAGTACCGAGCGCATGAACGACCCCCGCGGCGGCGTTCGGTCGGATGAAGACATTTTGGATTCAGGCACATAGCGTTTGATCTCAATGCCATGGTGCCGCAAGAACCCTGCCAGGCATGGTTGTTGCGACCTGAAAGGTGACGCAACGACGCGTCACCATCGCCCGGGCCCCCTGGCGATTCTGCGCCCAACGCGGCGCGCAGCGATTTTGGCGGGCGGCGGGTTGCTGCGGTTCATTCGCACGCAGCCGTGCTCCGTTTCCCTGCAACGGCCCTAATGGCCGCCGCTTGCCCCTGGCGAACCGGCCAGCAAACCCGTTGCACGTTCCGATGCCCGAGATCCCCATACGTATCGCTGGAGAAGCCATGTCCTATTTCCGCAAGTTCCTGCGCGCTGGCCATCCGCCCACCCTGGCGGCGTCGTTTTTCTACCTGACGTTCACCTTCGTCATCTGGGTGCTCAACGGCGCCATGGCGCCGTTCATCAGCGAGGCGTATTCGCTGACGCCCGCGCAGAAGGGCTTGATGCTGTCGGTGCCGATCATCGCCGGCGCGCTGATGCGCTTTCCGCTGGGAGTACTCGCCCAGTACATTGGCCGCAAGCGCGCCACCCTGGTCGAGATGGGATTGATCGCCGGTGCGATGCTGTTCGGATACCTGCACGTCCACAGTTATGGCGACCTGCTCACGATGGGCGTGCTGCTGGGCGTAGCCGGTGCCAGCTTCGGCGTCGCCATGTCGCTCGGCTCGGGCTGGTTCCCGCCGCAATACAAGGGCCTGGCCATGGGTCTGGTGGGGGCGGGCAATGTCGGCACCGCGATCGCGGTGCTGCTCGCGCCACCGCTGGCACAGGCCTTCGGCTGGCAGACGGTGTACGGCATCGCCGCCGCATCGGTGGCGCTGCCCGCCGTCGTGATGATCGTGTTCGCGCGCGAACCGCCGGACATCGACCGCCATGCGGGTGTGCGCGAGCAGCTGCGCTGCCTCTTCGAGAAGGATGGCTGGGCCTTCAGCCTGGTCTACGCCATCACCTTTGGCGGTTTCATCGGCCTGGCCTCGTTCCTGCCGACCTACTACTACGATCAGTTCTCGG
>Ga0181525_10004305_pt1 | contig 10977 bp, 8 predicted proteins | sample PEATcosm2014_Bin_48_FD_121100 | JGI IMG/M metagenome (GOLD analysis project Ga0181525, IMG submission 121100) | Peatland microbial communities from MTU Mesocosm Facility, Houghton, MI, USA - PEATcosm2014_Bin06_10_metaG | ecosystem: Environmental > Terrestrial > Soil > Wetlands > Peat | place... | reverse complement strand
TTCTTTTTGGCGTTGAATTTGAGGCAGACCATATAACGCGTGACGCCTCCCGATGCCTTGAGCGCCGGTTCGGATATTGCGGCGTCGCGGATGCCGGTGGGGTTGTTGAGATAGGCGTGCATCGCGGCGAGAATGTCGGACTTGTAGTTGGCCGGATAGGCATTGACGCCATCGTCTCCGGCATTGTCCGCATCGACCTGCCGCGTGTGGTGGCCGCAGGCGCCCACACTCAGCGACACCGCAAGCATGAAGATCGTGCGCCGCGCCGCCTGGGATTCACTGGTGAAGCTGCATCCCGTGACCATGATGCGCAATCCGGTGATGTTCGTGGTGGAAGTAGGCAGCGTGGTGACAACCGTACTGCTGTTTCTGCAGCGGCGACAAGGAGGCTTCGGGTTTAATCTCCAGATCACTCTTTGGCTGTGGTTCACGGTCTTGTTCGCCAACTTCGCCGAGGCTATGGCGGAGGGCCGCGGCAAAGCGCAGGCTGACGCGTTGCGGCGTGCGAAAGCGGAGACCATGGCGAACCGCCTGCTTCCCGACGGTAAAACTGAGACAGTGCCGGGATCGAAACTGCGCTCGGGAGACATGGTCCTGGTGGAGGCGGGTGAGTTTGTTCCCGGAGATGGCGAGATTGTGGAGGGCGTGGCTTCGGTAGACGAGTCGGCGATTACTGGCGAATCGGCGCCGGTGATTCGCGAGGCGGGGGGCGACCGTTCGGCGGTGACTGGTGGAACGCGCGTGCTTTCGGACTGGGTAAAGATAAAGATCACGTCGAATCCTGGTGAGACGTTTCTGGATCGCATGATCGCGCTGGTGGAAGGCGCGGAGCGGCAGAAGACTCCGAATGAGATTGCGCTGAACATTTTGCTGGCCGGGCTGACAATTGTGTTTTTGCTGGCTGTAGTCACGCTGCAGCCGTTCGCGATTTATGCGGCCGCTCCGCAGACCGTGTTCGTGTTGGTGTCTTTGTTGGTGTGCCTGATTCCAACCACGATTGGCGGACTGCTTTCGGCGATTGGCATTGCGGGCATGGACCGACTGGTGCAGCACAACGTGCTGGCGATGTCGGGACGCGCGGTAGAAGCCGCGGGTGATGTGAACACGCTGCTGCTCGACAAGACGGGAACGATCACGCTGGGCAATCGAGAAGCGACGGAGTTCGTCACCGCGCCGGGAATCACCGAGGCGATGCTGGCGGATTCGGCGCAGCTTTCTTCGCTAGCGGATGAGACTCCCGAGGGGCGATCGATTGTGGTGCTGGCGAAAGAAAAATACGGATTGCGCGGGCGGGAAATGAGCACGCATGACGCCGAGTTTATTCCTTTTAGTGCGATGACCCGCATGTCAGGTGTGAATCTGGATGGGCGCGCGATCCGCAAAGGCGCGACCGACGCGATTGCGAAATATATAGAAGATCAGGGAGGCTCGCTGCCGGCGGAAGTGCGCGCCGCTGTGGAGGCGATTTCGCGCTCTGGAGGCACTCCGCTGGTGGTGGCCGAGAATGGCCGCGCCATGGGCACGATTCATCTGAAGGACATTGTGAAGGGCGGCATGCGCCAGCGTTTCGATCAGTTGCGCGCGATGGGAATCAAAACGGTGATGATCACGGGAGACAATCCGCTGACGGCTGCGGCGATTGCGAACGAAGCTGGCGTCGATGACTTCCTAGCGCAAGCCACGCCGAAAGACAAGCTGGATTTGATCCGACGCGAACAAGGCCAGGGAAAACTTGTTGCCATGACTGGCGACGGCACCAACGACGCGCCGGCGCTGGCGCAGGCCGATGTGGGTGTGGCCATGAATACGGGCACGCAGGCGGCGAAAGAAGCCGGCAACATGGTGGATCTGGATTCGAATCCGACCAAGCTGATCGAGATCGTGGAAATCGGCAAGCAGTTGCTGATGACGCGGGGCGCGCTGACTACGTTTTCGATTGCCAATGACGTGGCCAAGTATTTCGCCATCATCCCCGCGATGTTCGCCGGGACGTTTCCTGTTCTGCAGGCGCTGAACGTAATGCACCTGGCAACGCCGCAGTCGGCGATTCTGTCGGCGGTTATTTTTAATGCGCTGATTATCGTGGCGCTGATTCCGCTGGCGCTGCGCGGGGTGAAATATGTTCCACAGGGCGCAGCGGTGCTGCTGCGCAGAAATTTACTCGTGTACGGGTTCGGCGGAGTGATTGTGCCGTTCATCGGAATCAAGCTGATCGACTTGCTGATCGTGCGCGCAGGGTTGGCGTAAGGGCGACTGGCGTAAAGCGACTGGCGTAGAGGCGATTATGAAGAAAAATCTGATCACGGCAGTGTTGATGACATGTGTCTCGACGGTGGTGTTCGGCCTGCTGTTTCCCCTGGCGATTACGGGACTGGCGCAGGTGTTGTTTCCGAAGCAGGCGAATGGGGAGCTTCTGACACGGAATGGCAAGGTGGTGGGATCGCGATTGATCGGGCAATCATTTTCCTCGCCGGGCTACTTCTACTCGCGTCCCTCTTCCGCCGGAACTGGATATGATGCGGGCAATTCCGGCGGATCGAATCTTGGACCGACCAATCAAGCGCTCATCGCGCGGGTGCAGGGAGACGCTGATCGATTGCAGGCGCAGAATCCTGGGGCCGAGATTCCTATGGACTTGCTGACAACTTCGGGTTCGGGACTTGATCCGCATATTTCGCCGGAGGCCGCGGAATTTCAAGTGCCGCGAATCGCGCGGGAGCGCAAACTGAGCGAAGATGTGATTCGCGAAGCCGTGCGCCAGCACACTGAGTCGCGCCAGTTCGGATTTCTGGGCGAGCCGCGTGTCAACGTTCTGGAATTGAATCTTACGTTGGATGAGATCGCCCCGAAGCCTGCGACTCGCTGACTTTTTCTTCCCATACAAATCAGGCAACCTGCCCGGTTTCGGCCAGCTCTGGCCAAAACCATGCCAACGTGGAGGAAACTAAACTGTCTCTATTGTGTTTACCCGGATGCGGATACGATTGAGCAACTAGCTCTCGTATTCATTGAGGAAGACATTATGAAGAGACAGATGCAGTGGCAGATCTGGGCAGTGGCGGCGGGCTTGGCGTTCATGCTCCAGGGGCCCCTCGGAATCAAAGCGCAGGACGCGGCGTCGTCGCAGGATGCGCAGCCTGCGCAAGAGGCGCAAGGTCCGCAAGATTCGCAGACTCCAGATCAGGATCCTCCGGGCCGCGTGGCGCGGCTGAATTTCATGGAGGGATCGGTGTCATTTCAGCCCGGCGGCGAGAATGACTGGGTTGATGCAGTGGTTAATCGTCCGCTGGTGACCGGCGACAATCTTTGGGCGGATGAAAGTTCGCGGGCGGAAGTGCATGTTGGATCGACCGCGCTGCGGCTGGGCGAAAAGACTGGGATTACGTTGCTCGATGTAAGCGATCGGGCGGCGCAGATTCGTCTGGCGCAAGGTTCGCTGATTGTGAAGGTGCGGCATGTGGACGACGAAGACTCTTATGAGATCGACACGCCGAACATCGCATTCACGGTGCTGCAGCCGGGAGACTATCGCATTGATGTCGATGCGGACGGCAATCGTACCAACGTGACGGTATGGCACGGATGCGGCGAGGTCACCGGCGGTGGCTCGTCCTATACGGTTATCGCGGGTCAGTCCGCGACGTTTACCAGCGCTGGCGCCGATCATCTGGATTACGATCTCGGCCAAGTCTCACCGGACGACAATTTTGACAGCTGGGCGCTGCAACGTGACCAGGTTGAGGATCGGTCCGATTCCGCGAATTACGTTTCGCGCGAGATGACCGGATATGAAGATCTGGATGAGTACGGCGACTGGAGCTACGTTGCCGGCTACGGAACATGCTGGCGTCCGAGAGTTGTGGTTGCGGGCTGGGCGCCATATCGCTTCGGTCACTGGATTTGGGTAGGGCCGTGGGGATGGACCTGGGTAGAAGACGAGCCCTGGGGATTCGCGGCCTTCCACTACGGGCGTTGGGCTTTCGCAGGCACAGGCTGGGTTTGGGTTCCGGGCCCGGTTTATGTGCGGCCCGTGTGGGCGCCCGCGCTCGTGGGCTGGGTAGGAGGCGGAGCCGGATTTCACTTCTCCGGTGGCGTAGGAGTGGGATGGTTCCCACTCGCTCCGGGCGAAGTGTTTATTCCGGGATACCGCGTAAGCCGGGGCTACGTGAACAGCGTGAACGTTACCAATACCACGGTGAATGTCACTCGGGTCACCAACGTCTACAACTCGGTGGTGGTCAACCGGGACGTGAACAGCGTCACCTATGCGAACCGCAACGTGAGCGGAGGCGTGACCGTGGTTTCGCGTGACACGTTTGTGAACGCGCGGCCTGTGGGGCGGAATGTGATGCCGGTTCCAGCGAAGGAGTTGGCCGCCACGCCAGCAGCGCCGAGTGTTGCGGTCGAGCCGGTAAAGAGCAGCGTATTGGGTGCGGGCCATACAGTGGCGAAAGCGCCGCCAGCGGCGGTTACGAGCCGTCCGGTGGTGGCGTTGCGAACGCCGGCGCCCATGCCTCGGTCCCTGGCACAGAGGCAGGCGGAGGCGAGTAGAGCCGGGCAATCATCCGGGCAATCATTAATCCGGCAAGAAGCGCCGGGGCGGCCCGTGCCGGTGCAGGGGACGCGCCAGCCACAACCGCAGATGCAGGATGGATTCCGTTCGTTCGGGCCAGCCAACTCGGAAAAAAATCAGCCAAAGCCGCAGCCGCGGGTGTGGGAAGCGCAGGGAAATCCACAGCCGGAGAAGAAAGCGCAGGCTCAACCAAAAAACGGGGCGCAGTCCCCGCAGAAGTGGTCGAATCCGCTGGCCAAGCCGGTCGCTCCGGCGCAACCGGGGAACGAACAGCAGAAGGCGCAGAAATTTAACAACTGGCAACAGCAGAAGCCTGCACCTGCTCCCGCGCCGAAGGCGGCTCAGCATTCCTCTCCGCCGCCGAAGCCAGCGGCGCCGGCGCCGCCAGCTTCGTCCAAGAAGTGACGTTGACGGGAACTGCCGGTCTGCGGTTTGATAAGTTCGCATGCGATGCCGATGGCAAGCGGACCGAAGTGAAGGTGAAAGCACCATGATCGCGCCGGGAAGCCAGTCAGCTCCCGGCGCATTTATTTTGCGATCTTTTATTTTGCGATCTTTTCTGGTCGAAGATTCATGGTCGAGCCATCATGATCAAATCAGCATAACCGAATCAGCATGAACGAGCAGAAACGCCCGGCGATTCAGTGGATGGATGTTCTCTGGCTGGTATTGCTCGCCTTATTGGCCGTCCTGCCGCCGGTGCGGGAGTATCACAAGCAGCTCATCCTGCTTGGTTTTGGCGTCCTCCAATTGAGCGAAGGCTGGCTGATTGCCCGCCTCCCGCGGCGCGGGCCGGTTTACGTTGTCGTGCTGAAGATTGCGCTGGCCACGCTCTTACTGGATCACACCGGCGAAATCCCTATCAACAGCTATTACTATCCCATCTACTATCTGCCCGCAGTTACTGCGGCGGAATATTTCGGACCATGGGCCACGTTGTTTTGGACTTCGCTGGCCTCTGCCGCCTACTGTTCGTATCTTTATCCCGCGTTGCAGGAGTACGAAATCAATGCAGAGGACTATGGACGGCTTGCCATCCGCATCGTCTTTTTCTTTCTGGCTGCCATGGTGGTGAACCGGTTTGTGGTGGAGAATCGACGGCAGATTAACCGCTACCAGGAGTTGAGCGAAACTCTGGCCGAGACCAATCGCCGTCTGGAGCAGGCGCAAGAAGAAGCCCGGCGTTCGGAGCGGCTGGCGGCGTTAGGGCAGATGTCGGCCGGGCTTGCGCACGAGATTCGCAATCCGCTCGGCGTGATCAAGGGATCGGCGGAGATGCTGCATCAGAAGCTGGGCGAATCGAATCCTCTGGCCAGCGAACTGGCGGGCTACATATCGAGTGAGACAAACCGCTTGAGTGCGCTGGTGACACGGTTCTTAGATTTTGCCCGGCCGCTGCATGCTGAGTTGGCCCCAGAGAATATTGCTGCGGTGCTGGACCATGCGCTGCACTCGGTTGCATTAACTCAGAAGGATGGTCTGGTGCGCGTGGAGTTGCAGTACGAAGCCAACCTGCCGCTGGTTCCGCTGGACGAGAGTCTTTGCGAGCAGGCGTTCGTGAATCTGATTCAGAACGCCTACGATGCCATGGGCAGCAATGGGGGAACTTTGCGAGTGTCGGCAGCGAGGGCAAGCAGTGCGAACCGGGATGGAGTTGAGGTACGGATCGAAGACACGGGCCCGGGAATTCCGGTAAAACTGCGGGAGCAAATCTTCAATCCGTTTGTGACGACCAAGAAAACCGGAGTGGGGCTGGGGCTGTCGATCGTCTCCCGGATTATCGATGGGCATCACGGGACGATTCGCGTAGAGGGCGGAGCAGAAGAGGGCGGAGCAGAGGATCAGCGGGGGGCGAGGTTCGTGATTTTTTTCCCCGTGGCAGACGAGTCTGCCGCCGCTGAAGCATCTTAACTTAGAAACTTATGCCAACTATTTTAATTGTCGAAGATGAAGCCAAGATGCGGCGCCTGCTCGAGTTGAATCTCGGCGAAGATGGCTTCACGACGCTTTCGGCGGGAGACGCCGAGGCTGGGCTGAAACTCCTGCGCGAGAATACCGTTGACCTTGTCGTGACGGATCTGAAGCTGCCGGGGATGAACGGGCTGGAATTCCTGCAGGCGATCAAGCGGCAGAATGCGGCGCTGCCGGTGGTGGTGATGACGGCTTTCGGTACGGTCGAGACGGCGGTCGAAGCGATGAAGGCGGGCGCCAGCGACTACGTGTTGAAACCATTTTCGCTGAGCGAAATGCGCATGGTGATCCGAAAGGAGTTGGATGTCCACAACCTGCGCGAAGAGAACCGCTCGCTGCGCGAAGCTTTGGGGAAACGCTATACACATCCCAACATGGTGGCGCGCAGCATGAAGATGCAGGAAGTGCTGGCCACGGTGGAGCGCGTTGCGCCCACGAATTCAACGGTGTTGCTGGGCGGAGAAAGCGGTGTCGGCAAGGATTTGATTGCGCGCGCTATTCATGAAAAGTCGCGGCGGGCGACGGGGCCTTTCATCAAGATCAATAGCTCAGCAATTCCGGAGAATCTTCTGGAGAGCGAACTGTTCGGCTACGAGAAAGGTGCATTCACCGGGGCGACCACGAGTAAGCCGGGCAAATTCGAGTTGGCCGACAAGGGCACCCTGTTTCTCGACGAAATCGGCGACGTGCCGCCGGCGATCCAGGTCAAGTTGCTGCGCGTGCTGCAAGAGCGCGAGTTTGAGCGACTGGGCGGGACGCGGACGGTGAAAGTGGATGTGCGCCTGATCGCCGCCACCAACCGCGATCTGCGTGAGGCGCTCGAGCAGGGAACGTTTCGCGAGGACCTTTACTATCGCTTGAACGTTGTCCCCATCGACATTGCGCCGCTGCGGCAACGTAAAGAAGACATTCCTGACCTGGTGAATCTTTTTATCTCGCGTTTTGCGGGAGACTCCGGCAAGCCCGTGGAGAGCATTACCCCGGAGGCGATGCAGATTCTGGTGAATTATCACTGGCCGGGAAATGTGCGCGAGTTGCAGAACATCATCGAGCGGGCCTGTGCGCTGGCGAAGGGTACCGTTCTGGAGGCGAGTGATATCCATCTGGACTCGCGCCCGGCAAAGGTGGCCAACGGATCGAGTGGATTTCTGCCTGAGGGCATGACTCTCGAGCATTGGGAAGATGAAATGATTCGCGAAGCCCTGCGGCGGGCGAGTGGGAATAAGAGTCAGGCAGCGCGGTTGCTGGGCCTGTCGCGCAATGCGCTCCGCTACCGGCTGTCGAAGATTGGGATTGCGGATGAGGGGGAGAAGGAAGGGTAGGGTGAGGTTCTGTTTTGGGATTTGTTCTGAGTCGGAAACATGAATTTTGCGTTCGCGCCGGTTTTCGCGCAAATACAATTCCTTATGAGAGGCAATGTCTGGAGAGTGTTGCCAGTGGGTACTGGACGCTGTCTTTCACACAGTCGAGTGGCTTAGTCAGCCACTAGGGTTCGACTCCCTCGCTCTCCGCCAGGCACTCGACGACATAAAATTGCTTGACAATGCGGCTATTGGAGTTATCCTTTAAGTGTGTGAAGGACAGCGTCCAGTACTAGTTTCTTGACCGTAGCCCCGACTGACTATCGGGGCTTTCGTGTTTTTGGGCGGGTCGACAGAGATTTGCTTGATCTTCATCAGTGGTAATATGTGTTCATGGCGAACACATCCAGTGCAACTCTAAGCATCCGCCTGAAGCCCGAGATCAAGAAGCGGCTGGCCAGACTGGCCAAGGTTTCCGGACGAAGCTCGAATTTCCTCATCTCCGACGCGGTCGAATCTTACGTGGCAGACCAGGAAGGAATGCTTTCGGAAATCCGCCGAGCCGACCGGCAAGTAAAATCGGGACACTACGTCCGGCACGAGGACATGAAGGCCTGGCTGATTTCCTGGGGAACCGAGCACGAACTGCCGCCACCGAAGTGTGCCTGCGGCAAACATCACAATGACGAGGCGGTGTGCCGTTAGAGATTATCTGGTCCACGCGGGCGCAGAAACGTCTGTACGAAATACGAGCCTTCGTGGCGCTCGACAAGCCTGACGCGGCGGAAAGACTTGCCACTCGCATCGTCGCGCTGGCCGAGCTTCTGAGGGAGCATCCCTACTTGGGCCGCACGGGAAGCGAACCTGGAGTGCGCGAATTGGTGCTGGGCGGCACTCCGTATTTGATCTTCTACCGCGTGCGGGCGAAGCGGGTCACGATTCTGACGATTTGGCACGGCGCGCAATCTCGCAAGCGGCCCCCAAAGTCCCGTTAACAACCCATCCGCAGAATCGCAGCCTCCCTGTGTGCAAATTTCTGCACTACTACCGCAATCCGTGGATGGTTGAGCGTGGATGGTCTGAGACATTGAAGAAAAAGGTCGATCTCCATGGCCGCAAGCGGACGATATGGATGTACAATCGTTGCCGCTCTTGAATGCAAGAACGCATTGCAAGCTAATCATCCTGCTCCACAACTGACAACGCGATTTCCAGAGACCACACTAAGGGAGAACCCATGATTCGAAGATTCAGTGCATCTTTGTTTGCCATTGCTGTACTTGTGTCGGCCGTGAACATCGTCGGCCGCGCGCAGTCCCAGGCTGTGTTGACGCGTCATGTGCGTGAAGCGGTGGTCAACGGCTTGGCGCCGGCGGTCGGGCGTCTTCCTGAGACGCAATCCATGCGTCTTGTTCTTGTGCTGCCGCTGCGCAATCAGGACGCGCTGAACAACTTCTTGAAGGAACTTTATGATCCTTCCAACTCGTCTTACCGCAAATTCCTCACGGTAGAACAATTCACCGAAAAGTTTGGCCCCACCCAGGAAGATTATGACGCCGTGATTCGCTTCGCAAAAGCCAACGGCTTTCAGGTGGTAGGCACCTCACGCAATCGCGTGAACATCGATATCAAGGGCTCGGTGGCGAGCATTGAGAAGGCTTTCCATCTGACGCTGGGCGTTTATCAGCATCCCACCGAAGGCCGGACGTTCTTCGCTCCAGACCGGGAACCCACGCCAAACCTGGGCGTCCAACTGTGGCACATCACGGGCTTGGATAATTATTCCATTCCGAAGCCCGCGTTGGTTCGTCGCGACGCGAGTGTTCCGGCTGCAAGGTCCAATGCCACCATCGGTTCCGGACCTGACTCCTCGTTCCTCGGCAGCGATATGAGGGCGGCATATTACGGCGGATCTCTCAACGGCGCCGGCCAATCGCTCGGTTTGTTGGAATACGTCGGCACCGATTTGGCCGATCTGAACACGTACTACAAGAACGTGAATCAAACGAATACTGTCCCCATCACTCTGCTCTCGACCGACGGAACCAGCACGAGTTGCCTTGCCTCCCAAGGCTGTGATGACACGGAACAGACTCTCGACATGACGCAGTCCCTCGGTATGGCCCCGGGCATGTCGAGCCTGGTGATGTACGTAGGGTCCAGCGATTCCGCGATCTTCAACGCGATGGCCACAGCCAAACCGTTGAACGCGCAGTTGAGTTCTTCGTGGACGTGGTACCCGGCGGACCCTAACACCGACGATCCATACTTCACCGAGTTCGCGGCGCAGGGACAGAATTTGTTTCAAGCCACTGGTGACAGCGGCAAGTGGACCTCAGGTTCCGAAATCTGGCCGGCGGATTCCGAATACATCACCGGTGTCGGCGGGACGGACCTCGATACCAGCAGCGCAGGCGGTCCGTGGAGTTCGGAAACTGCCTGGTCTGATGGCGGCGGCGGAATTTCGCCGAACAAGCGTCCCATTCCTTCGTGGCAGGTGACGGCGGCTGCCGGTTGCTCGAACTGTTCTCAAACTTTGCGCAATGGTCCGGACGTTTCGGCAAACGCGAATTTCACCTTTTACGTTTGCGCCGACCAGACCACCTGCAGCGCCAACCTCTACGGCGGCACCAGCTTTGCCGCGCCCATGTGGGCCGGTTATATGGCTCTGGTCAATCAGCAGGCAATCGCCAACGGCAACTCGCCGCTCGGTTTCATCAATCCGACGCTTTACACGCTCGGTGAGAGTGGCAGCTATCTGGTCGATTTCCACGACATCACCAGCGGCAGCAACGGCTACAACGCAACCACCGGCTACGATCTGGCTACCGGTTGGGGCAGTCCAAACGGAAGCGGCTTGATCAACTCACTGGCCGGAGGCTCAGGAGCCCCGGGCTTCACGCTGTTCGCCTCGCCCGCTGCGGTCACGTTGGCGCAAGGCACCTCCGGCACCTCTAGCATCATCAGTTCGGTAACGGGCGGCTTTGATTCGGCCATCACGTTGTCGGCCACCGGCCAGCCGAAAGGCGTGACCGTGAGCTTCAACCCAACCTCGATTACCGGGGATGGAACTTCCACTATGACGATGACTGTAGCCTCATCCACAGTCACCGGCGTGTATCCCATCACAGT
>Ga0181525_10004304_pt1 | contig 10980 bp, 7 predicted proteins | sample PEATcosm2014_Bin_48_FD_121100 | JGI IMG/M metagenome (GOLD analysis project Ga0181525, IMG submission 121100) | Peatland microbial communities from MTU Mesocosm Facility, Houghton, MI, USA - PEATcosm2014_Bin06_10_metaG | ecosystem: Environmental > Terrestrial > Soil > Wetlands > Peat | place... | reverse complement strand
TGAAAGTTGGACCGTGATAAAGCTGCGGCAAACGATGACGCGCTCAGCTTTGAAATTCGCACCCAGAATATTGAAATGCCGATTAGACGCCGGTCCATCAATACCATGCGCCTGGCCAAAGGCTTGGAATTTCGGGCAGTTGTGGTGATGGCCTCTAACGATAAGGTGATTCCCCTCCAGGAACGGACTGAGACCTTCACCAATGAAGCCGACCTTGAGGACTTTTACAACACCGAGCGTCATTTGCTTTACGTTGCCTGCACCCGCGCCCGCGATCATCTGCTCGTGACGAGTACCGCTCCGGCATCAGAGTTCTTGGACGACTTGGGACTCTGAGACGTTGAAGGAGAGGAATAGTCACAAAGAATTACCTGTCCACGTCATCGAAGACAGAACGACTTGCCTGTTGTTCGCCGTGGCGATCTTTGATGGTACTCTCTCTCGAAACAGAGGACATATAGCTCCATTCTGAAGAATGATCCTGTTTTTCCTCGGCATCCTTTCTTTCGGAAACTCCGTCAATGGCAGAAGCAACCGACTGTCTCAGTTCCTTGAACAAATCTATCGTCGTGTCATCAATGTCAGGAAGTTCTTCCAATATGTCAAGGCCTCTCGAATAATGTTCGAAATGACTTTCTGGATCATCACTTAGATCGGCTTCCTCTGCTATATCGACAATGCGATCCGGTGCATTGATCAAAGTGTCAGCACGTAGTCGGATACCAAGTGATAGAAGCCGCGCTGGCGGAATCAGCCGAAGAATGCCTTCATCCTCGAAAAAGGATAGATCAAAAGATTGTGTCGCGGCTTCTTCTAGGCGTGAGGCCGTCTCGTCCTGAAGATAATCCTCCAGGATTCCGAGACGGTGTGCACGAGCGTGCGCCAGTATTTTGGGGTCGTAAGCCGCACGATGGCTGCGCCATGCATGGCGGTCCAGTATGTCTGGATCGGCGGCGACAACACGCTTAAACACATGGTCGCTCACGCGTTCCGCTAGAAACCGAAACAGGGATCGATTAGTCGATTCCTGGTCGGCGATATGAGCCAGTCGCCCGATCAGAATCTCGTCCAGCGCAGGAGGGATCGTCGGTGCGTCCCTTATTGATGGGGCACCTTCGCCGCAGACAAAGCTCTCCAAGATGGTCTCAATTGTGGCGCCGCGCAGTAAGGCTGCCATCATTTGAGGTCGTTCCTTCAATATGTCCGTCAATGCGTCAGCGATGGTCGGATGTGCGAATGCCCAAGTCTCACGACCATCGACGGTTGCGACCCGAAGAAACGACCCTTTCAAGGGTCTCAATGCGTCGATAATGCGCGGTAGCGGAACTCCCATCAGTTCGCTTACTACCTGTGCTGCCGACTGGTCCCACGCGTTGTTCACCATAGAGCCCTGATGAACATAGACAAGAACGAGAGCCGATCGGAGCGCATCCTCCAACGCATTGATCGTATCGATCAAATGCTCACGTGGCTCTTGCATGAATCGCAGGAGTTCGACTTGCGTGGTGGCGAGACTCTTGGTGAACGCAGGATCGCCCAACCGCTCTGCAATCCCAGGAAGAAAGTCGTTGATTTCTGCAACCGCCGGCAGGTGCGGCTTCACACTTCTCTTCCAGCTTTTAGTCTGGCTGCCGAAGTTGATGTGGTTGTAAAGAATCTGAGTTTTTTCGGCAAGGCTCAAATCTCCCACGTCGACAACAGCTCGACCGTCGATAAACTCTGGTAGGTTCCGTTGGCCGAGGCCAATCTTGGCGGCCTCGTATATATGGCGACGAGAAGTTAGAAGAAATCGATTTCCGCAACTGATTGCAGCCTGAACCTTCTTAAAAGCTGACGTCCAATCTTGTACGTACTCCGCACGCATGACGTTCGGGCCGAAGGCGTCGTCGATCCAAAAGAAACGGCGAGGATCGCATGGGTTCCACCCAGCCTCGAAGTCGCGCGGGCTCGTTAGGCAAAGGACGGTGTGGTCTAATTTCTCCGAAGCTATGGTCGATAAGATTGCGCCAATTGCCGATTTTCCAGAAGACGGATTACCAAGCAGCAGCACGATGCCGTGTTCATTCAGAGATTTGACAGCTTTGCGGTGGGCTGCGGTTGGCACGTACACCTTTAATCTTGGTATCCATTGGTCGAGGAGCGCACGAGTCTGTTGTATCAACCTCTGGTCGAGAATGGTCGATAGATCGCCGAGGCCATAGACTTGAGGAACCAGTGCGCGCAAGCGCGCACTGGCTCTGATCGCACGGATCAAATATTGCTTGCCAAGTACATGGGGCTTTTGTACTCCAAGTTCTCGTAAGCGTTTCCGGATTCTTGCGGCGACCGGAGCATCAACACTCATGCTAGTCATAAAAACATATGTATGAGCTTGTCCCGACTGCACAAGTTCACCAACGTGCGTGAGTTCCGCTGTCAGATCCCCGATTCGAAGTTGCTTTTGTGGGTCAGAGGAGTGCTTGCATTGAACGCTACCGACATCAAGGGGATTCCCCGAATTTGACGGAATCAGAAAGACCGCGTCCTGACCACCGTCCTGTGCTTCGCGGAATATCTCGACAGGTCTTTGAAGAACAACCTCGCAGACCTGAGAGCATAGATCCTGAAACGCTTTCCAGCCGATGCTATAGAGCGCAAGGTCTGACCATGGTCCTTCAGCCCGAGCCGGTACATTGTTGCCACCATCGGTCCCCAGCGTTTTCGTCGCGTTAATCATGAAGGCCGTCCATGAATGTCAATGCGATCCGCATTAAACGAACCTGTTGCGCCAGTCTCCCCATATCAGATTGACGATGGTAAGAGGCGCGCCCTTTCCCTCAGCCAGTGAGCGCATCAATTGCCATCGCTGGCATGTCCGGCGAGCAGCCTCACCAAAAACCGTTCGCCATCCTCCAGAAGCGCAGGGTCCGTTCCATTGTGCTCAAGCATACATTTCACGATCTTCCGAGGTACACCCAGCCCCATATGTTCCAGATAGCCGTAATCGCGCATGATGTCCTTGATAAGTTGGTTACGCGCTGCCCGACAACCCGCGCGCATACGGGTTGGCGTGATGCCGTTTGGCAGGCGTCCAGGAGAAATCACCTCTATCCGATCAGAGTAGACGCTCAGTTCAATATCAGTGGCGGCCAGCAGATAGTCCCGATGTATCAGAGCATTGACGAAGGCTTCGCGGATTGCTTCAGGAGGATAGGTGGGACGTTCTTTGCGTCGTACCCCATCTTCGAGGGTGGCCGTGGTGCCGGTGTTCCTACGCACGAAGTCAAAGGCCTGTTCAACTAGGCCCGCCTCTACCAGTTCGCCCCGTTCATTCATCAAAGGCGTTAGCGGCCCGCGCAGCTTTATCCGCTCGACAGCGGCATAATCTTTTTCTGTTCCAGGAAAGGCTGCGGCGTCAATTCCTGCTTGCGGCAAAAACCGATTGGGATTGCGACCAAACAGCAGAACCGCTGAGAGCGTAACACCATCTTCAGCCATCAATTCTGTGTTGAGTAGAAGAGTCTGCCAGCCCGCCAGATCGTCATCGGCGGGTATGTCATCCTGCTTGCGCACACGGCCAAAGTAGTCTTTGAGCCTTCTCAGATCGAGATCATCAAGAGTTGCGCCGGAGACAGGCCGCAGCTCAGCGCGAAATGTGCCGCGCTGTTGAAACAACCGGCTTAATTCCTCTGGTGTTGGTTCACGGCTCTGTGTTCCAACGCGAATGTTATATACGTGACGGTTGTTATGCCAGACGCTTTGCACGTTAAATCCGGTTGGCACCCGCACGACCGCAACATCTTTCCCCGGCTCCACATCGCGCAGCACTTCATAGAAGGGGATGATTGCCGGACGAATCTTGTCCCGGCAAGCGGTCATCACCCACTCTTCCAACTTAGGGCGCGTAATCCCGCTGACGCTGCCATCGTCTTCGACGCCGAGCAGCACCATGCCGCCATCAAAATTGGAGAAGGCGACCAATTCCTTCGCAAGTTGTTCAACCGTAATATCGTCGCGTTTGAACTCGACGGCGGAGTTTTCGCCGTTGCGGAGAATATCCAAAAGTTCGGTGCGTGTGATTGACATAGAATTCCTCTAAAAACCGTATTTGAGACGGCGCATTTCAAAAGCGGTTTTGCCGCCTTCAAGGATTTCTTCGACCAGTTCCCGAACCGGGCCGGTATCGATTGCCCCCATGTACGCAGGATCGGTCCGGCCATGGACGGAGCCATCTTGAACGGCAGTGGCGAGGCCGATGATAAGCTCTGCGTCGCCCAGCACAGGAATATTGGCGTTGTGGGTTGAGAAGATGAATTGCCGGAGCTGCTTTTCCCGGCGCATGGTTGGCACCACGCCATCCGTGATGAAGCGGTTATCGAGGTCGTCTTCAGGTTGATCGACGATGAGCGGCGCGTCTGATTCCAACAGCAGCAGCAACAGAACCGCCGTGGCTTTCTGGCCGGTCGAGAGGGAGTTCAATTCCTGCCAGGAGGGAGGCTCATTTTCCGAGGCCGTGTTCAGTTCGATTTTCGTCGTTGAGGGAAGCTCCAGTTCCTCAATACGCATGAAGAAATCCGGACCAGCCATTGCAATGCGTTCTGCCGCCGCTGACGGAGCGGCGAACTTCGTGACAAGAGCCTCTTTGCCACTCCGGCAGGTTTGTGCCAGTTCGGGAAGGGACAGGCTTTCACGGGTGCGTAGCCGCTCAATCAGGGCAGCGAGGTTGCCGCCGATCTCGTCTCGCAACAATTTCTCAAGGGGTTCTAGATTGCCGCCCATAGTGACTTCGACGCGGACGCGGCTGGCCAGCTTTTTCGATACCATCTTCGCAGCACGAGCAAGGCGGCGATACTCTTCTCCCTGAAAGTTCTCCCATTCATCCAGCAAATTGCGCCGCTGTTCCTGATACGTCGCCAGATCGCGCGTCAGCGTCTCGCGGCGTTCCCGGAGCGGGCGCAACTCCTCAATCTGACGCTTCAAACGGATGAACTCTTCGCCATCGATTTTCGACTTTTGCAGCTCCCGCAGCAGGGTTTGATAATGGACCTCTACAGAATCCTTGCACAGGTTCCAGTTTGCCCGGAGTGCAGCCAGTTCCTTTTCCGTGGCGGTTATGTCGTCGGCAATTTGTTGCGCCGCGTACCGTAGCCGTTCGGTCAGGCGGTTCAGAATACCTTCCACCTGTGTCAGCAGTTCGGCATTCGGCAGACCTTCCACGGCCTTCGCCGAGGCGAAGGCCGTGTCGATTGGCACCACCCCAGCCAACTCTTGATAAGCGGATCGCACCGGGTCCAGCCGTTCGCCGGCAGTCGTTAAGACCCGTTCTTCCCGGACAAGCTGACTCTTTTCTTTGAGACGTTCTTCCAGACCGGCTTCCTGAAACCGCTTCAGGGTTTCTTCCAGGCTTGGCAGTGCCGCCAGACGGTCATCGACGAGCTTGATTTCCCTCTGCACGTTCGCAATTCCCGCCCGCGAGCGTTCGAGGTCTGCCCGCATCCGGGATTTGCGGGAAGCGGTGCTGGAATCACGCTCGACAAAACGGTCAAGGAGCAACGTCAGCTTTTCCGGGCTTTTGGTCAGTTCGGCAATCTCATGCTGGCCGAAGACCTCGACCCCCCGCACCACGTCGCGCGGTGCCAGGACCAGCACCTTTCCCGTCTCATCCTTCACAACGGACGGATTCGGGATGGTGCGTTCGATGGTGTAGCAGCGTTCGCTTGGATGGTGTGACCGAACCAGCAGTGAAATTTTCGTGCCCGCTTGGAGCACCTGTTTGACGACGCTCTCATGAGCTTTACGGGCGTCGTCTCCCAGCGGATCGAGCGCCAGTACATAGCGAAGGCTCTCAATGATGGTTGATTTACCGGTACCCCGGCCCCCTACCAGTACGTTGAGATTGTTGTTGAAATGAACCTTTGCGCCATCAAGGAATCCGGCTTCCCAGCTCATCCCTAAAAACTCGGAATGGGGCACGGGCGGGGGGGCACTGTTCAGCCGGATACGAGATTCCGCATCAAGAAAGGCTTGGCGCAGGGCCTCAACCGAAATCTTCGACATCTTGATAAGGCAGGTTGAGCCAGGCTTTTCGAGATCTTCCGGGCTGTTCACATCCTGAGCATTAATAACGGCGATTGGCCTATCGCGGTGATGCTGGGCATTCGTGTTGTCGAGAATGTCGCGGAGGTTAACGGGGGCATCACTGACAGGGCCAGCCAGCGCACAAGCCAGGAGGTCATTTGCCTGCCAAACATTTATGCGCGGTTGCCCTTTCAGAGTGGCGAGCAGACCGCCGTTGCCAGCGACATGGGCCGCTATGCAGATTCCGCCCCAGCTTCGAGCGCAGTCCAACAACTCCAGGCAATCCTTGCTGCCTGTCGGCGAAAGATTCTCATCGTTGTGGACGCCGCATTCTCCGATGAATCGTTCAAGGCTGCTGTCCTTGTCTGGATCAAATAGGCAGAGGAAATGCACACCGTCTTTGGTGGAGGCTTCGAATCCGCCAAAAGCAAATACGCCAGCAGCGCGAGCTGCCTGGACTAGGCCAGTAGAGTCCTTGACCCGGTAGTGATCGGTGACGGCGACAATCTCGATTCCAAGATCAAGGCACTTTTGGACGATGGCGGTGTTGTAGTCGGCTTCGTTTGTAAAGGTGGTTTGCTTGCTATGACGGCCCAGATAAGCGAAGGGGTTTACCTGCAATGCGCAGCGATAGAATCGTGCGCCATCGGGCAGGCGAAGCGCCTCATTGAGGGCTATTGAAGTGGTCAATCCACCCGTCAGGGGCATCTCCCCTCCGTGCGGCAATACACGCTGATTCATCGCGTCCCCTCCTTCAAATAGTCTTTCCCTTGCACCGGGAGCCGTTGCTGTTCGGAGTGGCCGCTACGTTCCAGAAACTCGCTTACAGCACGCCTTACCAGCCAGGACACGGGGGCGCTGTTGCTGGTCGCGAGTTCTTCAAGAGCGGCGAGCTGGTCGCTTGTCAGGGCGACGGAAACCCGGTGCGGAAGCTGGCGTCCTTTAGGTCGTGGCATGGGCGAGCCCTTCGATGGTGCAATTTAGCTGCACAAAACACCATAAAACAGTGTAAATGATGCTGTCCAGACACCAGCAAAACTTCTTTAGTGTATGGCAGGTATGGGTATTTATATGCAAAGGCCGAACCTTACCGGCAACATCTGCGGCAGAGATTTGAGCCCGATTTTGCGCTCTTGTAGACCTGCGGCGCACGTAGATTTCTTTGCGCCTATCCTGCGAGGTATATTTTTGTCTGAAGTGGGAGTAGCTCAATGGTAGAGTAGTGGCTTCCCAAGTCGTTGGTTACGAGTTCTATCCCCGTCTCCCGCTCCAGATCAGCAGAATTCCGTGCATTCCACTACTGAAAAATCCACAGCATTCTCCAAACATCCTTACTGTCCAAAATCGGCGGAAATGCGAGACAAATCTTTGCTGTTCAGCGGAAGAAGTCGCAAAAAGGTCGATGGAGAAAAACTGTTCCGGACCTCTGCAATCCAACGGGAGAGGTGGGAAACGGACGACCTCTGCCGCGTGTGGGCAAAGGTTGCCAGTGAAAACACGGTCAAAACCATGGGAACGTTAAGGACACAATAACGGTTACCATGTGTGCCTCAGGGCGCTAAGAGTGGCCATCCATTGCCCCTATTTTCAATAAGTTACCAGTTGTCGATTCACTGTCACGGCAGAGGTCGCGGGTTCGAGCCCCGTCGTCCCCGCCATAAAGCCCTTAAAGAATCAAGGGTTTATGGCAAGTGGCAAGTTCAAGACACGCCTGCTAGGGTGCTGGAGAGGGTGCTACGGGTCTTAGCGCCTTTTTTGACTGCACTTCCTCTCACCGAGGGTGCTGAAGGTGCCTTCTTCTTGACCGCTTCCAAGACCATTGTCATCACGCGGTTGTTGGCCTTACGTTTTGTTGCCGACAATGCCATCCTGGCCGCTGCGCGATGAATTTTTACAAGCTCCTGGGAGTTTTTTGGCGCATTTTTCTCCGCCGCCCAATGCACATCTGCGAATCGATTCCGGCTCTGCAAGAAACACCGCTCCAAATATTCTTCGCGCGCGCCTGAAAGCGACTTTTCAGGGTCTACTATTGATCCGGCCCGAAGATAGAGTGGAGGCAACCCACTCATTGTCACCCCAACGACGTAGACCTGTTGTTGAGTGTCCCAATTCCGCCAAGAACGCGGAGTGGATGGTGCACCCAGATCAGAGTATTTATGGGCCGAATCAATCAGTAATCTTGCAGCAGGTGAAGCGGACGCATCATTTGCGGAAATTACGGCACGATTGAATTCGCGCTCATTTAAAACTCGACCTTCACTAAGGGCTTCTTCAACATTTTCATGCAAAGCCGCTCTTTCAAAACTGGAAGTAAATAAAGTCGACATGTCCGAAGACGCCGAAACTAATGATGCTGAAGATGCACGCATAAAGGAAACACCAGCGGGCCGGAGGATAGGACCAAAACCTTGGCGCGCGATGCGGATGCATGATCCACCATTCAACCACGAACATGGCGAGAATGAAAAAGAGCAGAAAGGGCTGATCCGCGCGGGGAATTCCACCCATCTTCATCGCATAGGCGGTGAAATGCGTGAGCGGAAAGAGATGAGTGAAGATATAGAAAGCGGTAGGAATATCTTTGGAGCGAAAGACGATCCAGGCAACGGTAACCAGGGAGAAGGTGAGCAGGCGCTGAAAAGCTGCCAACAGGAAGGGCGCTCTGTCAAGCAGCAAGAGCTTGCGCGCACGGGCGCGAAGGCCGGATGAGAGCTGAGAAAAAATCATGAAGCTGCCATGCAGACCACCCCAGAGCAGGAAGGTGAAGTTGGCACCATGCCACAGCCCGCTGACGATGAAAGTGATGAGCAAATTAAAGTAGTAGCGGGGCACGGCAACTCGATTTCCGCCAAGCGAGATATAAACATAGTCGCGAAACCATGTAGACAGCGAAATATGCCATCGGCGCCAAAACTCGCCGATAGAGCGGCTGAAATAAGGTTGGGCGAAGTTGACGCGGAGCTCGTATCCCATCATTCGGGCTACTCCCAGCGCAATGTCGGAATAGCCCGAGAAGTCGCAATAGATTTGCAGGGAAAAGGCCAGCGTGGCCATGATCAGCTCAGTGCCCGTATATTGTTGCGGCGCAGAATAGACCAGATTCACAAAGCCGGAGAGCAAATCGGCAATCACCATCTTCTTGAAGAGGCCCCAGAGGGTGTGTTCAACGCCGGAGCGAAAGCGCTCGATGCGAAACTCGGGGTCGCGGTGAAACTGGGGCAGGAGTTGATTGGGACGCTCGATGGGTCCGGCCACCATCTGCGGGAAAAACGCGACATAGAGGGCATAGTTGAGCAGGCTTTTTTCGGCTGGAACTTTTCTTTTATAGACGTCGATGGTATAACTCATCGCCTGAAAGGTATGAAAGGAGAGACCGACGGGAAGAATCGCATTGAGAATCGGCGCGTTGAATCCGGCTCCCAGCAAATGAGAGAAGCCCGCGATGGAGGCGCCGATAAAATTGAAGTACTTGAAGACGACCAGCAATCCGATGTTGCAGAAGAGGCTTAGGCCCAGATAAAACTTGCGCGATGCGGACCGCTCACATTTTTCAATCAGCAGCCCGGCGATGAAATCCAGGATGGTAATGCCGATAATTACAAGAATATATTTGGCATTCCAGCACATATAGAAGTAATAGCTTGCCGCCAGCAGAAGCAGCTTGCGGGGGATGCCGCGCAGGGCCAGAAAGAGCACCCACACGACGACAAAGAAGACGAGGAACTGGAAGGTATTGAAGAGCATCTTCAGCGCTCCCGCAACTGTTGGGCAAGAAGCTTGTAAATGGCCTCCGTATAGACAGCGGCGCCCTCGGAATTCAAGTGGTTCTGATCGGAGAACATGCGGTTCGGATAGAGATAGTAATCAGGACCGAGAAGCTTGCAGGATGAATACCGCCGCAACAGCGCGGCAAAATCCTCATCGACATCGGGAGCCGCCGCTGCCAGGCCCGCGCGCATATAAGCGGGGACTTAATAACACTGGATGCCGTGCTCTTGAACGATAGCATTCAGATCGGCCAATTCCTTGCTCTGGGGATCGGCACTGCGGAGAAAAACCCATTGGGGATTGTCTGAATCGAGATGGAAGTTATCCGGGAGCCTGTTGTTGGGAAAATGACTTTGCTCGGAGATGAAGTAATATCCGCGGTCGCGCAGCATTCTGGCTTCGTTTTCACGCGACTCGCGGTAAAACGCACGAACGCCGCCATGTTCCCGCGCGGTAGCGAAGAAGCTGGCGGTGTCGCGAATCAGGAAGTGAAAAGGAAAGACTCGATCGGCGATGTCATGATCGTCCGGCAGCGGATGAAACGGATCGAAGTTCTTTCTGGCGGATTTCCAGGGCATGGTCAATAAAAGGATATTGGGAGTGGCGGCGCTGTTACTGGCCATTCTTTTTAATTGATTTACGAATTCCGAGACAGCCGGATACCCCGAGTTATAAGAAGAGACGCTCAGGCCATCGGCGGCCGCCAGCGTGTCGAAGCGAGAAGGGATGAATCCGGCCAGCACCCTGCTGTCTCCGAAGATCAATACGCGGCGGGCATTGGAGTTTGCGGGAAAAACCTGGCCGCTGAATTCCTGGCGCAGCTTTGCTTGATAGACGACCTCCGCTCCGGCGGTCAAATAGGGAAATACCCGGAAAACTGTAAAAGCGAGCAGCCAGAGAAGAGCAAAACCAGCAAGGCCGCGGGCAACTAGCCAAACCGCGGCATAGCTCTCATCCGCGGGCTTTCCTTTGGCAGCCGAGAGAATTCCGGCTAGTTTCAATGCAGTCTCCTTGCGGCTTTTACGGAGGATGCTAGTGTCCTGAGTCATTAATTCATTAAACAAATACCGGCGAGATACGTCTAACATGACAGGAGCAAGGTCATGAGAAAAGGACGCCGATTGCCGGAGTTGAAGTTGAGCGAGGAGCAGCGCT
>Ga0181525_10004303_pt1 | contig 10981 bp, 12 predicted proteins | sample PEATcosm2014_Bin_48_FD_121100 | JGI IMG/M metagenome (GOLD analysis project Ga0181525, IMG submission 121100) | Peatland microbial communities from MTU Mesocosm Facility, Houghton, MI, USA - PEATcosm2014_Bin06_10_metaG | ecosystem: Environmental > Terrestrial > Soil > Wetlands > Peat | place... | reverse complement strand
GTGGACGACCGGACCGGGCGGCACACCGGGTTCCCGGTGGTGCACCGGATCGCGCGCAAGCACTCGGTCGGGGTGCGGCTCGCCGCGCGCCCGCTGCCGAGCAGCGGCACGGTGGTCATGGTGACCGTGCCGCCCCACCTGCTCTGCGAGGTTCCAGCGGAAGAGGCCGGGCGCCGTCCGGCCCCGGCCCCAGGGCCGGCGTCACCGCCGGGCGCGCGACCCGCCGCGGTCACCGACCTGACCCGGGCCGAGCCGGCCCGGCCGCAGCAGCCGCCGCAGTGGGAGCCGCCCGAACTGCCAGACCGTGACCAGGCCCGCAAGCGCGGCGAGCTGCCCCGCCGGGAGCGCGCCAGCCTGCGCGGTGATGAACTGCGGCCCAAGACGGCCCAGCCCGCGGCAGCGCGGACGCCCGAGCAGCAGGCGGCGGCGCGCCGCGCCTTCGCCGAAGAGCTCAGCGCCTTCGCCCTGGGGGCGGCCGGCGGCCAGGACAGCGCCGGCGACACCGCCGTCGAACAGGAGGCACAGAAGTGACGAACCAGGCCGTGCTGCCGCGCGACCCACAGGACTTCGGCTGGCTCGTCGACAACTTCGCCGCGTCGACGCCGGGCGTCACCCACGCGCTCATCGTCTCCTCCGACGGCCTGCCGCTGATCGCGGCCGGCGGGATGTCGCCCGACCTGGCCGATCCCCTCGCCGCGATGACCAGCGGGATTATCAGCCTCGGCAACAACATCGCGGGCAAGGTCGGGGAGGTCGGCTGTGAGCAGGTGATGCTCAAGTTCCCGTCCGGTCACTTCCTTTTCATGGGCATCGGCAGCCTGGCCGGCTTCGCCGTCCTGGTCCGGGACGGCGCGAATATCGGCGTGGTGGCGCACCAGATGGCGCAGCTTGTCGATGCGGTCGGCCACGTGCTGACCCCCCAGCTCCGCGACGACCTGCGCCGGCTGAACGTGATGACCGGGGGTGGCGGGCGATGACCGCCAACCCCTGGGTCCGGCCCTACGTGCTGACCGGCGGCCGGACCCGGACCCGGCATCACCTGTACGTGCACACGCTCGTCTCGGTCGCGCGTTACGACCCCGCGGCGTCGCTCCGGTTGTCGCCCGAGGCGCGGCGGCTGTACGAGCGGGCGTCCGTCGGCGCGCAGTCGGTGGCGGAGCTTTCCGCGCACTGCGGCGTGTCGCTCGGTGTCACCCGTGTGCTGCTCGAGGACCTGGCCGCCGCCGACCGGGTGCAGATCAACGACGAGATCTACGCGTCTCCTTACGACCACAGGCTGCTGAAGAGAGTGATCGATGGCCTTCGCGAGTTCGCCTGACCGCGTGACGCCGACCATCACCTCCGCGAAGATCGTCGTCGCGGGCGGGTTCGGCGTGGGGAAGACCACCCTGGTCAGCACGGTATCCGAGATCCCGCCGGTCAACACCGAGGCGTGGATGACCCAGGCGAGCAGGACGGTCGACCCGCTGCACGGCTCCGATGAGAAGACCACCACCACGGTCGCCATGGACTTCGGGCGCGTCACGCTGGCCAGGGACCTGATCCTCTACCTGTTCGGCACGCCGGGGCAGCCGAGGTTCTGGCCGATGTGGGACGACCTGTGCCGCGGGGCGAGCGCCGCGCTCGTGCTGGTGGACACCCGCCGCCTCGACGTCTCCTTCCCCGCGGTGAACTACTTCGAGAACGACTCGGACGTGCCGTTCATCGTGGCGGTCAACCTGTTCGACGGCCGCCAGACCCACCCGCTCGACCAGGTGCGCGACGCCCTCGGCGTCGCTGACTCGGTGCCGCTCGTCACCCTCGACGCCCGCGACCGCCGGTCCTCCGTCCTCGGGCTGCTCGCCAGCCTGACCCACACCATGGAAAAGACGTCACCGGTCACCGCCCGCTGACCCTGGCCGGCGGTGGTTAAGCCAACCTCACAGCAAGGAGTGTTTCTTTGCGCAAGATCCTCATCGTCGGCGCTGGCCAGGCCGGGCTGCAGCTGGCGCTCAGCCTGCAGGCGGAGGGCTACGACGTGACGGTCATGTCGGCCCGGACGCCTGATGAGATCAGGAACGGGTGGCCGACCTCCACCCAGGTCATGATGTACCGGGCGCTGGACCGTGAGCGCGAGGTCAAGCTGAACATGTGGGACGGTGAGGCCACGCCCATCGGGGGAATCGGCTTCAACCTGTCCCCGGCGCCGGGCGTCTCGGCCTTCTCCTTCTCCGGCGCGTGGGCGCGCCCGGGTAACTCCGTGGACCAGCGGCTCAAGATGTCCACCTGGATCGAGCTGTTCGAGCAGCGCGGCGGCCGGGTGATCTACCACTCGGTGATGACCTCCGACCTGCCCGGCCTGGCGCCCATGTACGACCTGACGATCATCGCCGCGGGCAAGGGCGAGATCGTGGAGCTGTTCGACCGGGACGCGGACAGGTCGCACTACACCCGGCCGGCCAGGCACCTGGCCGCCATCTACCTGCATGGCATCGCCGCACCTGACGGCCTGGCCGGCGTCACCGAGCCCCGGATGCGGGTGAGCCTGCGGCCCGGCGGCGGCGAGTTCTTCCACATGCCCTCGTACACCCTCTCCGGGGCCTGCGACGTGCTGCTCGTGGAGGCCATACCCGGCGGCCCGTTCGACATCTTCGCCGACCGCCCGTCGCCCGCCGAGCACCTGCGCAGGCTCAAGGCCCTGCTGCTCGAGCACTTCCCGTGGGAGGGTGAGCTCTACGGGGACGCGGAGCCCACCGACGCGCGCGCCTGCCTGGTCGGCGCCTTCCCGAGCACCGTCCGCCACCCCTACGCCGAGGTCGCCCCGGGGACCCACGTCTTCGGCATCGCCGACGTCGTCGTGGTCAACGACCCGATCAGCGGGCAGGGCGCGAACAACGCCGCGCACGCGGCCGGCATCTACCTCAAGGCCATCCTCGACCGCGGCGAGGCGCCCTTCACCCCGCAGTGGATGCAGGAGACGTTCGACGCCTACTGGGCGCACGCGCAGCACTCGATGATCGTCACCGAGATGATGCTGGAGCCGATGCCGCCGCACGCGCAGCAGGTCCTCGGCGCGGCCGCGCAGTTCCAGGAGATCGCCGACAAGTTCGCCGAGGTCTTCCCGAACCCGGCCTCCGTGCACGAGTTCCTCCTCGACCCGGCCACGGCCGCCGCCTACGTGGAGTCGGTCGCCGCGGCCCACTGACCCGCCCCGGCCGCTGGTAAGCGTTGGCGGTTTAGGGTGGAGACATGAGCGACGCCGGCGAGTTCAAGCGCGACACCACCTACCTGGGCGGCCGGATCACCGCCGACGGCGCGGGCGGCTGGCCGCTCGAGCCGGGCCGGTACCGGCTCGTGGTGGCGCGCGGCTGCCCCTGGGCCAACCGCGCGATGATCGTCCGGCGCCTGCTCGGCCTGGAGGGCGCCCTGTCCATGGGCATCTGCGGGCCGGTGCACGACTGGCGGTCCTGGACGTTCGACCTCGACCCGGGGGAGAAGGACCCGGTGCTCGGCATCCACTGGCTCCGTGAGGCCTACGAGAAGGCGGTGCCCGGCTACGACCGCGGCGTCACCGTCCCGGCCGTCGTGGACATCCCGAGCGGCGCCGTGGTGACCTCCGACTTCCGGCAGATCCCCCGGGACCTGGAGGACGAGTGGACGGCCTACCACCGTGGCGGCGCCCCCGACCTGTACCCGGACCGGCTGCGCGACGAGATCGAGGAGGTGGCCGGCCCGGTCTACCGTGAGGTGAACAACGGCGTCTACCGCTGCGGGTTCGCCGCCAGCCAGCAGGCATACGACGAGGCGTACCGGGCCCTGTTCGCGCGACTCGACCTGCTCGAGGAGCGGCTTACCGCCCGCCGCTACCTGGTCGGCGACACGATCACCGAGGCGGACGTGCGGCTCTGGCCGACCCTGGCCCGGTTCGATGCCGTCTACCACGGCCATTTCAAGTGCAACAGGAACAAGCTCATCGAGTTCCCCGCGCTGTGGGCGTACGCACGCGACCTGTTCCAGACCCCCGGCTTCGGCGACACCATCGACTTCGTACAGACCAAGCAGCACTACTACCTGGTCCACAAGAACCTCAATCCCTCAGGCATCGTCCCCGACGGCCCGGACCTGTCCGGCTGGCTCACTCCGCACCACCGGGAAGACCTGGGCGGCCGCCCGTTCGGCGACGGAACCCCGCCGGGCCCGCCGCCCGAGCCCGAGCGCGTCCCCGCCAGCCGCGGTGCCGGCTAGCCAGCTCAACAAGACCGATCATCCAGAACGGAGCGTGGCTGCGCCCGTTACGTCCGCCGGCTGTTACCGGAGCCGGGGCGCGCCCCGTTAGGCTCATCGGTATGGCGAATGCACTAGGACGGGTCTGCGTCACCGGAGCGGCGGGCAAGGCGGGCGTGGCCACCGTCTTGCACCTGCGCGAGCGCGGCTACGACGTGGTGGCGACCGACGTCGCTCAGAGCGGCGACCCGGCGGCGGGCATCCTGGCCGCGGACCTCACCGACTACGGCCAGGCGACCGAGGTGCTGCGCGGCACCGACGCGGTGGTGCACCTGGCGAACATCCCCGCGCCCGGCCGGTTTACCCCGGCGGTCACGTTCGCCGCCAACACGACGATGAACTTCAACGTCTTCCACGCCGCCGCCGCGCTCGGCCTGTCCGTCGTGGTCTGGGCGTCCAGCGAGACCACACTCGGCCTCCCGTTCGGCCACGGCCCCGAGCAGTCGCCCGGCGCGGCGGGCGAGCTGCGCTACGCCCCGGTCGACGAGGACCACTTCCCGTTCCCGGCCACCACCTATGCCCTGTCCAAGGTCGCCAGCGAGACCATCGCGGAGCACATCTCCCGCTGGTCGGGCATCGGGTTTGTCGGCCTGCGCATCTCCAACATCATGGAAACCCGCGACTACGAGCGGTTCCCCTCCTACTGGCCGGACACCCGCGCGCGCAAGTGGAACCTGTGGGGCTACGTCGACGTCCGCGACGTCGCCGCCGCGTGCCGCCTGGGCCTGGAAGCCGACGTCGCGGGCAGCCAGAACGTCATCATCGCCGCCGCCGACAGCGTGATGAACCGCCCGTCCCGTGACCTGCTCGCCGAGGTCTTCCCCGACGTCCCGCTCACCGGCGAGGTCGCCGAGTTCGGCTCGCTGCTGTCCACCGCCCGCGCCAGCCGGCTCATCGGCTACCAGCCCCGCCACTCCTGGCGCGACCACCTGCGGTGATGCTGGACCTTGAGGCGGCGAGGAACGCCACGATTCCCGACGTGCTGCCCGCGCCGGGGGACGCATTCCGCGTGCTGTTCACGGGAATCAATCCCGGGTTGTACTCGGCGGCCACCGGCTGGCACTTCGCCCGGCCGGGCAACCGGTTCTGGCCGGCGCTGCACGCGTCCGGCTTCACCCCGCGCCAGCTCCGCCCGGCCGAGCAGGCCGAGCTGGCCCGCTATGGCCTCGGCATCACCAACATCGCACCGCGGGCGACCGCGCAGGCCGCCGAGCTGACGCCCGCCGAGCTTCGCGATGGCGCCGCCAGGCTGCGCGCGCTCGTTGCCGCCCGCCGCCCCGGCGTCGTCGCGATCGCCGGCGTCACCGCCTACCGCACCGCCTTCGCCCAGCCCAAGGCCCGCCTCGGCCCCCAGCCCGAACCCCTGGGCGCTGCCCGGCTCTGGATCCTCCCGAACCCCAGCGGCCTCAACGCGTCCTGGACCCTCCCGCGCCTCACCGAGGCCTTCCGCGAGCTGCGCGAGACCGTCCCCGAGGGCTAGCGCCGACCCGGGCGCCGCGACTCCGCCCTGCCCTGCCCCGCCCCGCCCCGCCCCGCCCGCGACGCAGCCCTCCGCCTTGCCCGTCCGCGACGCCGGTGCCAGCTGGTATCTGAGTAACTCCTTTCCTTTCCTTTTTCTCGCCTGGTATCCAATCCCGTTTCGCTCCTCGTCCCGTATCTGTATCGAAAGTTGCCGCGGGTGTCGCGACTAGTGCGGCCGGACCGCGCTGAACAGGAGATGACCAGATGAGAGACTCCCTGTGGATACGGATGTCCCCCGTAGCCAGGCTGGCCACGGGCGTGAGTGGCGTGGCTGCCGTGGCGGTCCTCGCCGCGGCGTGCTCCAGCGGGGGCGGCAGCAGCACCTCGGCGCCGGCCAGCCCGGCGGCGAGCGCCGCCAGCGGGAGCGGGTCGGGCGCCACGGTCATCACGACCGCCACGTCGTCGGCGGGCACGTTCCTGATCGACGGCTCGGGCCGCGCCGTGTACCTGTGGGTCAAGGACACCGGGGACGCGTCCACCTGCACGGGCGCGTGCGCGGGCGCCTGGCCCCCGGTGACGGCCACGGGCACGGTGACCGCCGCGGGCGGCGCGAGCGCCAGCGACCTGGGCACGATCACCCGGTCTGACGGCACCAAGCAGGTGACCTACGACGGGCACCCGCTGTACTACTACGCCGGCGACTCGGGTTCCGGGATGGCAAGCGGCCAGGGCAGCGACTCGTTCGGCGCCAAGTGGTGGCTCGTGTCCCCGAGCGGCAGCGACGTCACCGCGTCCGTGTCCGCGTTCACCGTGAGCAGCGGCGGGTCCGCACCGGCCGCGCCCGCGTCGAGCAAGGCCGTCGTCGGCGGGTACTGACGCAGCGATGACGACGTTTCCTTGCCCGGATGAGGGGATCCGGCCAGACCCGGCCCGAGGGGGGCGCGCACGCTCTCCTCGGGCCGGCCACGCCGGCCGGCTAGTGGGCCTTCACCGGGGAAGCCGTGACCGGTGGACGACGGCTGCCACCTCAACGACCGGATTGTCTTCCTGAGACGCTTAGGGGGTATGTGCCATGTTCAACCGCGAAAGCGCCATCCGGTTCCTGCTGCGCAGGCCTGGCGCACTGAACTCGTGGATCGCCCGCTTGACCGTCCTGGTGCTGGCCGTGACCGGCGCCGCGTTCCTCGTCTGGTCCGCCGTGATCCACCTGATGCTGTGGTCGGACGGCTACAAGGACATCAGCGTCATCGGGCCGCTGTTCCTCGTCCAGGCCATCGCGGGCATCGTCATCGCGCTGGCCATCGTGGCGCTGCGCTGGCTCGCCATGCTCGCCGTCGGCGCCGCGACCGGCGCCGCGACCGCGGTCGGGCTGCTGCTCAGCGCCTATGTCGGCCTGTTCGGCTACAAAGAGAGCCTGTCGGTGCCTTACGCGGCGCTTTCCCTCGCGGTGGAGTTCACCGCCGCCTTCGTGCTGCTCGTCGCGGCGTGCGTGCTCGCGCTCGCCCGGCCGGCCCTGGTGTCGAGTAATTCGTCACCCGTGCCCACGCGGACTTAAGTTGTGCCGACAATGGGATACATGGGAACGGCAAGTGAGCGGCAAGCCGATGAGGGCTTGCTCGCTGGCCTGGGCGCGGGCGACGCCGAGCTTGCCGTGGCGTTCGTGCGCCGCTTCCAGCGGATCGTCTTCGGTGTGGCCCTCGCCGTCACGGGTGACCCGGGCACCGCGGAGGACGTCGCGCAGCAGGCCTTCGAGCAGGCATGGCGGCATGCCTCGCTGTACGACTCCCGGCGCGGGTCGGTCCGGGCGTGGCTGACAACGATCACCCACAACCTCGCGATCGACGTGGTTCGCGCCCGGTCGGCGCTGCCGATGGACCCGGACGACCTGCCGGTGCTGCTCGCCTCGATGACGGATAGCCCAGAGCGGCTGGCGGTCGCCAACGACAGCGCGGCCGGCCTGCGGCGCGCGCTCACCCGGCTGCCCGCGCCCCAGGCGCGGGCGGTGGCCATGTCCGGGATATACGGCATGACAGCGAAACAGGTCGCGGATACCGAGGGAATACCCCTCGGCACGGCCAAGACCCGGATACGAGACGGCATGCAGAGACTGCGGGCTGCCTTCCTCCCGGAGGAGGCGGGAGATGAGTGAGCTGAACGACATGACCTGCGCGGAACTGGCCGACGTGGCCGCCGAGCTGGCGCTCGGGGTGCTGACCGGCCGCGAGCGCGCGGTCGCCATCGCCCACCTGAACACGTGCGAGGCGTGCCGCGAGGACGTGCGGCAGCTGATGGCCACCGGCGAGCAGCTGCGCGAGCTGCTGCCGCCCGCCGAGCCGCCGGCCGGATTCGAGACCCGGGTGCTCCAGCGGCTTGGGCTGCCCGTGCCCGCGGGGGACGGGCAAGCCGGCGCGCCGCCGGCCGGACCCGGCGGCGCCAGCCGGCCAGGCCGGATGCGCCGCGTCCTCGCCGCCGCCGCGGTGTGCCTCGCCGTCATCGGGACCGGCCTGGGCGGCTGGCGCATCGGCGTCGGCTCGGCGCCGGCCGCCAGCCCGCTGATGTCGGCCAGCCTGGTGTCGGCCAGCAGCGAGCACGTGGGACGGGTCTTCTACTACTCGAGCGACCCCGAGTGGCTGTACATGTCGGTCGACCTGGGGTCGGGCGACGGGCTCGTGACCTGCCAGGTCATTGACGGGGAAGGGCGGGTCGCCACGGTCGGCTCGTTCAAGCTCGCCGACGGCTACGGCGCGTGGGGCAGCCCTGACCCCGGCACCATCGGGGAGCTCACCGGCGCCCGGCTGGTCTCCGCCAACGGGACCGTGCTCGCCACCGGCACCTTCGCCAACACCTGAGCGCGCTGAATAAGACCGCCCGCGGGACCGCCACCCCCGGGCGGGCCGCATTCAGCCGGTCACGGGGCGGCGAAGATCCCGGACCGGGAGGCGTAGTCGTAGCGGTACACCTCACGGCCGCCGAGGTAGGCGGACTCGACGCGGGACATCACGTCGAACGGGTCGCCCGACCAGACGACCACGTCCCCGTCCTTGCCCCGCTCAAGCGAGCCAACCCGGTCCGCGACGCGCATGATCCGGGCCGGGGTGATGGTGACCGCGCGCAGCGCGGTGTCCCGGTCCAGGCCCTCGCGGACGGCGAGCGCCGCCTGGACGATCAGCAGGTGGACCGGGACGACCGGATGGTCGGTGGCGATGGCCACGGTGACCCCGGCCGCCGCGAGCAGCCCGGGGTTCGCCATCGTCCGGTTCCGCAGCTCGACCTTGGACCTGGCGGTGATCAGCGGCCCGGTCACCACCGGCACCCCGGCGGCGGCGATCTTGTCCGCGATCAGGTACCCCTCGGTGCCGTGGTCGATCACCAGGTCGTAACCGAACTCGTCGGCGAGCCGCAGCGCCGTCGCGATGTCGTCCGCGCGGTGGCAGTGCTGGCGCCAGGGGATCTCCTGGCGCAGCACGCGGCCGAGCGCCTCGAGTTTCAGGTCGCGTGACTGAGCAGGCCGCTCCCGTTCTGGCTGGTCACGTGTTTGACCTTGATCGCGGTCTTTTTCCTTCTCCAGGTAGCCGAGCGCGTCGATGAGCGCGGCGCGGATCGCGGCGGCGGTGCCGAGCCGGCTGGACGGGTTGACCCGGCGCTCGCCGTTCCCCCGCTTGGGGTTCTCGCCGAGCGCGGACTTCATCCCGGCGGGGGAGCGGAGCACCATGTCGTCGACCGTCCGGCCCCAGCAGCGGATGGCGACCGTCTGCCCGCCGATCGGGTTACCGGAACCGGGGGTGACGCCGGCGGCCAGCACGCCGCCCGCGATGGCGTCGCGGAAACCCTCGTCGGCCGGGTTGATCGCGTCGAGCACCCGGACGTGGGCCTGGACCGGGCCGGTCAGCTCGTTGGTGTCGTGGCCGGCCCACCCCTCGCCCTCCTCACGCGCGCCGAGGTGGGTATGCGCGTCGACGAGCCCGGGCAGCACCCACCGGCCGGACGCGTCGTGGACGTCCACCCCCGGCGGCAGGTTCAGGTCAGGGCCGCCGACCGCGGCGATCCGCCCGTCGGTGATCAGCACCGTGCCGCCGTCGATGGGCTCGCCCTCGACGGGCACGACGTACCCGCCGGCGATCGCGATGCTGCCGCGTAGATGGCTGCCGGTCACTCGACCGCCTTTCGTCCGGCCAACTGGTGCCTCGTCATCCTTTCACCGGCCTACCGCGCGACGAGGACCGCGCGGGCCTTCGCGGCGCGCACCGCCTCTTTCAGCGCGGCCAGGTCGTACGCGCCGTAGTAGCGGATGCCGTTGATGAAGAACGTCGGCGTGCCGGAGACGGTGGCCAGGTCCGCGGAGTCGATGTCCTCGGCGACCCGCGCCGATCCGACGTGCTTGCGCAGGTCGGCCGCGAACCGCGCGGTGTCGAGCCCGAGGTCCCCCGCGTACCGGACCAGGTCGCCGAAGGTAAGCGCGTCCTGGTGGTCCATCAGCGAGTCGTGCATCTCCCAGAACGCGCCCTGCTCGGCCGCCGCCTCCGCGGCCTCGGCGGCGAGCTGCGCGTGCGGGTGGACGTCGGTGAGCGGCAGGTGACGGAAGACGAAGCGCAGCTCGCCGTGCTCCCTGATGAGCCCGCGGATGGCGGGCTCGGCCTGGCCGCAGTACGGGCACTCGAAGTCGCCGTACTCGACCAGGGTGACGATGGCGTTCTTGGCCGGGCCGCGGATGTGGTCGCGGTCCGGGTCGACCGGCACCGCCAGGTCGGTCACCGTCGTAGCGGTGCCGAGCAGCGCCCGCAGCCGGGTCCGCGGCGAGAGCCGGTTGAGGCCGTGGAAGACGAGCCAGGTGAGCAGGGTGGCGCAGATCGCGCCGGACAGGATGCCGAGCTTGGCCTCGGCCAGCTGGGTGCCGGTGAAAGCCAGCGCGGAGACCAGGAACGCGACCGTGAACCCGATGCCGGCGACCGTGCCGACCCCGACGACCGCGCCCCAGCCCACCGGGGGCGCCAGCCTGCCCTTGGTCAGCTTGCTGACCAGCCACGCCGTGCCCGCGGTGCCGACCGGCTTGCCGATGATGTAGCCGACCATGATGCCCAGCGTCGCGGGGGAGGTGTACGCGTGCGCGAGGAACGACCCGCTGATCTTGATGTCCGCGTTGGCCAGCGCGAACAGCGGGACGATGACGTAGCTGGTCATCCCGTGGTATCGCTCCTGCAGCCGCTCGTTGGGCGAGATCGAGGTGCGCACCACGTCGCGCGCCTCGGCCGCCAGCCGG